>Ga0209050_1000986_pt1 | contig 36241 bp, 30 predicted proteins | sample Araplavi_mTSA_r2_FD_184276 | JGI IMG/M metagenome (GOLD analysis project Ga0209050, IMG submission 184276) | Arabidopsis root microbial communities from North Carolina, USA - plate scrape MF_Cvi_mTSA_r2 (SPAdes) (version 2) | ecosystem: Host-associated > Plants > Roots > Endosphere | place: USA... | reverse complement strand
GCTGGGCCATTCGACGACTTCACCCTGGCGCGCCCAGAGAAAACCAAGCAGGCCCCAGTGTTCCGGCTTGGTCGCCCCGCGCCCGGGGAGCGAGGAGTGGAGTAGAGCCTGCACCCGCTGATCCGCGAGATCGGCCTCAGCGATGGCCTGCCAGCTTTCGCCCAGCCACTGGTGGAGCCGGCTGCGCGGGCTTTGCAGGAAGACTTTTTCGATCCGGAAACGACCGGCCCCGGTGGCGAATTCGACGATGACCTGAGGGGCGAGATCGGCTCCGGCGGGCTGCAGCGATTTGATCTCTTCGCTGCGGGTGGTGTGCTTGTCGAAGAGGGCGCGCGCCGCCGCGCGCAGCATCGTCGACTTCCCGGATTCGTTGACCGCAGCGAGAATATTCAGGCCGCTCGCTACCGGACCGACCTTCACGGTTTCGCGAAAAGGGCCGACGTAGGTCAGCTCGATCGAGTGGAGGATCATGGCGCCACCTCCTGCAGAGTCTGGAGCAAAAGCTGGCGCATCTGCGCAAAGTGCGTGGGCGCCAGCGTGGCGAGGTCGATCTTGCTGGGACGGAGCAACTCCTGCGTCTCGGCGAGCGTGATCGGTGTACTGGCGAAGCTCGTGTCGTTTGGCTGCCCGGTCGCGAAGGTTTCCATCTGCGCGAGGTCGCCGAGTACCTGGGCGAGAATCGGGTGCTGCGCCTGCAAGGCAGCCAGCTCCGTCGCGCTAAGGGCGATGGCGGAGCGATCCACGATCTGGGCCGCGAGAAAACCCGTGGTGCGATTTTCCAACGAGGTGAGCACCTCCGCCAGCACGGCCGGAGAAGCTGAGCCGGTGACCGTGATCCGGACGACCGTTTGTGCGGCCCTGGATGCGAGCGCGTCCAAGGCCTGGGCGACGCTCGTGCGGGAAGCTTCTTCAGCGAGCAGATCGAAGGTGAGATCCTTCCACGTCAGCGTCGCGACTTGGATGGGTTCGATTTTCGGAGGAAGGTCGCCGCCGGGAATTTCGACGAGGGAAACGAAACCGCAGCGCTCGTGATCGAAGCGATCCGGCTCCGGCGTCCCTGGCATCACGATGCGCCCACCATCGAGATCCGCGAGCCAGTTGTGCCAATGGCCGATCGCGAGATAAGCGAGCCCCGCCCGGCTGGCGGCATCCAGCGCGATGGGGAAATCGTTCGGCTGATGTTTCCCCTCGATCGCCGGAGCCCCGTGGGTGACGCCGATCGCTGCCGCCCCAGCGGGTAGATCGCGGGCGAGTTCCGCCAGTTTCATGCTCGGATCAAGCGTGGAAATTTTCTGCTGCAGCGGCGAGGCCAGCAGCACGACTTCACCCAGATCGATCGCCTCCGCCTTGGTCAGGATCCGGACGTTCGACGAAGCTTTGGCCAGCGGCCGGCGATGCCAGACCGAATCCGGCCCCGTGTACGGATCGTGATTGCCCGGCAGCAGGAAAACCGACACCGAGCTGAATTCCGCGAAGAGATCCGCGACCGCGGAGACGAGAGTGTCGTCGACGAGATTGTCCTCGAAGAGATCGCCCGCGACGATGAACGCATCGACCGCCCGCGAGCGCGCCAACTCCAGGGCGCGTCGCAGGGTCTGTAAACGGGCGGCACGCAAAGCCGCACCTTTCGCTCCAAATTGCGCGAAACGGGCACCGAGCTGCCAATCCGCGGAATGAATAAAGCGAAACATGACCGTCGGCGTAGGTGCCGTTTTTCCCGGCGTAGGTCAAGCCGGGCGGGGGATCGCTCCCCCGCAGCTTTGACCAAGCTTAGTTGAACTTGTTCTTGCGATACGCGCCCATGGCCGGCGCGTCCGGATTCACTTCCGGGCCGAAGTAACGCAGGATCACGAGCGGTTCGGTCTCGCTGGTGTTCTCGAAGGTCACGCCAGCCTTGGCGCCGTCTTCGGTCACGAAATATTCGTCTTCGGTCAGCTCGGTGAAGCGGATGAGCTTCGGGCTGTTCAGCGCGAGACCATTGATCTTGCCGCTGCCCTGCACGCAGATGAGGCCGTAGGCACCCTTATCCTTGACCGTGGCTTTCACGCCGGGTTCGACCGTGAGTTCCTTCGCGGTGAAGAGCTGTTCGCCGTCCACCTTGCCGTACACGATCCAGCGATCGACGTAGCCTTCGCTGCGGGTGTCCGCGACCGGCACGGGTTCGAGGTAGTGATTCTCCTTGAAGTTCGGGTCGACGTTCTTGTCCCAGTCGAGCTGCTCGACGATGAAGTCGAGGTCCTTGTGGAACTTCTTCGGCATGTCTTTCACGAGCAGCGCCCACGGCACTTCGCGGCCTTCGACGAGGCTCTGGTACATGCCGAACACGTCCGAACCCCACTGCGGCTCATAGGTGCAGAGCGAACCCGGGGCGTGGAGGATGCACGGATCGATGAGCCAGCCGGTGCCCGGCTTGAGGCGATAGGCCTTGGAAAGATCGAGGATGCCGTTGTCGCCCTTGTTCCAATTCTCCAGGCACTTGCGGACCTGGGCCTTGGTCGTGCCGGGCTCGAAGCCCATGAAGGTGTAGGGGAAGTTATTGCCGACGTTGTTGTGCTGCGGCGGGAAGTAGTAGGACTCCGGTTTGCCTTCCTGGCCGACCAGCTTCGCCTGCTTGGCGCTCTGGTGCATGTGGTGCGGGATCGGCCCCATGTTGTCGAAGAACTTCGAGTACACCGGCCACTTCTTGTACTTCTTCCAGATCGCGCTGCCGATCAGCGTCGCGCCGCATTCCTCGACGGCCTGCTGGAGGGTGAAGCGCTGCTTGCCGACCACGACGTAGCTGAGGCCTTCGTCCGGGGTACGGTTGTCGTTCGCCGCGGGAGTGGTGCTGGCAAACCAGCGTTCATCGATGCCGCCGCGATTCAGGCCGAAAGCGTAGAGATCGTCCGGGTGCAACTTGAGGCGTTTGCCGGGCTGGAGGAAGCTGCGGGGCACCCAGCAGGGGGCGAGGCGCAGCAGGCCGCCGGTGGCGGAAAGTTCGGCTTCGACAGACTTCTGGACGTTTTTCTTAACGGTCTTGAGAGCGGTGACGGTGTTCATAAGGGCGTGAAAAAGCGGGGGGCGGTTTATCAGCGCGCCCAGCGGGGTTGGTCAAAACAAATCAGAATGCCGCGATTTTCGTAGTGAGTTTCGGCGCGCAGCCTACTCGCTAGTCGTTCTCCCTTTTTTGAGGCCTGCCGTGTCTCACGATATGTCCGGTGGAGTTGAAGAGGACGACGTAGCTTTTGGGGAGCCATGGGGAAGCTTTCGAATGTGCTGCTCAGCGCAGGGTTTTCTACTGCGCTTGCTCGGCGACGAGCCGGAAAAAGGCCGTCGCGCGAGGGGATGTCAATTTTGTGCGCAGGCGGCGCTGGCCCGCGGGTTGGCCGACCGTGGTGTCCTCGACAAGCGTTAGGCCGGTCGTCTGCCAGTTGGCCGGGCTGAGGCTCGGCGTCCACTCGATGTGGTATTGCGCGCCCTCCAGAGCGTCGCGGACGTGGAATTCAAACAGGTTCTCCCCATTCACCGAAACGACGGTGGGAGCGTCCTGCGGTTTCGCGACTGAGGGGTCGCTCCCCGTGACGAATTCGACCAAATTGCTGAGGCCGTCGAGGTCCGGGTCGGCGCTGGCGCTCCACACGGAATTCTCGGTGGAATTGGCCAGCATTTGATCGGAGCCAAACTGATCGACCGTCCACGTGACGAAGCCGCCGCGGGGAACTATGTTGAGGGTGACTGGGAGATCCAGGACGGGTTGCACGGGATCGTTCGAGCTGATGGCCAACGTCAGCATATAGCTGCCGACCGGAAGCGTTTTGGTGTCCACGGTCAGGGGGATCGGTACGCTGAGTCCGGAGCGAACGGTACCGTGGGTGACTTGTGGCTGCAGCCAGCGAGGCACCACCGCCTTGAGTGCGCGATAGGCATTGAGCCGGCCTTGGCTGGCAATCTTCCCGCCCAGGGTGCCGATCGAATCCGAGCCGAAGATGATCAGTTGTTTCATCTGGTTGACCGTCAGGCTCGGGTTCCGGGCGAGCAGCAGGCCGGCGGTGCCCGCGACGTGGGGCGCCGCGATGGAGGTGCCGGAAAGCGTGGCGTATTGTCCGCCCGGCCGCAGACTCAGGATATCCACCCCCGGCGCGGTGAGGTGTACGGTATTCGCACCGTAGTTGGAGAAATACGCGAGCTGATCATCGCGATCGGTGGCTGCCACGGAGAGGATGCACTCGAGCGGATAGTTGGCCGGATAATACGGCGTGGCATCGTTGTCGGCATTGTTGTTCCCGGCGGTGGTGACGAACAGAGAGCCCTGCGATCCGGCCGCCTTGATCGCGTCGTAGAGGGATTGCGAATAGCCGCCGCCGCCCCAGCTGTTGTTCGAAATCCGGGCGCCCATCCGGCTGGCGTAGGTGACCGCTGCGACGGCGTCGGAAGTGTAAGCTGAGCCGCTATCCGACAGGAGTTTCAGGGGCATGATCTGCGCACTCCAGCAGACCCCCGTGACCCCGATGCTGTTGTTGCCCCGGGCTGCGATCGTGCCGGCGATGTGGGTACCGTGGCCGTTCCCGTCAGCCGGATCGTTGTCGAAGTTGTAGAAGTCCCAGCCGTTCACGTCGTCGACGTAGCCGTTGTGATCGTCGTCGATGCCATTGCCGGGGATCTCGCCGGCGTTGACCCACAGATTGCCCTGCAAGTCCGGGTGCGTGCGGTCCACGCCGGTATCGGTCACTGCGATGACATTGGACGTGCTTCCGGTGGTGACGGACCAGGCGTGGACGGCATCGATGCCCCCTGCGGAAGGCTGCGGGCTGCGCATCGCCCAAAGCGAACTGAAGAGCGGATCATTGACCGAGCGGCTCGGATCCGTGGGCGGTCCGGGGGTGGTGGCCTGGCCTTTGACTACGAGATCCCACGTCAAATTGCCGACGCCTGGGTTGCCGATCTCAAAGGTCCGGGTGCCCTGCGTATTGGCCAGCATGGTGACGAACAGGTTCGCTGGATTGAGCGTGATCCGTGGCATGCCGATGCTGGAGCCGGTGACTGGGATCGACACGGTCGGCTTGCCGGGATCATTGCTGGTGATGTTGACCGTGCCGGTGATCGTGCCGACGGTCTTCGGTTGAAAATCGACTGGGACGGAAAAGCTGCCGCCCGGGAGGATGCCTACGGTGGATGACCAATTTGGAATGAACTGGTTGTCCGTCGACGCGACGTTCTGCACCGTGAGCGTTTGCGAACCGCTATTGTACAGGGTGAGATACCAGGTCTTGCTGCTGCCGATCGGTAGTTCGGGATAGGTTAGGCCGCGGGAGGAGACCGAAATGCGCGGGCCAGTGGTCGGCCCGTTGGCCGCGCCAAAGGCGGAGATTTGCACGTTGTCGATCCCCACCACGCCGGTGCCGCCGGATTGATGAAAGCGAATATCGGTCAGATCGCCATCGCTGACGCCGAACGTGCCGCGAAACTTCGAAACGCCATCGACGAAAAGTTCCCACTGCGGTTTCAGCATGTCGATGTCCACGGCGATATGGACATTTTTGCGAGGTGTATAGGCAGCCGTGAGGATGGTCCCGCCGATGAAAGATTGGAAGAGATCGATGCCGCCGTTGCTCTTGAAATTGATGCTTTGCGTGCCGCTGGCTCCGTCGAAGTGCAACACGAAGCTGCTGGCGTCGATGTAGCTGTCGAATTCCAGCCGATAGGCTCGGGCCTGGCTGCGAATCCCGAAGCGGATTTGCTGATAACCGCTACCGCTCAGTTCCAGGGCGGGGCCGGCGAGGGTGCCGATCTGGTTTCGCACGGTCGGCGTCCCAAAGTTAATGCTGCTCGGCGCGTACGGACCGGCGACGGCGGTCAGCTGATCGACGGTATGCTTGGGCGCATCCCAGGTCACATGGTAGAGCAGTGGCGGTGCGGGCGGGGCCGGAGGGGTTGATTCCTGGCCTTCGACTAGCACGGCGATGTTGTCGATCGCGAACGTCGTCGTGTTTGCTACGACCTTGGTCAGGTGGGTAAAATCGCTGTTGAAGGTGAACGTCTCGAAGTCGTCCTGGGGGCCCGTGCCATCGTGAAGCCCATCGGTCGTGAAGGTTTGGCTGACCGTGCCACCCCCGGCTTTGTAGCCGACGAAGGTGACGGTTTTTGCCTCCCAGCCGACGGCAAATTCCGACAGATCGAGGGAGAAGATCGAGAAAGGCAAATTTTCCCGATGGCGCACGGTGAAGTTGTTCGCGCTGCTACCTGACAGTGCATAGTACGTGCCGTTGTTGCCAAAGAAGGAAGCAGTGGCTCCCTGCACGTAGGCTCCGGTGTCGGTGCTGACGACGAAGTTCTGCTCCTCCAGGTAGGGGTTGTAGGCCGCCGGGCCCCCGAGGAACGTAGGCGGATCGAAGGTAATGATTCGCGTGCCGGCCGGGAGATTCCGGAGCCGTTCATTCACATTTCCCGCCAGCGCGTCCGCGCTGAGCGTGGGCGTTTCCGGGGGGCGGGCCGTGTTTTCGTTGAGCGCGGATTCCGGGTAGGTGGCGACGCCATTGATCGAGTCCACCTGAGTTCTGCTGGTGGGAATATCCGCCGCATGAATGAGGTAGTCCGGCTCGGCGTAGGCGACTGCGCCACTGGTTTGCAACGCCTTCACGCCTCGAGCCACACCGCCCAGGGTGGGCGTCGGCAGGTGAACGAGCCAGGGACCCTGAGGGTCCAGCCGCCCGCCGAGCCGCATTCCCGCAGTCGTGATGGCTTGTCGAAATTGATCCTCCGTCACGCCGTCGCCCGAACGCACGATCAGGTGGTCGGCCACCTGTGCCGTGGGGTGCGAAACTTCGGTGTCCGGGGTATCCAACGCGCCGTTGGGCAGCGTGCCTTCAAACACCACGTACGGATACTTGGCCGATACCTGAACGAGCCGGGCGCGCCGGACGCTGCCGTCCGGTTGCGGGCGTATTTCGGTGGCCAGGACGACGGGTTTTTCCAATCGCTCCCAGACTGAAGGCGCAGCGGGTTGATGGTCGGGTTGCTTCTTTTTTTGAGGAAGCGGTGCGGAAGCCGCCAGCGGGGCGGTGGGTGCTGTCGACTGCTCAGGTTTCGATTTTTCCGCCAAGGCAGAATCGGGATACGTCGCCGCCGTCGAGGCCGCCGGAGGGAGGTGAGTGGCGACGGGAATCGCGGTTTTTTCCTCCTGCGCCAGCCAGGTCCAGACTGTGAGGGAAAAGAGGAAGGTCGTGCCGGCAAACAGTCGTTTTCTCATCTTGGCGTTCATCCGCGTGGGGAGGCGGTCGCCTTATTCAATGGGGCTTGCAGCCGGGCAAGTGAAATTCAGGGAAGTCCGGATGATCCTCTGATTTACCAACGACGAAAAAGAGCTGCTCCAGTCGGGAGCGGGGATCTAGGGGGAGGCCGTTTTGGAGCGCTCGGGCGCATCATCCAATACACCTTTCTCCTCCGCTCCCCGGCGCCACCGGTAGAGGATGTCCGGCTGCCGTTCATCGTTGCCGGAACCGTCGGTTTCCAATTCGGGGATGAAACCGTGCTTTTCGTAAAAGCACCGAGCCCTGGTATTGCACTGAAAGGCCCAGAGGCGGAGTTCCGCTTGGTCTGCTTTTGCTTGGGCGAGGAGGAGACGGCCCAGTCCCTGCCGCTGAAAGGCGGGCAGGAGATAGAGGTGATTGATCCAACCCGGCCACCAAGCGATGAAGCCGGCGACCACACCGTCACATTCTGCGAGTCGCATTTCGCAATTTGGAAATACCTGCGTGGTGTAAAAGGCGAGATCCTCTTCCGGTGTATGCAAATCCGGCATGTGGGGCATGGCGGCGAAAAAGGCCTCCCGATGAATTCGCGCGATGGTCGCGAGATCGGCCGGCTCTGCCGGGCGCAGGCGCGGCTCCTTGAAGGGCGAGGACGGCATGGATCAATCCGCGGCCGATGATAGGACGGATGGCTCTGCCTGAGACCCGCCCCCATTGGGCCGGCCGATGTTCCGCGCGCCCCACCACAGGGCAAACAGGGCCGCGCTCCACGTCACGAGAGAGATCCCCCACCAGACCCCCCAGAGCCCCCAAGCCAATCCGAAGGCGAGAGTATGATAGACGATCAGCGGCGCTGCGATTTGCCGATAGAGGCCGATCCACAAACCGTAGGCCGGCTGTTTCAGCCCCTGCAGCGCAAAGACCGTGACGAACAAAATCGGGTAGGCCGCCAAAGTGCAGGCCGAACTGATCAGGTAGTTGCAGCCATGCTGGATCACCACGGGATCGCTCGTGAAAATCCGCATGGCCGGTTCACGGCAGAGCGCGACCAGGGCACCGCCAAATAGCATCAGGCCGGCGCCGAATTTCAGGTTCATGCTCCAGGCCTCGCGCACTCGGGGGAGAAGGCCCGCTCCGAAATTCTGGCCGACCAGGCTCAGTACCGCGGCGTTTAGTCCGATGGTGGGCATCAGCACGATTTGCTCGATGCGGGTGGCGATGCCGACCGCGGCCACCGCTTCCTTGCCGAAATGCTTCACAAACCAGGTAATCACAAAGACCCCGATGGCGATGGTGAGCATATTCAGGGCGGCCGGAATCGATTGGGCGGCCAGTCGGCGCAGCGTGGCGGGGTGGGGGTAAAAATACGCCGAGGGCAGACCCTGACAAAGCTCCGAGGTCATCACGTGGCGCCAGAGATAAATGGTCCCGGCGATGTGCACCAGCACAGTGGCCAGCCCGATGCCGGCCACCCCCAGTTTGGGCAAGCCCAGCCCACCCCACATGAGCACCGGGTTGAGCACACAATTTCCCACGAAAGCGCCGATCAGCATATTGCGGTAGGGCCGCGTTTCACCCTGCGCGGAAAGCGCGGAGTTCAGGACCATCGGCAAAAAGAAGAATACGGTGCCGCCGAAGATCACGTTCATGAAGGCCAGAACGGTGCGGAGATAGTCCCCCTCGGCGCCCAGGGTGCGAAACAAGGCCGGAGAAATCCACCAGCCGCCGAGCATCGAAAACAGCCCGACGACCACCGCGAGGGTGATGGCCTGGGCCACGCTGCGCCGCGCTTCCTCGCGGTTTCCGGCGCCGAGTGCGTTGGCGATCAAGGCCGTCGCACCCTGGCTCAGGCCGCTGCCCAGAGCGATCACCAGGAAAAAGGCCGGAAACGAAAGGGAGAGTGAGGCGAGAGCGTCCGTGCCCAGCCAGCCCGCGCAGCAGGTATCCACGAGGTTGAACATCGTGTTGAAGAACATTCCCACACTCATCGGCACGGCGATCTGCCGGGTGAGCCAGGGGATGGGGTCGGTCGTCAGCGAAAGCGCTCGCTTCATGAGTGCTGGTTTTGCCGTTGGCGGGCGAGCTCGGCAAGGATGCGCGTCATTTGGCCACGATGCAGCCCGAGGTGACTGCCTGCCATCGAAAACCACCCCGCGGCGTTCAGTGGCCCAAACCATGGATGCGCGTACCGCAAAGTGGTGCGGAGGTCGCTTGCGTCGTTCGCCGTGGTGAGGAGCAGGTCACACGACTCCTCGTAGCTGGCCCGCACTTCCGGTCCGGCGGCGGGACTCGGCTTCACGCCCGCGGTGCTGGCTGCCTTCTCCGGCACGGAGCCATGGGTCAAAGCCTGGATCACGCGGGTGGTTGCGTGGTGGATGATGCGGAGGTGATCCAGGACCATCCAGATCGACCAAAAGCGGCTGCTGTCCTCCAGGCCGACCGGCCTTTTGATCAGCACGCGGACACCCGCAGCTCCCGGGTCACACCCATCCACCAGCCGCGCCACGGCTTCGCGCTCGTGCCGGAAGCGGGCTGCGGATTGGCCCACGCTTTCCCGCCGCCGCCAGGCCATGAGGAGCCGGGCGACGAAAAGCTCGAAGCGAGGGAGGCCGGCACCGGGGGGCGCGAGTTGAGGTTCAGGGTGGGCGGTCATGAGGGCGAAGCTCTCGGATTGCTTTTAAAAAGCAAGTAAAATACTTGTGGAATGCAAGCGATTGAAATGGCAGAACGATCCATGCCTCCCGCCAAACCCTCGCGACGAGCCCGCTCCGTACCGGCTTCGGATCGCCGTTCGCCCTGTCCGGTTTCCTGCACGCTGGATTTGCTGGGCGATCGCTGGACGCTGCTTGTGGTCCGCGATCTCGTGCTCGGGCGCACCCGGTTCAAAGAGTTCGCCACTTCACCGGAAGGCATCCCGACCAACATCCTGACCGAGCGGCTCGAACGCCTGCTTCAGCACGGCATTGTCGAACAGGTGCCGGCGGAGGAGGGCGGGAAACGGATGGCCTATCGCCTCACGGAAAAGGGACTCGCGCTGCGTCCGATTTTGAAAGCGATTCGCGATTGGGGCCTCGAATGGGCACCCGGCACAGCAGTCCTCCGGACCTGAACTCTAAACGGCAGGTGTGGGCAGATCGTCGGCGTCGGCGAGTTCCTGGCTCAGGCAGATCACGTAGCCGTCCGGATCGGTGATCTCAAATTCCGCGAGCCCGTAAAACATGCGCTCCAGCCGCCGGGTCACGATCCCCTTTGCACTGAACGCGGCGAAGACTTCCCGCAGTGGGCTCGCTTCCAGACGCAAATAGACATCCCAATCGTACGGCTTTGGTTGTGGACGATCCGGCGGGGTGCCGCGGCGGAGCATCAACTCCGTCTGCCCATGCCGCAGGATGGCGAATTCGTGTGGCGGCGTGGGTGGAAACGGATCGCCGACATAACCGAGATAAGCCCGGTACCAGGCGATGGACCGGGCCACATCCGTGACTCGCAGAAGCGGGACTGCTTGTTTGATCGGCATGGGCGAGAATGGCCGCCAGCGCGCGTTATACGCTGACGACGGCCTTGATCACGCGGCTCTCGGGTTTCAGCCACGAGGGGAAGACGTCGATCATGTCTTCAAACGTGGCTTGGTGTGTGATCCACGGGCGCGTATCGATTTTGCCGTCTTCGATGAGTTTGATGATCCGGGTGAAATCCGGCGGCAGCGCATTGCGGCTGGCGAGCAGGGTCAGTTCGCGGCGATGCATGATCGGCGCGTGCGGAAAAGTCAGTTCGGCCTGGGTGATGCCGACATAGACGACCCGGCCGGTGAAGGCGGCGAATTGGAAACACGCCGTCATGCTCTTGTTCGAACCGGTCGCGTCGACGATCACGTCGGCGAGCGCGCCGCCGGTGGCTTCACGCAGTTTTTCCAGCTCGGTGCCATCGGCGAGGAGCGTGTCCGGCACTCCCATTTTTTCCCGGACGAAAGCGAGGCGCTGTTCGTTCAGATCGAGGACAAACGTGCGGGCACCGCTGAGCTTGGCGAATTCAATCACGCTCAGGCCGATCGGGCCGGCGCCGACCACGAGCACATTTTCCCCGGGTTGCGGGTTGCCGCGATTCACCGCGTGGCAGCCGATGGCGAGGGTCTCCACGAGCGCGCATTGCTCGGCGTTCAGGGCATTGGCAGGGTGCAGTTTTTCCGCACGGATGAGGATGCGCTCGGTCATGCCGCCATCGGTCATCACACCGATCACTTTGAGGTTTTCGCAGCAATTCGTCGCGCCTTTCCGGCAGGGGTGGCACTGGCCGCAATTCATGTACGGCTCGACTGCGCAGCGATCACCGGGGCGCACATTCGTTACGCCTTCACCCACGGCGAGGACTTCCACGCCGAGCTCGTGGCCGGGCACCCGCGGGTAGCTGAAAAAGGGCATCTTGCCGAGGTACCCCGAGTAGTCCGTGCCGCAGATGCCGATGCGATGCACCCGCACCAGCGCCTGGCCCGGAGCGGGCGCGTCGGGTTCGGGGATGTCGATGCGGCGGAACTTTTGCGGCTCGTCGAGGGAGATGGCTTTCATGTCGGGATGCGGGTGAGTGAGGCAGGTGGGACGCCCAGCTTATGCAAAAGAGGGGAGCGCGGGAAAGGGTTGGTTGGGAAATGCCGGTTTGCCCGTATTTTCCCACGGTCGACGCACGAAGCGGCGGGATGGCTCAGGTCAGCGCGGCGCGCAGTTTTTCCCGCAGGGCCGGCAAGCGGAAGGGCTTCTGGATGAAGCCGGATGGAGCGCCATCGCCGAAGCGCGCTGCGACTTCGTTTTCGTTGTAGCCGCTCATCATGATCACGCGCACGTCCGGCGAAATTTCCCGCAGGACCTTCCAGGCCTCTTCGCCGCCGAGCCGCGGCATGGTGAGATCGAGCAGCACAGCGGCATATTCGGCCGGCTTCTTGCGGAAGATATTGATGCCTTCGTTGCCATCCACGGCGAGGCTCACTTCGAAGCCCATGGCCCGGAGCATTTGCGCGGCGGTGGCGCGCACGGTTTCCTCATCGTCGATGACCAGGATACGCCCGTGGCCTTTCCAGTTGTCGTTGGATTTCGGCAGCGCTTCCTCCCGCTCGGCGGCGCCTTCCGCGGCCGGCAGCAGGATGCGAAATACCGTCCCCTGGCCGGGCGTGCTTTCCACTTGCACCGCTCCGCCGTGGCCGCGCACGATGCCGAGCACGGCGGCGAGGCCCAGGCCGCGGCCTGTGAATTTGGTGGTGAAAAAGGGGTCAAAAATCCGGTCGCGAACCTCCGGGGGCATCCCGCAGCCGTTGTCGACCACTTCGAGGTACACGTAGTCGCCGCCGACGAGTTCCGGCCCGAGGTGCGCGGTGGTAAAGGTCGTGGAATCGGCGCTGATCAATCCCGTGCTGATCCGAATCGCACCGGCTTCCGGGCGCAGGGCTTCGGAAGCATTGATCACCAGGTTCATGATGATCTGCCGCAGCTGGGTCGGATCCGCTTTCACCACCGGTAGATCGGAGGAAAGATCGAGGATGAGGACCGCATTTTTGCTGATCGAAACGCGCAGCAAATCGTTCGTTTCGCGGATGACCGAATTGAGATCGAGGCGGCGCACGACGAAGCGGCCCTTGCCGGAGTAGGCGAGCATTTGCTGACAGAGTTCCGCCGCCCGGGTGGAGGCGATTTCGATTTGTTCGAGGCAGCGGGCCACCGATGAATTTGGTGTCACATCCAGCGCGGCCAGCGAAGCATTGCCGAGGATGCCGGTGAGCAGGTTGTTGAAATCGTGCGCGATGCCTCCAGCGAGCACGCCGAGGCTTTCCAGCTTCTGCGTCTCCACGAGCTTTCGCTCCATCTGCTTGCGTTCCGCTTCGCTCGCGCGCCGATCCGAAATGTTGCGGCAAAGGCCGATGATCCGGATGCCTTCGCTCGTCTCGATCATGCGGGCGTTGAGCTCCATCGGGACCACCCAGCCATTTGGCCAGGTGTGGTCGATCTCCACATTGCGGGCAGCCCCCGTTCGCAGGCAAAGCTCGATCTCCTGCTCGTGTCGCGCGCGGTCGTAAAGAGCCGTCCATTCCAGCACGCTTCGCCCGCGGATTTGCTCCAGGTTGTCCGCCCCGGCCAGGCGGATGTATTCGCTATTGGCCTCGATGACGCACCCGAGGGCATCGAGCACCACGTACCCCGTCGCGGTGGCTTCCACGAGCGTTTCGTAAAAACGCTGGCTGTCCCGAATGGCGGCCGCGGCCTGGAATCGCTCGGTGACGTCTTCGACCAGGGAGAGCATCGAGATGATGTTCCCCTCCGCGTCGCGCAGGACCGAGTTATACCAGGCACAATGCACCACGCGGCCGTCCTTGGTCAGGTTGCGGTTGCGCGAGATGTTGCGCTGCTCCTGCCCGAGGCGGAGCCGATCGGTCAGCGCGGCGACGGCGGAGGCATCCTCGGGATGGACAAAAGTCCAGTCGCCAAAATGTTTCCCCATCACTTCCGCGGCCGACCAGCCAAAGATCTCCTGGGCCCGGCCGCTCCAGCGCTGCACGTGGAAATTCCGGCCCCACTCGATCACGCCGAGGGGCGAATTTTCGACGTGATCGATCAAACGGCTCTGGGCCTGGATCAGTTCGGCGGAGGCCCGCTTCATCTTCGTGATATCGCGGGCAATACCGACCAGGCCGACGATCTGCCCGTCGACGGAACGGAGCGGAAACTTCGAGGTCAAAAACCAGCATGGCGCACCGTCCGGGTCGGCGAACGATTCCTCGCGATTGATGACTGGCTGGCCAGAGCGGAAGATTTCGAGATCGTCTTCCATGTAGCCGCGGGCCAGCTCCTCGGAATAGCCGCCCAGCTTGCTCACATCGAGATCGGTCCGCCCGGCGACTTCCTCGGTGCCCAGCCCGGTGAGGGCGCGGTGGGCGTCGTTGACGAGGAGCAGCCGGCCATAGGCGTCCTTGAAAAAAATCGGGTCGGCCAGCGCATCGATCACCGTGCGCAGCATGGTGTGCTCGTGGGCGAGTTTGTGCTCGGCCGCGCGGCGCTCGCTGACGTTGCGGGCGATGCCGACCAGGCCGACGACTTCGCCCTGGCTATTCTTCAGTGGATACTTCGAAGTGAGGTACCAGCCTTTGGTGCCGTCCTGCCACGTGAAGGGTTCCTCCCGGTTGAGCACGGGCTGGCCGGTTTCGAGCACGCATTGGTCGTCGGCTTTGAGTGAAGCCGCGATATCCGCGAGCTGCGGCATGTCGTCGATCGTCTTCCCCAGACAGGCTCCGGGCGCGATATGCAGGCGCTCGGCGTGGGCGCGATTCGTCAGCACATAACGACCGACTCGATCCTTGCAAAAGATAGGATCCGGAACGGCATCGATCAGGGCATGCAGCAGGCTGAACTCATCGGGAAGCTGAGCCCCGTCCGAAATCGAAGCATCGCTTGTGTTCGTCGACATCAAACCGTCTTAATGAGCCAGAATAAAACGGGCCGCAAGCGTAATGACCCACACCGCCCGGAGTCGGGCCAAAGACTAGGGTTTCTGATAGGAAGAGGCGGCCTCCGAAGAGACGATTCCGCCTAATTTTTCCTGCTCCTGCTAGCCTCGGATCTGGCCGGTGCCACGGAGGACGTACTTGTAGGTCGTCAGCTCTTCCAGCGCCATCGGGCCACGTGCGTGCAGCTTGTCGGTCGAGATGCCGATCTCGGCGCCGAAACCGAATTCGCCGCCATCGGTAAACCGCGTGCTGGCGTTCCAGTAAACCGTCGCGCTGTCCACCTCGGTGAGATAGTGCTCGGCGGTCTCGGCGTTGGCCGTGACGATGCCGTCGCTGTGATGCGAACCGTAGGTCTCGGTGTGCTCGATGGCTTCGTCGACGTTGTCGACCACACGCACGGCGAGGATCAGATCGAGGAATTCGGTGCGCCAGTCTTCGGGCTGCGCGGGCACGACCAGGTTGGCGTTGATCGGCTTGAGCCCGGCGAGCGCGCGTTCGTCGCAGCGCAACTGCACCCCCTTTTGCAAAAGCGTCTGGCCGGTGGTCGCAAAAAATCGGTCGGCGATGTCCGCGTGCACCAGTACGGTCTCGATCGCATTGCACACGCCGGGCCGCTGGACCTTGGCGTTCACGACGATGCTTTCCGCCATGGCCAGATCGGCCTCGCGGTCGATGGTCATGATGCAGATGCCATCGTAGTGCTTGATCACCGGCATGCGCGCATGGCTCACGACCGTCTCGATCAGCCCCTTGCCGCCGCGTGGCACGATGCAGTCGAGAAATTGATCCATCTCGCACAGCACCTTCACGGCTTCGCGATCGACGACGGGGATCAGCAGCACTGCATCGGCGGGCAACCCGGCATCGGCGCAACCCAGGCTGAGCGCCTTGGCGATAGCCACGTTCGAATTGATGCTCTCCCGGCCACCGCGGAGAATCGTCGCATTGCCGGTCTTCGTGCAGAGCACGGCGGCGTCGGCGGTCACGTTCGGGCGGCTTTCGTAAATGATCCCCACCACACCGATCGGCACGCGGACCTTTTGGATGTTCAGGCCATTCGGCCGGGTCCAATCCTTGATCTTTTCACCTACGGGATCGGGCAGCGCGGCCACCTGGCGGATGCCATCGGCCATTGCGGCGATCCGTTTGGGGTTCAGCGTCAGGCGATCGATCATCGCGGCGTTCAAGCCGTCGGCCTTGGCCTTTTCGACGTCCTGCGCATTGGCGGCGAGGATTTCATCCTGCAGCGCGACGAGGCGATCGGCCATGGCCAGCAGGCCCTGGTTTTTCTGCTCGGAGGAGCAGCGCCGCAGCGCGCGGGAAGCCGCGCGGGCCCGGCGGCCGAAATCGTGAATGGTGGCAGTGAGATCGCTCATACCGTACGGACACTGAAGCGCGTGCCAGCCGTCTTGCCAGCGAGGATTGCGGGAATCTGCCCGGCCTTGCGGCCACTGGCGATATGGGTCGAGATGCCGGCTTCCACCGCCAGTTTCACCGCCTGGAGTTTCGACGCCATGCCGCCCACGGAAAACCGGCCCTTTTCGTTGCGGGCCAGGCTGGCGACGTCGTCGATATCGTCCACCTCGCGCACGGTCTCGCCGCGCTCATTGAGCAAGCCGTCGACGCTGGTCAGCAGGATCAACTTGTCGGCCTTGGCCAGCACGGCCACTTCGGCGGAAAGCCGGTCGTTGTCGCCGAAACGCAGTTCTTCCACCGCCACGGAGTCGTTTTCATTGATGATCGGCACCACCGTCCGGCGGGCGAGCAGGTGCTCGAGCGTGTTCCGGGCGTTTTCGTACCGGGTCCGGCTATCTAGGTCGCCGTGGGTCAGGAGGAGCTGGGCGACATTCAGCCCGTGATCGGAAAAATGACGGGCATAACTTTCCATGAGCTTCGATTGCCCGACGGCCGCGCAGGCCTGCCGAGCCGCCAGGGCCTCCGGACGATCCTTCAAACCCAGCACCCCGAGGCCGGCCGCGACGGCGCCCGAAGACACCACCACACACTCGATCCCCGCTTTGACGACCCCCGCGATTTCGCGGGTCAAACGACGGAACTGCTTCTCGTCGAGGCCACTGCCACGCGAATTGGCCAGGATGCCGGAGCCGAATTTGAGAACGATGCGACGTGGGTTGGACATGGAAGGTCGGGACGGTGCCCGGGCCATTGAATGGGTCAAGGGCGGAACGCGTCAAAACGGCACCTTTTCCCGATGTTTTCTCCAGAAACCTCTCGCTTCCCGCTGCGGCTCCGCTCAAGGCTGTGCTGTTGCATCCGCCCAGTTGGCGGTTAGTATCCGCGCCCGATTTTCATGAAACTCTTCGCCCTTTCGCTGGCCTTCGCCATCGGCCTGTCCGTTTCGTTTGCCCAGTCGCCCGCTCCGGATACGAGCAAGGAGCAGCAGCCGATCACCGCCATCGGCGGCCCGAAATCTGTGGTGGAAAGCGTGCCACCTTCGAACGCTCCGGCAGCCAGCTCGACCGCCCCGAGCCCCCGCGGCAATGACGCCCTCAGCCGGCTTCCACGTGTCGCGGTGCCGCAGGACAATACCCCGGTCAGCCTGCTCAAGCTGATCCAATCCGGCGGCTGGGCCATGGTCGCCCTCGGCGCTATGTCGGTCGTCACCTTCATGCTGGTGCTGGTGTATCTCTTCACCCTGCGCCGCAGCGCGATCCTCACGCCGCACTATATGAATACCGCGGATGTCCTGCTGAAAAAGAAGGACTACCTCGGTCTGCTCGCCATCTCTTCGCGCCACAGCGAAGCGGTCGCCCGCATCGTCCAGCGCACGCTCGATTTCGCCACCAAAAATCCGAACGCTCCGTACGAGGTCATCCGCGAGATCGCGGAAAGCGAAGGCTCCGCCCAGGCGGCCGCGCTTCAGCATCGGCCGACCTATCTCGCCGATATCGGCATGCTTTCGCCGATGGTCGGTCTGCTGGGCACGGTGGTCGGCATCATCCGCTCCTTCGGCGTCCTGGCCAGTGGGCAGGGGGGCAGTGGTTCGCGGGAAGACCTCCTCGCAGCGGGCGTGTCCGAAGCGCTGGTGGCCACGGCGAGCGGTCTGGTGCTCGCCATCATCGCCTTCGCCTTCTACTCCCACTTCCGGAACAAAGTGCAGGGGCTCATCTCCGACCTCGAAGTCGGCTCGGCCCACGTCCTGGGTTTGATCGCGCTGAATTACTCGAAGAAACGCGAGGCTTCCCGCGCGACGGTGGAGGACGAATTCTAGGCCTGCTGCCATGAAGCTTCGCCGCCGCGCCGCACCCGAAATCGTCGGCTTCCAGATCGCGCCGATGGTCGACATCCTCCTCGTCCTGCTCTGCTTTTTCATCGTCACGTGGAGCTTTGCTCGCAAGGAGATGGAACTCGATGTGAAGGTCCCCGCCGCGCAGAGTGGCAAGGACCCGGTCTCCGCCGTCAACCAGACCGTGCTGAATGTGAAGAAGGACGGCACGGTCGTCTGGAATCGTAAACCGGTGACGCTCGACGAATTGCTTCCCCGGCTGGAGTCTCTGGCCCGGCTTTACCCGGACTACGCGATCATTCTCCGCGGCGACGAAACCGCTGCCTACAAATCCATCATGAACGTTCTCGATATCTGCCGGAAGGCGGGCATCTGGAACGTCGCTTTTGCTGCGGACAAAGTCGAATGAGGCATTTCATCCTCGCGGGCGGCATCGTCGCCACGTTCGCTCCGCTGACCCTGTTGGCCCAAGCCCAGAATCCTTTGCGCCCCTTCCGCCCGGGCGGCGATGAACCGCAGATCCGCCGGGCCGAGCCCGTACCGCGCACGCCGGTAGCCACCCCGATTCCAGTGGCCACCCCGATCCCCATCGCGCCGGCCGTACCCGTGCATAAGGCCCCGGCGGCCCCGCCCAAAGCCACTCCGGCTCCCGCGCCGGAAATGGCCGATCCGAGCGGCGACATTCGCATCGCCCCTTCGGGCACGCAGATGACGCCCGACCAGATCCAGCTGCAAATTGCCGATGGCTACTACGCCAAGAGCATGTTCGACATGGCGGCACCGGAGTACGAAAAATACCTCGGCATGTACCCCGGAGGCGTGGACCGCCAAGTGGTGCTTTTCCGCCTCGGCGAAAGCTACCGGCGCAATGGTTCGTACAACGCCGCGCGCACGAGCTACCTGAACCTGCTCGACCAATACGGCGGCGGTGAATTCGTCGGCCCGGCCTCGTACCGCCTCGGCGAGATTTATTACACCGAGCGCAATTTCGGTGCGGCTCTGCCGTACTACCGCCGGGCCAGCGTACGGCTCAAAGACAAGAAGCTCGCCAACGCGGCGAAGTTTTTCACCGGACGCTGCCTCGAATCACTCGGGCAAAAGATGGACGCACGCATGGTCTACGAAGACCTCGTTTCCACGCCGACGGACAATCCCTTCATCGACAACAGCCGGCTTTCTTTTTCCCTGCTGCTGAAAGATGCCGGCCGCACGCCCGAAGCGCTCAAGCAGATGCAGGCGCTCGCCCAATTGACCGACAACCCGGAGCTCAAGGCCCAGGCCTCGGTCTACGCCGGCCTCTGGCTGGTGGAGCTCAATCAAGGCGCCAAAGCCGAGGAAACCCTGACCAAGGCGCTGGCCATGGAAGGGGTCGAGAAATGGAAGGAAGCCGCCCAGTTCGGCTTGGTGCAGCTTGCCTTCGACACCGGCAAGCACCCGAAAGTGGTCGAAGCCTGGATTGAGCACGAAAAAGATTTCGGTCCCGACACCCGCCCGCGGATCATGGCGCTCGCCGCGCAATCCTACGCTTCTCTGGGCAAAGGCCAGGAAGCCTTCGAACTCTACAACAAGATCCTGCAGGAGTTTCCCGGTACTGTTTACGCCCGGGAGGCCGGCTACGAGAAGCTCCGTGCCCTCTACAAGACCGACGATCCGAACCTGCTCGCGGAGATCGACAGTTACCTCAACAACAACCCGGAAGAGCAGAAGAAGGATGTGGTGATGTTGATGAAAGCGGAGGCCCTTTTCAAAAAGGATGACTTCGCTGCCGCCGCCCCGATCTACGACTACGCCGCCAAAGCGCGCCAGCTCACCGGCCAGCAAAAGGCCGAGTCGCTGGCCAAGCTCGCCTGGTGTTACCAGCAGACCAAACAGATCGACAAGGCGTCCAAGACGCTTGGCGAGTTGATCGAAGGGTTTCCGACCTATCGGGACATGCCGTCTGCACTGCTCCAGCGGGCCGTCTGTTTTCTCCGCCTGAACAACGTGGACGGAGCGATCAAGGATTTCCGCAAACTGGTTCAGCAATTTCCCAAAGCCAGGGAGCGCGAAGCCGCCGTGTTGCAACTCGCCCGAATCCTCGGCCAGCGAGGGGACAACACCGGGATGTCCGACACCTTCAAAATTTACCTGAAGGACTACCCCAACGCCAGCGATGCGGACAAGGCGGAGGCCAACTTTTTCATCGGCTCACTCGCGGTCGAGAACAAAAACTACAAGAGCGCCATCGAGCCCCTGCGCATCGCGCGAAAGCTGAACAAGGAAGAGTATTTCGAGCGGGCCAGCCAGCGCTTGATGCGGTGCTTCTACATTCAGGAAGACACCGCCGGTGTCATCGAGGAGATCGACATCTATCGCAAGGGTGGCCCGAAGGGTGAGGTGCCCTATGAGATCCTGCAATGGATCGGTATCACCTTGCACGATCGCGCCGACGCCGAGCAGAAAGCCGGGCAGCTTGATCGGGCCCTGGAAGACAATCAGGGCGCGCTCAAATTCCTGAGCGAATTGATGACCCGCCCCGAGGCCAAGCCCGAGGATTGGCGTCCGCTCGGGCGCAGCGCCATGGCCTTGCGCGACTACACCGCCGCGGAAAAGGCCTTCGTGGCCTTGCTCGAAGCGATCAAGGAGCCGATTCCTCGCGCCGAATCGTTCAACGATCTCGCCCAGGCGCAACTCGGCGCCCGGAAGTTTGGCCCGGCCGCGACCAGCGTGGAGTCCGGGCTGAAACTGCAGCCGGATGGTCCGGTGAATGCAGAGCTGAAAATTACCGCCGGCGATATTCTCGCCGCGCAAGGCCAGTGGACGGATGCGGCCAAGACCTACGAAGCCGCCTCGATCGCGATCGACGAGGAAAACATCTCGCCCCGCGCCGGCGAAAAAGCCGTCGAGGCCTATCGCAAAGCCGGCGATGAAGAGACCGCGAAGAAGCTGCTCAACAAACTCAAGAGCCGCTACCCCGAGTACTTCCAAAACAAGAAGCCCACGCCGTGAACCGGTGGGGCTCGACCGGATCGCGATGAAACGAGTGTGCGTCTACGCCGGGTCAAGCCCTGGCGCCCGGCCGGAATTCACCGCCACGGCGCGTGCCTTGGGCACCCTCCTTGCCCAGCGTGGTTACGGCGTCGTTTATGGTGGCGGTAAAGTCGGCCTCATGGGCACGCTCGCGGATGCCGCCCTCGCCGCCGGTGGTGAAGTCATCGGTGTGATCCCACATGCGCTCGTCGCAAAGGAGCTCGGCCACCCCGGTGTCACGCAGCTCCACGCCGTGGATACCATGCACGAGCGCAAAGCTCGCATGGCCGCAGAAAGCGACGCCTTCATCGCGCTCCCCGGTGGCATCGGCACGCTCGAAGAACTCTTTGAAGCCTTGACCTGGCTCCAGCTCGGCTTTCACGCCAAACCAGTCGGTCTGCTCAACGTCGCCGGTTACTACGACGCGCTGCTCACCTTTCTCGGCCACATGGAGACCGAGCGTTTCATCCGCGAAGAACACCGCGCCATGCTGATCGTCGAAAGCGATCCCGCGGTCCTGCTGGGAAAACTGACCGCCTTCACTCGACCCGACGTCGTCAAGTGGCTCGACCGCTTCGCCGCGGAGCAGGCTCAGCAGGGTTGAGTTCGACTCCCGCTGTCAAACCGTGGTTCACGCAGAGGGCTGCGTGAACCACGATTCTGCTGCCGCTCGGATCTGGAATGAGCGTGATCCCCAAAAAGCAAAAACCCCGGCAGCGCGGACGCTCCCGGGGTTTTGAAAAAAGGTTGCTAAGTCGCTTCCAGTTTAGGCGGCCTTCTTCTTGGCGAGTTCGGCCTGCTTGTTCTGAAGCGCGGACTTCACCTGATCGAGGATCGCCTTGAAGGCGGCCTCGTCGTTCACCGCGAGGTCCGCGAGGGACTTGCGGTCCAGACCGATCCCGGCGGCCTTGAGGCCTTCGATGAAGCGGCTGTAGGTGATGCCGTTCGCACGGGCGGCCGCATTGATGCGGACCTGCCAGAGCATGCGGAAATTGCGTTTGCGGGTTTTGCGGTCACGGAAGGCGAAAACACGGGCCTTCATGACGGCACACTTGGCGTAGCGGAAGAGCTTGGAACGCCGACCGCGGAAGCCCTTGGCTTCAGCGATGATCTTCTTGCGGCGACGCCGTGAGGCGACCGCGTTGGTTGCGCGTGGCATGGTTAGTTCGTTTCGTTCGGCGGGCTGTTGTAGGTGGAAAGATCCAGCGTCTCACTCGCCGAAGTGTCCGGGGTTCCGGACAGGCGCATGGATCAATATGTTTGGTGAGGCCTTGCGGCCGGGCATCTTACGACGCCCGGGGACCTTACCCGAAGGGCAGACACTCCATAATGCGCGGGACCATGGTCTTGTCGACCAGGCCAGCCTTGCGGAGCTTGCGTTTCCGCTTCGAGCTCTTGCTCGAGGCGAGGTGACGAAGCCCCGGCTTGCGCCGAAGGAGTTTGCCCGTCGCGGTAATTTTGAACCGCTTGGCCGCAGCTTTCTTCGTCTTGCGACGTGCGATTGGCTTTGGCATTGGGGGGCGGACGCTAGCACCCGACTTCGTCCGGGCAAGGGCTTTTTCGCACTTTCACCCAAGATGGAAAACCACCCGGAAAAGCCCGCTGGCCGTATCTTCTTCTCGCCGAACCGGCACGCCGAGCAAGCGTTGAAACATTTCCGCCTCCAGTTTCGCGACGATCGGGAAGGCCTGCATGAGGTCGAGAATCGGGGAATGGTGCTCCACGATCCGTACGGAACCGTCCTCGCCGGTCTCGCATTCGCTCATATGCCCCTCGTGATCCCGCAGGCGGGCCAGCCATTTCGCCCGCTCGGCCGGGGTGCCTTCGCGCAAGCGGCTGGCGAATCCAGCGGTCGTTTTCTGGAAGACCACGAGGAGCAGCTTTTCCGGGGCGGTCGGGCCGAAGAGTTTTTGCGCGGCGTCGAGCACTTCCCGGGTGAGGGGATTGCTGGCCGTGGGGAAAAGTTCGAGGGCGCGCTGGGTCAGGCGGTAAAGCTTGAAAGGGCGGCCGCGCGCCTGCGGCTGGCGCCAGGTATCGAGCAGACCCGCCTGGTGCATGTCGTCGCACATCTCCTTCACCCCCATGTAGGACATCTCCAGCCGCTCCGCGAGTTCACCCACGTGCAAACCCTGCGTCCGCTTGAGTTCATTCAGAATCTTCAAGCGGGTGTTCGGAGCGACGGTTTCGAGGAGACGCTGCTTCAGGGGAGGTGATCGGGTTGGAGGTGAACGATGCGGGCCCTCCAAGCTGTGCCGAACAGCCCGCCCGCATCAACGCAAATTCCGCGGGACCGCGGATGGCTCAGATGACGCATATGGGGAACGGATGAACAACGCGCCTGCGGAGGTCTTGTCGACGAATGGGCGTCTCCTCAAAAAACGCCCACTCGTCCTGAAACCACCGCAGGCTTGCGACCTATCTGTTCCCCATTTGTGTCATCTGCGTCATCTGTGGTCTGTCTCAGGCATCTGCGGAATCCGCGGCCAGCGCGCCGAAGGTTTGCAGCGCTTCAACGATGCCCACACTGGCCACGCCGCTGGCGATGTGGCCCCCGGCGTTTTTGACCATGCGTTTCACCGCATCGCATGAATTGCGTGGGCACGCGACCCATTGGGCAAAACGACCGTCGAGCATGGGCAGATCGTTATAGTGATCGCCGGCGGCAAAAATTTCCTCGCGCTTGATCCCGGTGAGCCGCGCGAGTTCACCCAGCGCGGTGCCTTTGCTATAAGCCTCGTGGCAGAAGCGCAGGTAGATCGTGTTGCGCATGAAATTGAATCCGGGCACCCGGACGCGTTCACGCTCGAGAAACTTGCAGACCGAATCCATTTGCCCTTCGGTCTCGGTCACGATGCCGACCATACGTTTGCCATCGTACTCGAAGTGCGCCCATTTTTCCCGGTCGAACCGCTCGTGAATGTCCTGCAGCAGCGGGCTGGCTTGGGAGAAGAGCCAGTCGTGATCTTGCGCACAGCGCTGATTCCAGTCGCCAAAATCGACCCACTTGCCGGTTTCATCGCGGGTGAAGACTTCGCGTTCCGAGGTGAGCACGAAATCCGGCGGGAACGGGAAGCCGAATTCCTGGATGCCCGCCTCGATGTGCCACAGGACCCGCCCAGTATTGATCGCCCAGAGTACGCCCCGCGCGCGCAGCGTTTTCAGCGCCTCGAAGAGGGCCGGGGTGACCGGCGGGATGGAATTGTGGTCGATCAGCGTGCCATCGAAATCGGTGCTCAGGAGTCGGATCATGGGTCGGTGAGATGGGAGTTGCTGAGGCGGGGTGATTAAGCGGAGAATCCCGGGAGGTCGCCCGGCACCAAAGCCCCGCCGGTGCCAACCATCAACTCTCAACCCCATCATCGACCAATGAAAAGCGCTTACGAACTCGCCATGGAGCGGCTCGAAAAACAATCGCCCACCGCGAAACTGACCGACGCGCAGAAGGCCGAGATCGCCGAGATCGATTCGCAGACCAAAGCGAAGCTGGCCGAACGCGAAGTCTTCCTGCAGGACCAGATCGCCAAAGCCCGCTTCGGCGGTGACGACACCGCTGCCGAATCCCTCGAAGACCAGCTCGCCCGCGAACTCCGCCGCATCCAGCAGGACGGCGAGGACAAAAAAGAAAAGATCCGCGAGAAACGGTAGGCGCCGGGTGTTTTTACCACCAAGGCACAAAGAACACCAAGTTCGGGAACGGACTACCGTACGCTGAAGGCGTGGACCGTGGTGCTGTGGAAGGTTTCGCCGGGGCGCAGGACCGTGCTCGGAAAATCGGGCCGGTTCGGTGAATCGGGGAAGTGCTGGGTTTCCAGGCAGAGGCCGCCGTGTTTTTCGTACATGCGACCGCCTTTGCCCGGAACCGCCTTGAGGTAGTTTCCGGTGTAAAATTGCACGCCGGGCTGATCGGTCAGCACACGCATCACCCGGCCGCTCGTAGGGGAGTAAACCTCGGCCGCGAGCGGCAGCTTTTCGCCCGGCTGGGGATCGATCACCAAATTGTGGTCGTAGCCGCCGCCGACCGTATCGGTCATCTTCGCAATATCCCGGCCAACCGGTTTTGCGGTGAGGAAATCGAGCGGCGTTCCGGCCACCGCACGCAGTTCGCCGGTAGGGATGCAGTGCGGTTCAACGACCGTATACTTGGAAGCGGCGAGCCGCAGTTCGTGCGCATGCACATCGGCGCTGCCGTCGAGATTCCAGTAGGCGTGATTCGTCAGATTGACCACCGTCGGCGCGTCTGTAGTCGCGGTGTAGTCGAGCCGCAGTTCGTTCGCTTCGGTGAGCGTGTAGGTTACGCTGGTGGTCAGCCTACCGGGGTAGCCTTCCTCGCCATCCGGGCTCACATAAGTGAAGCGTACGGCATTCTCTCCGGTCACCTTTGCGGCCCAGTTTCGTTTGTCGAAGCCGCGTTTGCCGCCATGCAGATGGTTCGCTCCGTCATTCGTCGCCAGCGTGTACGTGTGCCCATCGAGCGTAAATCGCCCGAGTGCGATCCGATTGGCAAACCGCCCCGCGATACTCCCGAAAAACGGATGCGGCTGTAGATAAGGCTCGAGTGTGTCGTACCCGAGGGTCACATCCGCAAGTTTCCCCGCCCGATCCGGCACCGTCATCTCGATGAGCTGCGCCCCCCAGGTCATCACCCGCGCCCGTAACCCGTGTGCATTGGCCAGCGCGTAAACTTCGACCGTTTTCCCGTCCGGGTCCTTGCCCCACGCCTCGTGTTTCACTTCCGCACCCTCCGCGACCGCACAACCGAGGAGACAAAATAAGAGACGTCGAACTGGAAACATAGCATGGGAGAAGCGCCGGATTTGACCCGTCAACCACCCGCCCTGCCAAGCGAAAACCGTTGAGCTGCTAGCAATCCGGCGCCAACGCCGACCAAGTCTCGGTGGACGGATGCGCAGGACCCGTTTGTCGAACGTGCCCGACGACGCGGATGTACCCGCCTTCCGGACGATAAGGGACTTGGATCGCACGTAGGGCCCGCTCAACTGCCTCACGATGGTCGAGTTGGGCCGGTGCTACCAAGGCTCCACGATAGACCTCCTGGACGGGATTGATCTCGAGCCACTCGATCGATACGGCGGTAAACGGTCCACAAGAGCTATCCAGCCAATCGCCGGTGACATGCCATATGTTCTGCAGAATAAGCGGCTCATCGGTATCAACGAATTTGACTCGATAGTTCACTCTTAGACCAGAGAGTCCTTCAGCCAGCTCCCTCCATTTGGTGGTGTTCATGCAACTCGACGAAAAGTCGCGTGCGATGATTGCGTGAATCACCTTCTGATGAGCTTGGATCCTCTGCAGATGTTGTTCATCAAGCGAGATCATCTACCTTGGCTAACGTATTGCAGGTGCTTGAGCAACGGAAGCCATGCGGCGGGCGATGAACTCCTGAATCAGCGGGATCTTGGTTTTAGAGAGCAGCTCGGCACCAGTGAGGGGATTTTCGCCGACGACGGGTTCGAGGGCGTACCACAGCACGAAGGGGAGATTGTGGTCGGTGGCGTCTTCGGCGTGGGTGAGCAGCGGTTCGAGAATCGGGAGACGCTGGTTGTTTGGCAGGCGCTGCGCGGCGCTGGCGAGGTAGAGGCGCACGATGGGGGATTTGGCTTCCGCGGCGAGTTTGGCGAGCTGCGTGCGGATGGCTTCTGACGGCGGGCGTTCGCAGGCGAGTTGGACGGCCCAGGCGGTGACGATTTCCCGGCCGGGGCGTTCGGTGAGTTGAATGAGCAGCAGCGGCTCAGTGAGCTGGCCGGCGGTGTGCAGGGCCCACAAGGCGCGCAGGCTGGTGTGAACGTCGCTGCTCCCTTGCAACGTGGCTTGCAGGGCGGTGGCGGCGGGACCGGCGGCCTGGCGTTCCTGCAAGAGGCGCCGGGCGTGCCGGGAGATCCATTCATTCTGGCTCCCGACCTGCGCGGCGATCTTCGTATCGCTGAGCTGGACGAGGCCTTCGAACGGCTTCGAGTGGCCCTGGTACACGACTTTGTAGATGCGGCCGGTGGTGTAGTCGTGCGCCTCGCGCTGGGTGCGGTGGCACTGATTGAGATCGTACCAATCGATCATGTACGCGGAGCCATCCGGGCCCTGGCGGATGTCGACGACCTGGCTGGCTCGATCGTTGAAGTTGATGAAATCGGAGCCGTGTTTGCCGATAAATCCACTGCCGGAAGCCACGGGGACATCACCATTGATCCGCTGACCGTGGATGTTCCCCATGAGGATGCGCCCGCGCCATTCGGCCGGCCAGAAGTCGCTCTGGAAAATCATCAGCCCCGCGTGGGCGTGCCCGCCGCCGGCCTGATCGCTCTTGCCGTTGCCACTGTGCGGGGTGTTCCCGAGGTAGTGGCGATGGTCGGCGATCGTCTTGATATCGTCGTAGGTATTCGGGTTGAAGTGCTGCCCGGCCTGGCGCTGATACCGCGCGCCCTGGATCACGTGGAAAAGATGTGGGATTACGCAGGCCTCGGCGAAGAGCTGCCCATTTTCGTCGAAGTCGATCCCCCACGGATTGCTCGTGCCTTCCGCAAATACTTCGAACTGGTGCCGCGTGGGATGATAGCGCCAGTAGCCCGCGTTGATCCGCTTGCGTTCATTGTCGGCGGTGCCGGGCTTGCCGACGTTCGAGTTCGTGAACACGCCGTGGCAGCCGTAGAGCCAACCATCGGGGCCCCAGCGGAAAGTATTTAGCGTCTCGTGCGTGTCCTGGTAGCCCCAGCCATCGAGCAGGATCTGCGGTTCGCCGGCGGGCTTGGGCGCGTCGCCATCGGCGATCGGGATGTACATCAGATACGGCGCCGCGCCGACCCACACTCCGCCGAAACCGACCTCGATCCCACTGACCAAACTCAGCCCTTCCTTGAAGACCGTGCGCTTGTCGGCCTTCCCGTCGCCGTCGGTGTCTTCGAAAACGAGAATCCGATCCTGCCCTTCACCTTCCTTGGCGCGCTTCGGGTAAGTGTGGCCTTCCACGACCCAGATCCGGCCCTTGTCGTCGAGGCAGAAGGAGATCGGGTTGATGATGTCCGGCTCGGCGGCGAAGAGACGCAGCTCGAAGCCCGGCGGCAGCGTGGCGACCGAGACCGCTTTGTCCGCGGGAAGACCCGCGTAGAGCACGTCGTCGGACTTGAGCGAACCCGCCGCGACTACGGCAAATTTCGGCTCCTCGGCATGGAAAACGAAGTCGTCGAAATTCACATGCCCCCAGCCGCCGGAGACTTCGTCGATGAGGCGGATGAAAATCTCGCGGTCCTTGAATTTGCGCAGATCGACCACAAACCGCGCCATATTCTCGCGCTCCGAGCCGCGCGCGGTGGCGATCACTTTGCCGTCATCCTTCGTCACGACCTCCACCCGCGTTCCTTGCGAACTGCCCGCGCCGATCAGAAAACTCGCCCACGGCTGAGTGACTTTGAACGGTGCGGAAGCGAGCGTGCCAGTGGGCTTGTCGCCCACTTCGTTTTCGTAGCCCCCGATCCAGAAGTTGCCCGCGTGCTCGCTACGCATCGTGGGCTTCCGGGGAAAAACGGTGTCGCCTTTGACCGGTTGTTTGGCCCAGGCGTCGCCGGTGGCGGTCCAGTCCTTTAGCGTGCCGTCTTCAAAACCGAGGTTCAGCGGCTGGCCATTTTCGCCGGCGGGGGGGATGCCGAGTGGGTCAGCGCCGTAGGCCGAAGCGAGCAGGAGACTGAGGCAGGCGGAGAGGACAAATCGGGGGTGCATGGCGGGTGAGAAGATTCACCTGTGACAACCCCCGAAAAGCAAGCGGCCAAGCGGGTACTTCCGGTGGATGGGAGACGACCTTTATGTGAAATCGGTCATCCCCTGGCCTCTCAGCTTACGCCGAGAGCAAACGATCCGGATTCAGCGCCTGCAACGCTTTCGGGATGAAAAGGCCGTCTTTGCGGATCAGCTTCCCGTCGAACCAGATTTCGCCGCCGCCGTATTCGGGGCGCTGGATGCAGACCATGTCCCAGTGGACCTGGGAGCGGTTGCCGTTTTCGGTCTGCTCGTAGCACTGGCCCGGCGTGAAGTGGAAGGAGCCGGCGATCTTCTCGTCGAACAGAATGTCGCGCATCGGCTGCTGGATGTGCGGATTGAAGCCGATCGCGAATTCGCCGATGTACCGCGCGCCCGCATCGCTATCGAGGATCGCATTCAGGCGCTCGGTATTGTTCGCGGTGCCGTTGACGATTTTCCCGTCCTTGAATTCCAGCCGGATGTTATCGAAACCAGTACCCTGGTAGATGGTCGGCGCATTGTATTGCACCACGCCGTTCACGCTGGTTTTCACCGGGGCGGTGAAGACTTCGCCGTCGGGGATATTGTGGGTGCCGCCGCAGGGGATGGCGTTGATGCCCTTGATCGAAAATTGCAGGTCCGTGCCCGGGCCTTTGATATGCACCCGGTCGGTCTTCATCATCAGCTCGGAGAGCGCCTTCATGCCCGGCTGCAGCTTCGCGTAGTCGAGCGTGCAGACGCGGAAATAGAAGTCCTCGAAAGCCTCGGTGCTCATCTGGGCCATTTGCGCCATGCTCGGGGACGGCCAGCGCAGCACGCACCACTTGGTCTTCTTCACGCGCCAGTCGAGCACCGCTTTCAGCTTGCGGGAAACGAGCTTCATTTTCTCCGGCGGCACGTCGCTCATCTCCATGGCGTTTTGCCCGCCGCGGAGCGCGATGTAGGCGTGCATTTGTTTCATGCGCGCGAGTTCGATCTTGCCCGCCACATCCAGCATTTCTTCCTGCGCGCCGACCGACATTTCGCGGGAAACACGCCCATGCGAGGTCTGCACAAAAGGCACTCCGCCCACCGCCCGTGCCGCCCGGATCAGCGCGATGACCATCTCGTCCGGAATATCGAAGGCATCGATCAAGACCCGTTCGCCCTTTTTGAGCGCGACGGAGAAGCCGACGAGATTCTTGGCGAGGAGGTCGAAGCGGGGATCGTTCATAGTGAAATCTCGGTGAATCGTAGCAGGCCTTCTTTGCGCTGGCTACGGGCAAGAGTCCGGGGTTACTTCCGCAAGTCATGATCGTCGCCAAACTCAAAACCGCCGGTGAACTCGCCGTGCTCCGCGCCAAGCTCGACTCGCGGGGCCAGCGCCTCGTTTTTACCAATGGCTGTTTCGACCTCCTCCATGTCGGCCACATCCGCTACCTCCAGGCCGCCCGCGCGCAGGGCGAAGTGCTCGTCGTCGCGCTCAATGGCGATGACAGCGTCCGCGCCCTGAAAGGCCCGACCCGTCCGGTGAACAATCAGCTTGATCGCGCGGAAATCCTCTCCGCCCTTTCCTGCGTGGATTTCGTGACCATTTTCCAAAGCGTCCGCGTGACCGAGCTGCTCAAGACGGTCAAACCGCACGTCTATGTGAAGGGTGGCGATTACACCCTCGAATCGCTCGATCCCGACGAACGCGCTGCCGCGGAAGCCGCCAAGGCCCGTATCGAGATCATCCCCCTCGTCCCCGGCAAATCGACCACCGGCACCCTCCAGAAAATCGAAGGGACCAAGGACGTGGCGAGCAAGACGGCGGCCTGATGAGCGCCCCTTTGCGGATCGGAGTGCTCGGCTCGGGTAAAGGCTCAAATTTTCGCGCCATCGCCGATGCCATCGCGGCGGGCGAACTCGCGGCTGAAGTCGGCATCGTACTGAGTGATGTCGCCGATGCCGGTATCCTCACCCTGGCGAAAGAGCGCGGCTTCCCGACGGAATTCGTTTCGCCCGGCCGCTTCAAGACCAAGCTGGAGCCGGAAGCCGAGGAGCGCGTCGTGACGTTGCTCCGGGCTGCGAAGGTCGAGCTGGTCGTGCTCGCCGGTTATATGCGGATGATCAAGGCCCCGCTGCTGGAGGCTTTCCCGAACCGGATCATCAATATCCACCCCTCGCTCCTTCCGCAGTTCCCCGGCCTGGCGGCTTGGGCCCAGGCGCTGGCCGCGGGCGTGAGCGAGACGGGTTGCACCGTCCATTTCGTCGACTCCGGCATGGATACCGGCCCGATCATCGCCCAGAGCCGCGTCCCGGTGCTCCCCGGCGATACCGCCGAAACCGTGCACGCTCGGATCCAGGTCGCCGAGCACGCGCTCTATCCCGCGGTGATCCGCGATTTGGCGGCGCAGTGGCGTGGGAAAGAAGAATAATCGGCAAACCGGTTAAATCTAAGGCGAAATACAACTATTCTGAGAGAGGGCTTGCCCGCGGCGGTTTTGGCGGAAAACATCGGCGCCCGATGAAATTTTCCGCTGTTCTCTCCCTCCTCTGTTTCACCTCCCTCAGTATGGCTGCTGACCTCCGCCTCGGCATCATCGGCTGCGACACCTCGCACGCCGTCGCTTTCCCCGCGATCCTCAACGATCCCGCGGCCAAGAACCACATTCCTGGCGCCCGCATCGTCGCTGCTTTCCCGCAGAGCAGCCCCGACCTGGAGACCAGCACCTCCCGTGTCGATGGCTATACCCAGACGCTCAAAGAAAAATACGGCGTGAAGATCGTCGGCAGCATCGAGGAGCTGTGCAAAGAGGTCGATGCGGTGCTCATCGAGAGCGTCGACGGCCGCCCGCACCTTGCGCAGGCTAAGCCGGTCATCGCGGCGAAAAAGCCCGTCTTCATCGACAAACCGCTGTCCAGCACGCTGAAGGACGTGCTCGAAATCTACCGCCTCGCCAATGAAGCCAAGGTGCCGGTATGGACCGGCAGTTCGTACCGCTGGCAGAGCTCCATGCGCGATCTGCTTGGGGTGAAAGTCGGCGATATCCGCGCCGCGATTTCCTATGGCCCGATGCACCTCGAGCCGCATCACACCGATCTCACCTGGTACGGCATCCACCCCACCGAAGCGCTCTACACCGTGCTCGGCCAGGGCTGCGAATCCGTTTCGCGCACCAGCACTGACGATACCGACGTGATCGTCGGCACCTGGTCCGGTGGCCGAACCGGCACGCTCGTCGGCCTGCGCACGAAACCCCTCCCGCACAAGGTCACCGTCTTCGGCAGCACCGCGTCGGCGGAGCAGAAGGACGTGCCGCACGATTACGCGCCGCTGCTCGGCGAGATCATCAAGTTTCTCCAGACCGGCAACGCCCCCGTGACCCAGGCCGAGACCATCGAAATGTTCGCCTTCATGGAAGCCGCCGACGAAAGCAAGAAGCGTGGTGGCGTCCCGGTAAAGGTCAGCGAGATCCTGGAGCGCGCTAAGAAATAGCGCGCCTCGGCTGGCAGCTTTGCAGGGAGAGGTCAGTTCACCTTGGGGAAATCGACAAGGCTGTCCAGAAAGTCTCGTCTGGCGCCCTGAAAGCGAATCCAGTCCTGATCGATCCGGCGGGCCGTCACCGCCCGGCCGCCGGCGAGACCCCAGATAATGCCGGTGAGGATCGCGAGAGCTCCGGCTCCGGCGAGCGCTGCCAGTTTGGGATCGTTGGTGCCGACGACGGTGGCGGCAATACCACCCAGGACCAAGGCCCACGCGATGCCGATATGCATCCAGCGGCGGCCGCGATGTTTCTCGCACAGGCCGACGTGAATGGTGGCTCGCTTTCGGGCCGCGATGGCGACGATCAGGTAAATGAGAAATCCGCCAAACGGGGTCAGGAGCAGAAAGAGATACCAGGCGGGGTGATGCCAGTAGAGCCTGCGCTTGAGGCGGGCACCGTTCGCCGGGACGTTGCACTTGATGCAGCGATCCGGCAGTTCGGCCCGGGCACCCATCACCACCAATTTGCGCTCACGCCAGACGCCGCCCCCACCGATTTGCTGGCCTCCTTGTAGTTTGGCGATCGCGGCCGGTTTGCAAGGAGCGCAGACCACGTTCCCACCGATCACGATCGAAAAATCCTCCGAGACCAATCCCCCGCACTCATTGCAGCGGCGGAAAGAGTTAAGGCTGGCAGGCTGACCAAAAGGGGGAGGCGCGGGTTGATCCATGGGCGTCTTGCTAGCAAACCCGGTGCCGAACCAAACCGGCAGTTTCGTCAGTGGGTCATTTGCCGGATACTTTGGGAAACTCTTCGAGGCTTTCCAGGAACTCCCGGCCCGCGCCTTTTAAGTAGATCCAGTGCCAGTCGCGATTTGCCGCCAGGAATCGTACGCTCGGGATGGCCCACTGCAGGCCCGCGAAAAGCAAGAGCAGGCCCATTGCGTAAAATCCGCGGTTACTTTGGCTTGAGCGGGAGATCGTGATCAAAATGATGGCTATGATCAGGAGTAATCCGACCCTGGCGTGGACCGACCCGCGGCGGCGATGGGCCTCGCAGAGACCGATCTCGATCGAGGTTTGGGGTTGATTGAGGTTGCCCCATTTCCAGGAAACCGAACAACTGATCCGGATCCCCTCCGCAGGGGCGTTACATTTTACACAGCGATCCGGCATGGTCGCCCGAGCGCCCACGACCACGGTTTTACGATCGCGCCACACGAGATCGTCGCCGATGGGATCGGGGTCGCCTCCCTTGAGCTTGGCGAGTGCGGCCGGCTTGCATGAGGAGCAAATCACAAAGCCTCCTAGGCCGATCGAATTCTGCTCCGCGACCAACTTTCCGCACTCGTGGCACCGGCGTTTGCTCGATGGTTCGAAGGGTTGGCCGAAAAGGGGAGAGGTTGGAGCCTCCGTCCGCGCAGAGAGCGTCAACCCATTGCTGGGCGGATGCGATGAATCGGCCGGCAATTTTACCGGTATCGGTTGCGGGCTTTTAGCGGGGCCGGCGAGCAGGCCGGTCGTAAAAGCAGTGCCGAGCAGCGTCACCGCCATGCCAAAGGCGAGCCGTAGTGTGAGAGGTTCGTGCAGCCAGATCGCTCCCCAAAGAATCGCGAAGACTGGGACGATGAACGTGACTGCGGAAGCCGCGGTCACGCCAGCCCGGCGAAGCAGGCTGAAGTACAGAATGTAGGCGGCGACGGTGCAGACCACGGCGAGTACGGCCACAGCGCCCCAGGCCGGGAGGGGCGGAGTGGTTGAAGGCCAGAGGTGAAGACCGAGTGGGAGCAGCGTCGCCGCCGCGGCCCACATACTGCCGGCGCAGAGGACGACGGGAGGTACGGCAGCGAGGTGGCGTTTGGTGAAGTGAGCGGAGACCCCGTAGGAAAGCGTCGCTCCCAGCGCGGCGATGATCGCCCATCCACTCCCGCCCGGACGGAAGGAAAGCCGCCCCCACGCCAGGATCGCGACTCCCGCAAAACCGATCGCCAGCCCAAGGATTTGCGCGCGCCGCAGCGGCGCCCGCAGCCAGACGGCACCGACCGCAGCGGCGAAGAGCGGAGTGGTGGCATTCAGCAGCGAAGCAAACCCCGCTTCGACACTGAGCGTGGCAAAAGCCAGAAGGCTGAAAGGCAGCGCGGAATTGAAGATCCCGACAAAGAGCAGCGCCTTCCAGTGGCGCAGGAGCGTCTCGCGGTTTTCCCGGCTGATCATCACCGGCGAAAGACAGGCCGCGGCCAGCACCAGCCGGACCGAGATCAGCGGCACCGGCCCGAACATCGGCGCTGCGATGCGCATGAAAAGAAATGAAGCTCCCCAGATGGCGGCGAGCACCAGCAGCCGGGCTAAGTCAGCGGACGACACAGGAAAACAGAAGGGTGGAAAATCACAGGCTGCGGAGCGCGTACCCTAGCCGAAGTACTCTGGAAAAACTCCCTCCTTTTTTCCCCGGCTTTTCGTGGCGCCGAGGCCGCCGGATTCGACGCTTGCTCGTCCGGGGAGGGGCGACTAAGCCCTCCCGCAAGATGAGTGCGACCCCATTTCGAGATCCCCTCCCGCGTGACCCAAAGGCTCTTCGCTTCCGGAAGGTCGCCAGCTTGGCAATCGCCCTCGGGTGGGGATGGAGCGCGAACGCGGATGCCGCCGCGCCCGCTAACGACAATTTCGCCAACGCCCAGGCCATCTCGCTCGGTACCACCTATCAAGCGACCACGCTCGATGCGACCCGGGAAGTCGGCGATCCGGAGCCGGACGCGCATAACCGCTCGGTTTGGTTTTCGTTCACCCCCTCCGTTTCGCAGGTCGTCTCGCTCGACGGGACGACGACGGATGATCCGCTTTACGGTTACCTCGTCCACGGCAATTCGTTGTTATCTTCCCACCTTTTGGGCAAGAAGGTTTTCACCAGCAAATCGCTGGCTTTCTACGCCGTGGCCGGGACGACTTACCGCATCTGCGTGGACGACTACGTTCCAGGGTATATTAACTATCAAGGCTATCCATTCAGCCTGGGGCTGGCGGGGGGCGCGGCACTGCCGAACAACACCCAATTCATTCAGCCGCTTTCGAACGACAACTTCAGTCAAGCGCTGCCTCTTTCCTCCGCTTCGGCTTCGCTGGTCATGAATTCCACCGAGGCGACCTTCGAACCGTTCGAGCAGGACATGCTGAATCTGTTCAGCCCGCGTCCGCGCTATAGCACCTCGGGCACCGGCGGGATTTGGGCTTCCTGGACGGCGCCCGGCACCGGCCAGGTCACGCTCACGGCCCAAACGCCCACCAATTCCCGGGTCGTCCTGGTGCTGGCGCAGGGCGATTCCATCCCGAACCTGACCCTCCTGCAGGGCGGCTACAACCAGCTGGCTTTTGCCTGCCAGCAAGGGGAAGTCTACCGGTTCTATTTTCTGAGCCAGGACGACGGCCAGATCCTGGCCAGCCTCGATTCGACGACGATCCCTCCCTCGCCGCCCACGCCGCATATCGATACCTATGTCGGCCTCATGGGCGAAGATACCTATCTTTCCGTCACGCTTTCCCTCAGCGGACGGTTTTCGGGCCGGGTGATCAAGGACGGCGTCACTTACGGTGTGCGAGGCAAGCTGGATGAATCGGGCGCCTTCACCGGCACCACGGGCAAGCCGGCCGTCGTGTATAGCGTGCAAGCCTCCGGCGGCGCGACGGCTTCGACCGCAGATGATACCATTTCGCTAACGATCGGTGGGAACACCGTAGTCGGCCGGCCGCGCTTCTACGCCCGCACGACCATTCCTCCGACCCTGGGCATTTTGACCGCCTTGCTGAAACCAGGCGAAGTCAGCTCCACCGTTCCGCAGGGGACGGGATACGGCACTGCCCGCGTGAAAAAGGGAGGCAGCATTTCCCTCAGCGGAAAGACGGCGGACGGGAAGCCTTACAGTGCCGCGGGTGCACTCACGGTGGGGAGTTCGGGCGATCCGCAGTTCGTCTTTTACAATTCGACACTGTACGGCGGAAAGGGCGTCCTGACGGGAGCGCTCACGTTTGAGCCGGTCAGCGATTCGGATTTCAGCGGGGTGCTGCTTTTAAAAAGCCGGAGCAAAAAA
>Ga0209050_1000985_pt1 | contig 36261 bp, 28 predicted proteins | sample Araplavi_mTSA_r2_FD_184276 | JGI IMG/M metagenome (GOLD analysis project Ga0209050, IMG submission 184276) | Arabidopsis root microbial communities from North Carolina, USA - plate scrape MF_Cvi_mTSA_r2 (SPAdes) (version 2) | ecosystem: Host-associated > Plants > Roots > Endosphere | place: USA... | reverse complement strand
ACGCGCGCAGGCCGACCTTGCCGTGGATGGCGGGTGCCGACAGGCCCTTCATGCCCTTTTCAAGGATGAAGCCGCGGATCTTGCCGTCGAAGTCGCCGCCGACGCACTTGGCCCACACCACGAACACGTCCGCGATGGGCGAGTTGGTGATCCACATCTTGTTGCCGCTGACCTTGTAGCCGTCGGCCGTTTTGACGGCGCGGGTTTCCATGCCGTTGGGGTCGGAGCCGTGGTTGGGTTCGGTCAGGCCGAAGCAGCCGATCCATTCACCGCGCGCCAGCTTGGGCAGGTACTTCTTCTTTTGTTCTTCGGAGCCGAATTCGTTGATCGGCACCATCACCAGCGAGGACTGCACGCTCATCATCGAGCGGTAGCCGGAGTCGACGCGTTCGACTTCACGGGCGATCAGGCCGTAGCTGACGTAGTTCAGGCCGGCGCCGCCGTATTCGACGGGGATCGTGGCGCCCAGGAGGCCCAGTTCGCCCATTTCGGAGAAGATCTCGGGATCGGTCTTCTCGTTGCGGAAGGCGTTGAGCACGCGGGGAGCCAGCTTGTCCTGCGAGTAGGCGTAGGCGGCATCGCGCACCATACGCTCTTCGTCGGTCAGTTGCTGGTCCAGCAACAGAGGATCTTGCCAGTGGAATGAGGGGTTCGAGGACATGCTGGGTCTCCGCTATGGATTTCCGTGATCGGAATCTGGAAAGTTTAAACTTAAAATAATTCGGGCGGCAAGTTGGGGTTTGCACGGCGGCGCGCCAGGGCGCGCCGCCGGTGGGGTTGCCGGCTATTCCGCCCGTGCAGGGTTCAGTGTTGGGCCTTCAGCGCCGCCTCGCGGATCTTCTCGAGGGTCGTGGACGGGCTGATGGTTTCCGGGTCGATGAAGCAGTGCAGGATTGCGGGCTTGCCGCTGGCCAATGCCCGTTCAAAGGCCGGACCAAACTGTTCGGTGGTTTCCACGCGTTCGCCGTGGCCGCCAAAGGCGCGCGCGTAGTCGGCGAAATTGGGGTTCTTGAGCTCGGTCGCGGAAATGCGGCCCGGGTAGTGCTTTTCCTGGTGCATGCGGATCGTGCCGTACATGCCGTTGTCCACCAGGATCACGACGATGGGCAGGTCATACTGCACCGCCGTCGCGAATTCCTGGCCGTGCATCAGGAAGCAGCCGTCGCCCGCAAAGCACACCACGGTCTTGTCGGGCCAGACGCGCTTGGCGCCAACGGCCGCCGGCAGGCCGTAGCCCATGGATCCGGACGTGGGGGCCAGTTGAGTGCCAAAGCGCGTGAAGCGGTGGAAGCGATGCAGCCAGGTGGCGTAGTTGCCCGCGCCGTTGGTCATGATGGCATCGGCCGGCAACGTCTTTTCCAGGTACGCCATCACTTGGCCCAACTGCAGCGCGCCGGGCGTGGTGACGGTTTCGGGGTCGCTCCATTTCAGGTACGACTCGCGCATGGCCTTGGTGCCGTCGACCCAGACCGGAGTGGCGGGCGCCTTCAGGTCCGCCAGCGACGCGGCAAAGGCGGACGGCGAGGTGTTGATGGCCAGGGTAGGGCGGTACACACGGCCCAGCTCGGCGGCATCGAGATGCACGTGCACCAGCTTTTGCTTGGGCACCGGAATATCCAGCAGCGTGTACGCCTGGCTGGGGTTTTCCGACATGCGGCCGCCCACCAGCAGGATCAGATCGGCGTCGGCCACGCGCTTGAGCAGGGCGGGATTGATGCCCAGGCCCACGTCGCCGATGAAGCACGGATGATCGGCCGGGAACAGCATCTGGCGGCGGAACGACACGGCGGTCGGCAGCGCGTGGCGTTGTGCGAAGTCGGCAAATTCCTGCACGGCGCGCGCGTCCCAGCGCGTGCCGCCCAGAATGGCGACCGGGTTCTTCGCATCGGCCAGCAGTTTTTCCAAGTCGGCCAGCTGGCCGGCGGTGGGGGCGGATTCAATCACTTCGTAGCGCGGCGCGTCGGCCACCTTGGCGGCCTCGACCAGCATGTCTTCCGGCAGCGCGATCACCACCGGGCCGGGGCGGCCGGACGTGGCGATGTGGAAAGCGCGCGAGATCAGTTCGGGAATGCGTTCGACCTGGTCGATCTCGGTCACCCACTTGGCCTGCGTGCCGAACACGGCGCGGTAGTCCATTTCCTGGAAGGCTTCGCGCTCGCGCATGCCGCGCTCGATCTGGCCCACGAACAGGATCATCGGCGACGAGTCCTGCTTGGAAATGTGCACGCCGGCCAGCGCATTGGAGGCGCCCGGACCGCGCGTCACCATGCAGATGCCGGGCTCGCCGGTCAGCTTGCCGTGCGCGTCGGCCATCATGGCCGCGCCGCCTTCCTGACGGCACACCGTGACCTTGATGTCGGCATCGTGCAGGCCGTCCAGCACCGCCAGATAGCTTTCGCCGGGGACACAAAAGACATGTTTGACGCCATGGGCGACCAGTTGGTCGACCAGAATGTGACCGCCAAGGCGGGAATCTTGCTGGGGCATGGTGGTGTCGTGGTTAGCCTAGGGTAGAACTCCCGAGCATATGTTCCCTGGGCGCACAACGCAATTGATAAAATTGCACATTCTGTTGATCCCCCGGCACGTGGCGGCTGGTGCGCCGCAGCATGCGGGCGCACGGCGGCGGGCCGGACTTCCGGCGGTATTTCCATGAGAAACGGCATCCCCAATCTGACGGCCCTGCAGGCGTTCGAGGCCTCGGCCCGGCTGGGCAGCTTTTCGCGCGCCGCCGAAGAACTGTCGCTGACGCACAGCGCCGTCTACCGTCAGGTGGCCAGCCTGGAAGCGCGGCTGGGCGTGCAACTGTTCACGCGGGTGCGCCGCCGCATCGTGCTGACCGATCACGGCGCCGAATACGCCGGCCGGATCCGTCACCATCTTGATCAGATCGAAAAGGACACCTTTGGTCTCGTCAGCCGGACCGGCATGGGGCGCAGCATCCACATCGCCGTCGTGCCCACGCTGGCCACCACCTGGCTGATCCCGCGTCTGGCCGATTTCCAACGCGAGCACGGCGACATCACCGTCAGCTTGTCTGTGCGCACCCTGCCGTTTCAATTCAAGGACCAGCCATTCGACGGCGCGCTGTATCACGGGGACGGACTCTGGCCCGGCACGCAGGGTGGGCTGCTGTTTCCGGAACGCGAACTGGTGCCGGTCTGCGCGCCCGAATTGGCGGCGCGCGTGGCGGAACAGGGCGGCGGCGCGCTGACCGGGATGACGCATCTGCATCTGGCCTCGCGGCCCGACGCCTGGCGCCAGTGGTATACGGCCAATGGATATCTGTATGGACCGCAGGCGGCTGGCGGCCCGCGCTACGAGCTCTTCACCATGGTGATGGCGGCGGTGCAGGCCGGGCTTGGCGTCGGGCTGATGCCGCGCTTTCTGGCGCAGCCCGCGCTGGACCAGGGCGCGCTTGCCATGCCGGTGGCGCAGTCGCTGGCGGTCAGCCAGGGGTATTACTTCGGCTATCCGCAACGCAGCGAACGGTCCGATGCGCTGAAGGTATTCGAGGCCTGGCTCAAGTCCGCCGCGGCAGGCGTGGGCGAGCGCCTGCCCGGCCGCGCCGCGCCGTAGAATCCCGCCATGTCCACCGCCCGCCAGCCGCTTGCCTCCCAGGCCGATATCGACGCCTTCATCGACGCCGTGTGGCTCGAAGACGGCCTGTCCGCCAACACTCTGGCCGCCTACCGGCGCGACCTGACCGGTTTTGCCCGCTGGCTTGAAGACCCCGACGCCTACGCCCGGGAACTGGCCGACCGGCACGGCGAGCCGGCGCGTGCCCAGATCCTGCCCGCCGGCCCGGCCAAGCCGATCCGCGATGCGCAGAAGGCCGATATCGAGGCCTGGTTTGCCTTCCGTCACGAAGAAACCCGCGCCACCACCGCCAACCGCCGGCTGGCCGCGCTGCGCCGCTTCTACGCCTGGGCGCTGCGCGAACACCGCGCCGAGCGCGATCCCTGCCTGACGCTGGTCGCCGCCAAGCAGCCGCCGCGCATGCCCAAGACGCTGTCCGAGCAACAGGTGGACGCGCTGCTGCGCGCGCCCGACGTCAGCCAGCCGCGCGGGCTGCGCGACCGCGCCATGCTCGAGACCCTGTACGCCACGGGCCTGCGTGTGTCCGAGCTGGTCGGCGTGCGAGCTTTGGACGTCAGCCTGAACGAAGGCGTGGTGCGCGTGGTCCTGGGCAAGGGCGGCAAGGACCGCCTCGTGCCGCTGGGCGCCGAAGCCGCGCACTGGATTTCGCAGTACCTGGCCACGGCACGCCCCGAATTGGCCGCCGGCCGCGTCAGCGATGCGCTCTTCATCACCAGCCGCGCCGAGGCGATGTCGCGGCAGGCGTTCTGGCAACTCGTCAAGAAGTACGCTGTGCTCGCCGGCGTCAATGCGCCCTTGTCGCCCCATGTGCTGCGCCACGCCTTCGCCACGCATCTGCTGAACCATGGCGCCGACCTGCGTGTCGTGCAGATGCTGCTGGGCCACGCGGACATTTCCACCACGCAGATCTACACCCATGTGGCGCGCGAACGCCTGAAGGCGCTGCACGCGGCCCATCATCCACGCGGCTGACCGCCGCCATCTCCCTACCCACCGGCACAAAAATGAGCAAAGCCCGCCACGTCTCCGAAACGCCCGCCACTCAATTCCTCAAGCAGCACAAGGTGGCCTATTCCGAACACACGTATGACTACGTCGATCACGGCGGCGCCGGCGAAGCCGCGCGCCAGCTCGGTCTGGACCCGCACGCCGTCGTGAAGACGCTGGTGATGGAGGACGAATCGGCCAAGCCGCTGATCGTGGTCATGCACGGCGACCGCGAAGTCTCCACCAAGAACCTGGCGCGCCAGGCGGGCCTGAAAAAGGTCGAGCCCTGCAAGCCCGAGGTTGCGCAGCGCCATTCCGGCTATCAGGTGGGCGGCACGTCGCCGTTCGGCACGCGCAAGAAGATGCCGGTGTGGGTGGAAGCCGACGTGCTGGAGTATCCCGTGGTCTACATCAACGGCGGGCGGCGCGGCTATCTGGTGGGCATCGATCCGAAGGTGCTGGTGGACCTGCTGGGCGCGAAACCGGTGACGGTGGCGCTGGAGTAGAGAGGGAACCCGGTGGTATCCCGCTACCACCTGGTCCGCTGGCGCGGCGGGCACAATGGGACAAGAACACCAAGAACCGGAGCCCGATCCGCGGGCAAGCAACCGGACGCCACCCTCATCCCACGGAGACAATCATGAGCAAACGACTGTTGATGCTGGTCGGCGACTACGCCGAAGACTACGAAACCATGGTGCCGTTCCAGACGCTGCTGACCGTCGGCCACACGGTGCATGCGGTCTGCCCGGACAAGAAGGCGGGCGACACGGTGGCCACGTCGATCCATGATTTCGAAGGCGCGCAGACCTACACCGAAAAGCGCGGCCACAACTTCACGCTGAACTACGACTTCGATCGCGTCGAGCCCTCGTCCTACGACGGCCTGGTGATCCCCGGCGGGCGCGCGCCCGAGTACCTTCGCCTGAATGAAAAGGTGCTGGAGATCGTGCGGCATTTCGACAAGGCCAACAAGCCCATCGCCGCCGTCTGCCACGGCGCGCAGATCCTGGCTGCGGCCGACGTGCTGAAGGGCAGGACCTGCTCGGCGTACCCCGCCTGCGCACCCGAGGTCCGGCTGGCGGGCGGCACCTACGCCGAGATCGCCGTCGACCAGGCCTACACGGATGGCAACCTGGTATCGGCGCCCGCCTGGCCCGCGCATCCGGCCTGGATGGCGCAGTTCCTGGCGGTGCTGGGCACCAAGATCACGCACTGACTGGGATCACGCACTGAGCGCGGCGCGCGGGCGCCGCGCTCAGCTGTCGACGATCATGTTCCTTACGTCGCCGCCTCCGAGAAGCGCAGTCCAACGATTCCGATGAACGCCAGGCCAAGGAAGCAGGCCCGGGTCCAGTTCATCTCATCCTGAAACACCAGCACGCCGACAAGCACCAGCCCGATCGTTCCAATGCCGGTCCAGATGGCATAAGCCATCCCCATGGGCAATGCGCGCAAGGCCAGCGCCAGCAGGTAGATGCTGCCCAACCCCGCCATCACGGCGATGATGCTTGGCCCAGGCTTGGTCCAACCCGCATTCAGTTTGAGCGAAAGACCCATCACTATCTCCAAGGCTGCGGCAAGGAACAGATAAGTCCACGCCATGGCTCAGCCCTTGGTGGAAGCAGACCGGTTGGGGGCAGCACGGGAAGCCGGCTTGTTCGCCAGAAGCCCCGCCTGTACCGCAGGCCGCGCAGCGATCACATCCAGCCAGCGCTGGACACGCGGATAAGGCTTGATGTCCAGGTCCAACTCGTCCCAGGTTCTCAGCCAGGTGAATGCGGCGATATCGGCGATGCTGTAGTTTTCCGAGGCGATGAAGGCGGATTCGCTCAGGCGGGTATCCACGACCTGATAAAGCCGAAGCGATTGCTTCCGGTATCGCTGTATCGCCTCGGCATTGCCCGTTCTCGAGGCATGCAGAAACCACCACAGCTGCCCCAGCATCGGGCCTATGCCGTCAATCTGGAAATGCAGCCACTGCTGCACAGCAACGCTTTCGGCCTGCGTTTCGGGCTGCAGACATCCCGTTTGCGACGACAGATAGGAAAGGATGGCGCCCGACTCGAAGACGGCCAGGCCGGCTTTTCGATCAACGATGGCGGGAATCTTGCCGTTGGGGTTGATCTTGAGGAACTCCGGTTGATGCTGGTCGCCCTTTTCAAGATCAAGATCGAACTGCTCATAGGTCAGTCCGGCTTCTTTGAGAAAGATGCTGACCTTCTGCCCGTTGGGGGTGTCTGCGGTGTAGAACGCGAGATCGGCCTGTGTCATGTCTATCCTTGTCGATGAATAGCGTTGCATTTGCAATCGTTGCAAATGCAATCGTAGGACACGATGCCGCGTCGTGCAAGACGTTCATCAACAGAGGTCAGCCATGCGATCGCAGCGTCTTCGCTCGCCCGCGTTCACGCCGCAAAGACGGCAGGCGGCGTCTGCATGTCTTGAACAACTTGCCTGCCAGCTTCAGTTGCCTTGCGCGCGGGCAACGGCAGCGGCCTGGTCCAGCGCCGCGGCAAACTTGCTTTGCTCTTCGGCACTGAACTGGCTCAGAAACACTTCGGCAACGGTTCCTTCGTAGACCTTCCACATCTTCTTGCGCAGCGCGCGGCCTTCCTTCGTGATGGTGGCGAACGCGGCGCGGCCATCTTCAGCCGAGCGCGCGCGCTGGACCAGGCCCTCTTGCTCCAGGCGGTCGACCAGCCGCGTGAGGTTGTAGCGTTCGATCGCCAGCGCGTCGGCCAGTTCGTGCATCCGTCGTGTGCCGCCTGGCCCGCTTTCCAGTCCCCAAAGAACGTCGTACCAGGCATAGACGGGCAGCTTGGCCGCTGCCAGGCGGCTTTCGACCTCGCGGATCATCAAACGATGGGCGCGCACAAACGAGAACCAAAGATCCGCTCCGTCTTTCGCCATGGCAAGGCTCCTTTCGAGTTTTAGTTGCATTTGCAATTCTAGCTGAACTAGAATTGCGACCCGTACGATTGCATTTGCAATTCATGGATTGAACGTTGGTGACTGCGCCACGCCCGTCTGGCTGGTCAGCCGCAGCCCCGCTTCAACCCGTCATTTTCCCTGGAGGACCGCCATGAATCACCCCCTCGCCCTGGTCGACGTCGACCCGCTGGAAACTCGAGAGTGGCTGGAAGCGCTGGAGGCTGTCACGACGGTCGAAGGCCGTTCGCGCGCCCACTACCTGATCGACCGGCTTACCGACTTCGACGCCAGCCGGCACGGTGATATGCATGGCCGCGTCACCAGCGCCTACGTCAACACCATCGGCAAAGACCGGCAGCCCGCCTACCCGGGCGACATCGGCATCGAACAGCGCCTGAATGCCTACATTCGCTGGAATGCGATGGTCATGGTGTTGCGCGCCGGCAAGCATTCCAACGTCGGCGGACACATTGCCACCTACCAGTCCGCCGCCGTGCTCTATGACGTGGGTTTCAACCACTTCTTCCGGGGACGTACCGAGACATTCGGCGGCGACATGGTCTACATCCAGGGCCATTCCGCACCGGGCATTTACGGACGCGCCTATCTGGAGGGGCGCATCACCGAAGCGCAGCTGGACAACTTCCGCCGCGAGGCGGGACGCAATGGCCTGTCCTCCTACCCCCACCCGCGCCTGATGCCCGACTTCTGGCAGTTCCCCACCGTGTCGATGGGTCTGGGTCCGCTGACCGCCGCCTATCAGGCGCGGTTCATGCGCTATCTCGAATACCGCGGGTTGCTGGAGCACCAGGGCCGCAAGGTGTGGGCTTTCCTGGGTGACGGCGAGATGGACCAGCCGGAATCGCTGGCCGCCATCTCGGTCGCGGGGCGCGAACGCCTCGACAACCTGATCTTCGTCGTCAACTGCAATCTGCAACGTCTGGACGGCCCGGTGCGGGGCAACAGCAAGATCGTGCAGGAACTCGAAGGCACCTTCCGGGCCGCAGGCTGGAACGTCATCAAGGTGCTGTGGGGCAGCGGTTGGGACGATCTGCTCAAGCACGACACGAGCGGGCTGCTGCGCCAACGCATGATGGAATGCGTGGACGGCGAATATCAGACCTTCAAGTCGCAAAGCGGCGCCTATGTGCGCGAACACTTCTTCGGCAAGTATCCCGAGCTGCTGGCGTTGGTGGCGCACCTGTCGGACGACGAGATCTGGGCGCTGACACGCGGCGGCCATGACCCGGAGAAGGTGCATGCGGCCTACGCACAAGCCGTCAGCACGGAAGGCCGGCCCACGGTCGTCCTGGTCAAGACCGTCAAGGGATTCGGCATGGGCGAGGCTGGCGAAGGCCAGAACATCAACCACCAGTTAAAGAAGATGAGCGCAGACGCCGTGCGTGCGTTCCGTGATCGCTTTTCGCTGCCGGTGCCCGATGACGAGCTCGAAGCCATGCCCTACCTGAAACCCGCGCCCGCCAGCGAAGAAGCCCGCTACTTCGCACAACGCCGGGCTGCGCTGGGCGGCTATGTTCCGTCGCGCTCCGGCAAGGTTGCGCCGCTGGCGGTGCCGCCGCTCAGCGCCTTCGCCACGCAATTGAAAGACAGTGGCGAGCGCGGGGTTTCGACCACCATGTCTTTCGTGCGCATCCTGACCACGCTGCTCAAGGACCCCAACCTGGGCAAGCTGGTGATTCCTATCGTGCCGGATGAATCGCGCACTTTCGGCATGGAAGGCCTGTTCCGCCAGATCGGCATCCATTCATACCTGGGGCAGCTCTATACCCCGCAGGATGCGGGCCAGTTGAGCTACTACAAGGAGGCCAAGGACGGTCAGATCCTGCAGGAGGGCATCAATGAGTCCGGGGCGATTTCATCTTGGATCGCGGCGGGCACGGCCTATAGCAATCATGGACTGCCAGCCATCCCGTTCTACATCTTCTATTCCATGTTCGGCCTGCAGCGTGTCGGCGATCTGGCCTGGGCCGCCGCCGATGCGCGCACACGCGGCTTCCTGCTGGGCGCCACGTCGGGCCGTACGACGCTGATGGGAGAAGGCCTGCAGCACGACGACGGCCATAGCCATGTGCTGTCGTCGGTCATCCCGAACTGCGTTTCGTATGACCCGACCTATGCGTACGAACTGGCGGTCATCATCCAGGACGGCTTGCGGCGCATGTACGCGGAACAGGAAGATATCTACTACTACATCACCCTGCTCAACGAGAACTATCCGAATCCTGCGCTGCCCGAAGGCAGTGAAGCCGGCATTCTCAAGGGACTCTACCTGCTGCGGGACGGTCAACAACAGGACGCCGTGTCGAAGCCGGCCAGCAAGCCGCATGTGCAACTGATGGGCAGCGGCTCGATCCTGCGCGAAGTCATTGCCGCAAGTGAACTGCTGGAACAGGACTTCGGCATCTCCAGTGACGTATGGAGCGCCACCAGCCTGACCGAATTGCGCCGTGACGGGCTGGCCGCCGAGCGTTGGAACCTGCTGCATTCCGAAGACGAGCCGCGTATTCCGTACGTCCAGCAATGCTTGCAGGGCCGGGCCGGCCCCGTCGTCGTGGCGACCGACTACATGAAGATCATCGGCGACCAGATCCGTCCCTTCGTCACTGGCCGCCGGTTCGTCACCCTTGGCACGGACGGGTTCGGCCGCTCGGACACCCGCGAATCACTGCGCACTTTCTTCGAGGTGGATCGTCATTTCATCGTGCTGGCAGCCGTCAAGGCGCTGGCTGACGAGGGCGTCGTCCCGCGGCAGAAGATCGGTGAGGTCATCAGCCGTTATGACATCGACGTGGATAAAGTGGACCCGGCCTCGGTCTAGGCCAAGGCGAAGGCGACACCACAGGGGCGCGCTTCAATGATCGTCGACGTCAGTCCGCGTCGATCACCCGCCCCGGGTTGAACAACCCCAGCGGATCGAACAGGCGCTTGATGCTTGCCATCATCGCCATCTCGTTGGCCGGCTTGTACCGGCCGATCGAACCCACCCGCAGCTGTCCCACGCCATGCTCGGCGGAGATCGACCCGTTCATGCGCGCCACCACGTCGTACACCGCGCCCGAAACCGCCTTCTCCGAATTGCGCATGGCCTGGTAAGCCGACGCATCCGCGCCGGGCGGCGTCGACACGTTGTAGTGCAAGTTGCCGTCGCCCACATGGCCGAACACGAAGATGCGGGCATTGGGCAACACGCGATGCACCGCCGTCTGCGCGGCGTCGATGAATTCCCCGATGCGCGAGATCGGCAGCGAAATGTCGTGCTTGATGTTCTCGCCGTCGATGGATTGCGCTTCGGGCAGGTGATGCCGGATCTGCCAGAACGAGGCCGACTGCGCCAGGGTCGACGCAATGGCCGCATCCGTGACGATGCCCGCCTCGAAGGCCGCTTCCATCAGCGCTTCGAACCGCTCCGTGGCATGGGCCGCGCTTTCGGCGTCGCTGGATTCCAGCAACACGTAGTACGGCGCCTTGGCAGGCACGGGGCTGCGGGCGCCGGGCGTATGTTGCAGCACCAGCTCTACGGCCGGACCGCTGATCAGTTCAAAGGCCGTCAGGCTGGCCGACAGATACGACTGCGCCAGCGACAGCAGTTGCACCGCGCTCTGCGGGTCCGGTACGGCGGCAAAGGCCGTCATCTGCGCGGCGGGGCGCGGATACAGCTTGACGGTGGCGGCCGTGATGATGCCCAGTGTGCCCTCCGCGCCGATGAAAAGCTGCTTCAGGTCGTACCCGGTGTTGTCCTTGCGCAGCCCGCGCAGTCCGTTCCAGATCTGCCCGTCGGGCGTCACCACTTCCAGGCCCAGGCACAGGTCCCGCGCATTGCCATAGCGCAGCACCTGAATCCCGCCGGCGTTGGTGGCCAGGTTGCCGCCCAGCGTGCAGCTCCCTTCCGCGCCCAGGCTCAACGGAAACAGCCGGTCCGCCTGCGCAGCAGCCTCCTGCACGTTGGCCAGCACGGCGCCCGCTTGCGCGGTCAACGTGTTGTTGTAGCGGTCCACGTCCAGGATGGCGCTCATGCGGGCCAGCGACAGCACGATGCTGTGTCCGCCGCCGTCCGGCACGCTGCCGCCGACCAGGCCTGTGTTGCCCCCTTGCGGATAGATGGCGACGCGGCGCTCCCGGCACCAATTCACCAGCTTGGCCACGTCCTCGGTGCTGTCGGGCTGCGCCAGCGCCAAGGTGCGGCCCGTCCACCGCTTGCGGTAGTCGGTCAGGTGCGGCGCCAGGGCGTCGGCGTCGTCCAGCACGCGCCCCTGAAAAGCGGCGCGTAAAGAGGCTTTGATGTCTTCGTCAGGCATGGCCGGCTCGTTCGTCGCGTCAGTTGGCGGAAGCGCCGGCGGCTTGCACCACGGCTTTCCATTTCTCGATCTCGGTGCCGATGAAGGCGTTGAATTCCGCCGGACCCTTGACGGTAGGCACCGCGCCCAGCTCGATCACGCGCTTCTGCATATCGGGGTCGGCCATGGCCTTCTCGATGGCCTGATCGATGCGGTTTACGATGGGCGCCGGCGTGCCTGCCGGGGCCAGCACGCCAAACCACGAGCCCGCCTCGAAATCGGGCACGCCGGCCTCGGCCATGGTGGGCACGTCGGGCAGATTGGTGCTGCGTTCCGCGCTGGTCACGGCCAACGCGCGCAGCGTGCCGTTCTTGATGAAAGGCAGCGAGGTCGGCAGGTTGTCGAACATCAGATGCACCTGTCCGCCGACCAGATCCGTCACCGCCGCGGCGCTGCCCTTGTACGGCACGTGCACCATGTCGACACCCGTGCGGCTCTTGAACATTTCGCCCGACAGATGGATCGAGCTGCCCGCGCCGCTGGACGCAAAGCTCAGCTTGCCCGGATTCTTCTTGCCGTACTCGATCAGTTCCTGCACGGACTTCACGGGCAGGCTGGCCGTCACGGCCAGCACGTTCGGCACGGACGCCACCAGCGTGATCGGCGCAAAATCCGCCGGCTTGAACCGGATGTCCTTGTAGATGGCGTAGTTGATGGCCTGCGTGCCCACCGTGCCCATCAACAGCGTGTAGCCGTCGGCATCGGCGCGCGCCACGAAGTCCGCGGCAATGTTGCCCGCCGCGCCCGGACGGTTTTCCACCACGACGGGTTGACCTACCGCTTTCTCGATGTGCGGCGCAATCAGCCGGGCCACCACGTCGGTGTTTCCGCCCGCCGAAAACGGGATGACCATGCGGATGGGTTTGGTCGGCCAGTTATCCGCCGCGCTCGCGCCCGCCGACGCCGCCAGTGCGACCAGACCCGCGCACGCGTAGGCAATGCTCTGCTTGGTGCTCTTGAACATGTTGTCTCCTTGCTTATGGTTTTTGATGTTCGGTACTGCAGTGCATCCCGAAACGCCGCGGGAACACGGCGCTCGGGAAATTCGGTCAACCCGCTTCGGCGAGCGTGCGCTTCAGGCGTTCAAGCAGCAGATCGATCTCGGCGTGGTCGGTCGCGTCCAGCTTCGGACCCGGCCGGCGCATGCCCGCATGCTTGATCGCGCCGCGGCGCTTCATGATCTCCTTGCGGACGGCGACGCCCCACTGGCTCTGGTTCTCGTAGCTCAGCAACGGCAGGTAGCGGTCGAATACCGCGTGGGCTTCGTCGACACGGCCCGCCGTGTATAGCGCATAGACCTGCGACAGCATCTCGGGATGCGAGAACCCGGCCATCGGCCCATCGATGCCGCGGCCCATTTCCAGCGGCAGGAACATCGCGTTGTTGCCGGTCAGGATGGCGACGCGGCGGCCGGGCAGGGCGCGCAGCTTGGTGATCTTGGTGATGCTGGGCAGGTCCTCTTCCTTGACCGCCTGGATTTGCGGGTGACGCTCGATCAACTGGCCAATCACCGGCACCGACATCCAGGTGCCTGTCGAAAACGGAAAGTCCTGCAGCACCGTCGGCACATTCCCGATACGGTCGAACACGGCCTCGAAGTAGGACAACACTTCCTGCTCGGTGCGCAACCCGCCTGGCGGCGCGATCATGACGCCCGCGGCGCCCGCGTCCATCACCTGACCGGTGAGCTCGGCCATCTGGGCCACGCTGCTGTTGCTGACGCCCACCACGATCGGCTTGTTCCTGGCGCGCGCGATGAATCGCGACGCCACCGCCAGCGATTCCGCCGGCGTGAGCTTGTTGGCCTCGCCGGCAACGCCCAGCACGGTCAGGCCATTGGCGCCGTGCGAAAAATAGAAGTCGGTCAGCGAGTCGACGCTCTCCAGGTCGATAGCGCCGTTCTCCTGAAAGGGCGTCTGCGCAACGATGTAAACGCCACGGGCTTGGTCAAGCATGTTGTCTCCTGATCTTGGTATGAATATCTGAAAATATTAGCGCTAATATTTTATTAGCGCTAATATTTTTGATAGGGAGATTCCCCAGGAAATGCGATGTTTCCGCTCAGATCAAGGCGCGGTTGAGCGTGTTCATGACAGGGAAAGCGTCAGGCGCTCTGACGCCGCATCAACGTGAATCCCACATCGACCCGCAACCCCGCATTGGCTTGACCCTCCAGGCGGTCGATGATGGCGCGCGCGGCCTGCTCGCCGATCAGCGAGCCGTCGATGCGCACGGTCGTCAGCGGCGGGGTGGTTGCCGCCGCATAAGCCTGATCGCCGAATCCCACGACGGCCAGGTCACCCGGCACCTGCCTGCCCAGCGCTGCGGCTTCCAGCAATACGCCCATGGCAATCATGTCGGTGCTGCACACCACGGCATCGGCATCGGGCTCGCGCGCCAGCAGTTCGGCCAGCCCGCTGCGGCCCGCGCCCATCGTGGCGGGGGCGGGGATCAGCACATGCGGCGTGTCTGCGTCCGCGTCGATCAAACGCAACTTGCGCGCCGCCGCCGTGAAGCCCTGCAACCGGCGTCCCGCACGCGGATCATTCCCAATGACGGCCACGGGCCGCCGCCTTCCGGTTTCAGATAGAAACTGCGCCACGCATGCGCCCGCCGCCTCGTGCGAAAAGCCGATCAGCATATCGACCGGATCGTCATTCCAATCCCAGGCTTCCACAACGGGAATGCGCGCCGCGCGCAACTGCGTCCTGCCGGTCGGGGTCAGCACCGTGCGCATCATGACCACGCCGTCGGGCCGCCGGCCCAGGATCGCTTGCAGGGCGGACACTTCCAGTTCGGGGTCGTATCCGCTTTCGGTCAGCATCATCTGATAGCCGTGGCGGCTGAGGTGCAGGCTGAGCGTCTGCAGCGCCTCCAGAAACACAGGGCTGCCCAGCGTGGGCACCGTCACCGCCACCAGACGGCTTCGGCCGCTGGCTAGACCGCCGGCAACCAGGTCCTGCACGTACCCGGTCTGGGCGATGGCGTCGTGGATGAGCTTGACGGTGCGTTCAGGTACGTTCTCGGGGGCGTTCAGCACCCGCGACACCGTGTGCATCGACATGCCCGCCACGCGCGCGACGTCCGCAATGGTCACCCGGCCAGACCCGCGCCGAGGCGCGCGGCTGGTGGCAGGCTTGCTGCGACGCTCAGTGGGAGGAGGGGACATGCGGCCTCTCTGGGATCAGGGTAGGCCGGATTGTACCGAGCCGCCGCCACGAAAAAGCGCCCGCTGCGGCACATGCCGCAGCGGGCGCTTTTGGGGCGCGCGCAGGTATCAGGCGAAGTCGAGCACGATGCGGCCTTCGATCTGGCCCTGCTTCATGCGGTCGAACACGCTATTGATGTTGTCCAGGCTTTCGGTGGCGACGGTGGCGTGGACCTTGCCCTCTTCGGCAAACTGCAGGGACTCCTGCAGATCCAGCCGCGAACCCACGATGGAGCCGCGCACGGTGACGCCGTTAAGCACCATGTCGAAGATCGACAGCGGGAAATCCCCCGGCGGCAACCCGTTCAGCGAAATCGTGCCGCCCCGGCGCACCATGCCCAGCGCCTGCTCGAACGCCTTGGGCGACACCGCGGTGATCAGCGCGCCATGCGCACCGCCGATCTCCCGCTTCAGGTAAGCAGCCGGATCCGTGGTCAGCGCATTGACGGTGACTTCCGCGCCCAGGCGGCGCGCGAAATCCAACTTGGCGTCGTCGATGTCCACCGCGGCCACGTTCAGGCCCATTGCCTTGGCGTACTGCACCGCCATGTGGCCCAAGCCGCCAATCCCCGAAATGACCACCCAATTGCCAGGCCGGGTGTCCGTCATTTTCAGGCCCTTGTACACGGTGACGCCGGCACACAGCACCGGGGCCACATCGACGAAGCCGACGCTCTTGGGCAGCAGGCCCACGTAATCGGCTGCCGCCAGCGCGTACTCGGCGAAACCGCCGTTGACGGAGTAGCCCGTGTTCTGCTGCGATTCGCACAGGGTTTCCCAGCCGCCCAGGCAGTGCTCGCAATGGCCGCAAGCGGAATACAGCCACGGGATCCCGACGCGGTCGCCTTCCTTGACGTGCGTGACACCGGCGCCCGCGGCGACGACGTAGCCGACGCCCTCGTGGCCGGGAATGAAAGGGGGATTGGGTTTGACGGGCCAGTCGCCTTCGACGGCGTGCAGGTCCGTGTGACAGACACCGCAGGCTTCGATCTTTACCAGGAGTTCGCCCGGACCCGGGCGCGGCACGGCGACTTCCTCGATTACCAGCGGTTGGCCAAACGCGCGTGCGACTGCTGCCTTCATGGTCTTGTTCATCACTACCTCCGAAGTCTGATCAGTTTCACTATGCTCGGCCGCTTGCGCGGCTAAAACCATGATGTACATCAATCAGCGCGGGAAGGTACAACTCGTCACCGAGTCGGGGGCCGTATTGCGGCCGGCGCGGCAATCGTCGTACAGTCGTTCGCAGGCGCGCCGTTCCCGGCAGCGTGTCGCCGATGCCCAGGAGCCGTCCATGTGTGAAATCTTCATCCGCGCCACCGAGCACTCCTACGCCTGCGAAACCCGATCGCTGCGCCTGCACGGCGTGGCGACCAGCCTTCGGCTCGAGCACCTGTTCTGGCAGGTGCTGGAAGAAATCGCCGGCCGCGACGGCATGCGGGTCACGCAACTGATCGAACGCCTGTACGACGAACTGGTCGAGTACCGCGGCGAGGCCGCCAACTTCACCTCGTTCCTGCGCGTATGCTGCCTGCGGTATCAGTTGCTGCAGGCCGAAGGCCGCATCCCCCGGGATGCCCGCGTGCCTATCCAATCGCTCAATGCCCAAGCCGTCCTGGAAGGACTGCCGCCGTCGCTGTGCGATGCCCAACCCGTTCCCGCGAAGCGCCGCGCGGCATGACGACATAGCGCGCGCTGACTTGGCGAGCAGGCGTCGCGCCATGCCCGCCCGCGGCAGCAACAGGTCCCGCGTTCGTGCTGCCTACCGTGTCGCCAACAGTCCGCGCAGCAATAGGTCCAACGCCGCGCTGCCCCGCGCCAGCCGCGCACTGCCATCTTCGCCGTCGGCAATCCAGAACGCGGCTTCGGCAAGACTGCCGTAAATCAGCGAAGCGAGCGCCTGCGCATCCGCGTCGGCCACAATCCCCTGCTGGATGAGGTTGTCGATCAGGCGCTGCATAGACGCCACGCAATGGCGTTGTGATTCCGGGGATGCGCCACCCAGCACCGCCGTGGCGTCGCGCAGCACGATGCGCTGGATCTCGGGCTCCAGCGCCATTTCCAGGTAGGCATGGCAGCGTTTGCGAAAGCCTTCCCATGCGTCGTCGGAGCGGTCCGAGATCGTCTGAAGGCGTGCATCCATCTCGGCGTCGATCTGCGCCACGACCGCCGACAGCAATCCCTTCTTGTCGCCGAAGTGGTGGTATAGCGCGCCACGGGTCAGTCCCGCCTGCGCAGTGAGGTCGTCCATCGAAGTGGCGGCATAGCCGTGCGCCGCAAAGCACTGTCTGGCCGTTGCGAGCAGCGTGGCGCGGGTTTCTTCCATCTCGGCGCGCGTGCGGCGAACCATTCCTCTCTCCTTACATACGACGCGTATGATTATTTACAAACAGTCCGTATGAATATACGATCTTATTCATACGGACTGTTTGTATTGTCGCTGGCCGGCCGTGCAGCGGCAAGCCGATACCTGCTGGAGAGATGAATGACCAACCCTTATGGCGACCTTTTCGCCGCCCGCGGCACGCGGGGCTTTGCCTTGGCGGGCCTCGTGGCGCGGATCCCGCTGCCGATGACCGGCATCGGCATCATCACCATGCTGTCGCAACTGCGCGGCGGCTATGCCTTGGCGGGAGCTGTTTCCGCCACTTTTGTGCTGACCTATGCGCTGCTGTCGCCGCAGATTTCCCGCCTGGTGGACCGGCATGGGCAAATGCGCGTGCTACCCGTCGCCACGGCCGTTAGCGTCATCGGATTCTTGATCCTGCTTGGCGGTTCGTGGTGGCAGGCGGCCAACTGGACGCTGTTTGCCGGCGCCTTGCTGGCGGGATTCATGCCAAGCATGTCCGCAATGGTGCGGGCGCGCTGGGCCATGCTTTACCGGGGCCAGCCGCGTTTGCAGACGGCTTACTCCCTGGAAACGGTGCTCGACGAAGTCACGTTCATCGCCGGTCCGCCATTGTCGGTCGGACTGTCGGTCGCGGTGTTTCCCCAGGCCGGTCCGCTGGCCGCGGCACTGTTGCTGATGGTTGGTGTGTTCGCGCTGGTTGTGCAGCGGGACACCGAACCGCCCGTCCAGGCGCAAGACGCCGCCACCACGGACGCCGGATCGGTGATCCGATCGGCGCACGTTTGTGTGCTGGCGCTGCTGATGGTGGCGATGGGCGTCATCGTGGGCACGGTGGACATCGTGAGCGTGGCCTTCGCCGAACAGACGGGCCAGCCGGCCGCGGCCAGTCTGGTGCTATCGGCCTATGCCGTGGGTTCCTGCGCAGCCGGACTGTTGTACGGCGCGTTCAAGGTAAAGACGCCGCCGCATCGCCTCTTGCTGCTGTGCGGTCTGGCAATCGCAGCCACCACCTTGCCATTCCTGCTCGTCGGCAGCATCGCCGCGCTGGCGGGGGCCGTGCTGGTTGCTGGAGTGTTCTTCGCGCCGACCATGATCGTGGCCATGTCGCTGGTCGAGCGCCTGGTGCCCGAGCAACGCCTGACCGAAGGCATGACTTGGCTGCTGGCAGGATTGAATGTCGGCGTTGCGCTGGGCGCTGCGTTTTCCGGCCACGTGGTGGATGGCGGTGGCGCACGGGCGGGCTTCGCCGTCGCGGTCGGTGCAGGTGGGGTAGTGCTGTTGGTGGCGATGTGGGGGCATCGGCGCCTGAGCGCCCATGACTCGCCGGCATGGCGGGCCGCGTGATGGCGGCCCGGTCATTATGGCTGGCCGTCGGGGCGGCCAGTCTTGCCACTTTCTCCGTCGTGACCACTGAAATGCTGCCGGTAGGTCTGCTGACGCCCATTGCCGACACGATGCGCGTCTCCACGGGATCCGCCGGGCTGACGATCTCGCTGCCCGCGTTGCTGGCTGCGCTGTTCGCGCCGTTGGTGGTGATCGCATCGGGCGGCATGGATCGGCGCAAGATCCTGAGCGGCCTGCTGGGTCTGCTGGTGATCGCCAACGTGGGTTCGGCATTCGCGCCTGGCCTGGGTTGGCTACTCGCGGCGCGCGTCCTCGTCGGATTCTGCATGGGAGGCATATGGGCCATCGCCGGCGGCCTGGCTGCACGGCTTGTGCCGCACGGCGCTGTTGGCTTGGCGACATCCATCATCTTTGGCGGCGTCGCCGCCGCATCCGTGATGGGCGTGCCGCTCGGCTCGCTGATTGGAGAACTCGCCGGGTGGCGCTGGGCCTTCGCAAGCATGGCCGTCTTTAGCGCGCTGGTGCTGGCGCTTCATCTTGCTGTCATGCCGGCGTTGCCCGTGGCCAGTTCGGCCTCCGCGCGCCAGTTCGGCGCGCAACTGGCCAATCGCGGATTGCGGACGGGACTGCTGCTGACGTTGTTGCTGGTGACCGGGCACTTCACGGCTTTCACCTTCGTGCGTCCGCTATTGCTGTCGGTGTCGGGGTTCGACGCGCAATGGATCGGCGCGTTGCTGTTTGCCTATGGACTCGCGGGCATCGCCGGCAACTTCCTCGCTGGCATCGCCGCGGCGCAGCGCACCGTGCCGACCTTGACGGCAATTGCGCTGGGGTTGCTGCTGACACCGGCCCTGTTCCTGGCCGTGGGCGGTTTTCCTATCGGCGGTAGTGTGGCGCTCGTGGCATGGGGCCTGGCCTATGGCGGCGTGTCTGTCGGCCTCATGACCTGGATGATGAAGGCCGCGCCGGGGCATGTGGAAGTCGCCACCGCGCTGTATGTAGCCGTGTTCAATATCGGCATTTCACTCGGGTCATGGGCAGGCGGCCAGATCGTCGATGGCTTCGGCTTGACCGGCAATCTGTTTGCGGCGGGAGGGTTGGCTGCCGCGGCGCTGCTGGTGCTGACGCTGTATGCCAGCCTGGGGAAGCAGGGCGCGAAAGCCGGCTCTGATGGAAAGCCCGCGAAGTGCAGTGCGCAAGTGCGCGCCAAATAAGGAAAGGGCCCGATGCAATCGGGCCCTTCATTTTTGCCACACGCAGCGGTCAGCCGGCCATCAGCCGCCGGCGCCTATCGACGCCATCGCCACTTCGCTCTGCACGATGCGGCGGATGCGCACGGCATCGCCGATACGCGAGAGTTTGCCCTGCGAATCCAGCAGCACGATCGCCAGGTCGCGGCCGTTGATACGCGCCAGCATCACCAGGCATTCGCCCGCTTCGTTGATGTAGCCGGTCTTGGACACCTTGATGTCCCAGTCGGGCTTGCGCACCAGCAGGTTGGTGTTGCGGAAGGTCTGCGTGCGGTTGTTGATCTCGACCTCGTACTCCGTGTCGGTGGAGTAGCGGTGGATCAGCGGACGCTGCGACGCCGCGCGCAACAGGCGCGCCAGATCATGCGGCGACGACACGTTGTTGCTGGACAGGCCGGTGGGTTCGATGAACCGCGTGCTGGTCATGCCCAGCGATTGCGCCTTGGCATTCATGGCGGCCACGAAGGCCCGCAGGCCGCCCGGGTAGTGGCGGCCCAGCGCGTTCGCGGCGCGGTTTTCGGAAGACATCAGCGCCAGGTGCAGCATGTCGCCGCGCGACAGCTTGGTGCCCACGCGCAGCCGCGACGTGGTGTGCTTGAGCTCGTCGACGTCCTCGTCGGTGATCTCCAGCATTTCGTCCATCGGCAGGTTGGCGTCCACCACGACCACGGCGGTCATCAGCTTCGAGATCGAAGCAATGGGGCGCACGACGTTTTCGTTCTTGGCGAAGATGACCGTGGAAGTTTCCAGGTCTTGCACATAGGCGGTGCTGGAGCGCAGCGCGGCCGCTTCGGCGCGGGCCGAGGCGGCGGGCGGCGGCATCGCGGCGCTGGCAGCGCCGGCTGCGGCAACGCGCCGGCCGCGAGCGGCCTTGTCCGCCTTGCCACCCTTGCCGCTCTTACCCGACGCGCCCGCCTTCTTGGACGGCGTGCCTTTCGCGGCAACCTGCTTGCCGCTCTTGGGCGGGGCCTTCTTGGCCGAAGAGGATTTGGGAGGCGACTTCTTGGCGGACGGCGCTGCCTGCTTGGCAGCGGCGCTCTTGCCCGAGCCCGCCTTGGGCGCGGGGGCCTTCTTTGCTTGTTGCGCCTTGCAGGCCGCCGATTTGGCGTTTGTCTTGCAAGGATCGGAATTTTTGGCTGCTTGTGCCGCAGGGGGCAGGAGCGCGCACACCGCCAGCGCGGCAGGCGCTAGGGCTTTCGCAATTGCACGTTTCCAGGAAAAGGCCATGGTTGAGCAGGCTTGTCGGTCTGTGAACAAATATTTCTTAAGCCGGCGTTTCGTCGGATCAGGAAAAGTCCAGATGAATTATGGGCTTACGCGTCGAATTTAAACAGCAATTTCAAGTGCCACGCAAGGCGATTTGCGACGTTTACCGAAAAAAATATCAGTGACATATTGACGCAGCAGCAATTGGTCACATGTCAGAAGTCGCAAAGCTAACCGCGCAGCGCGCAAGAGCGTAGCCCGGATTAACCCTCATCTGGCTGAATGGGTGGACTTTTTTGAGGAGGAACGGCGCGCAAGGCCGAGGCTTGAGTGGCCTCGCCGGGTGGAATCGAACCACCAATTGACCCTTAGGAGGGGCCGGTTATATCCATTTAACTACGGCGAGCGGGGCGGGTGCGCGAGACGCTTGCAGCACTGGGGGCGGCAAACGGGCGCCAGCATGGGCGCGCTACTGCACTAAGGCCTTGAAATTGCTGCGGAACTTGCGAGCCGAAGTTTAGCACTGCGGACGCGGGCCTCGAAGCAGGACGCAAGTCTATCAGCAGGCGGGGCAACGCCCAAATCATTGGGCTTTGGATGGCGCCTCGCAAACGCCTCGTCCGCGAAGCTTGTCGTGCCAACGCGGGTATTCACGGACCCGCCTGCCGACTTGTATATGATGTTTGAGTCCCGCCGCCGCGCGGGGCCGCCCCGAGGAGGGGGCGCAAACCCAAAAACAACCAGACACGGGTTTCATGTCTAGCCAAACCGATACGATTTCCGCACGCACCATTGCCTTGGGCACCCTGGTCGTGCTGCTTGCCATGGGGGTGCGCGCCACCTTCGGCCTTTTCATGCAACCGATGGGCCTGGCGCACGGCTGGAGCCGCGAAGTGTTCTCCATGGCCTTCGCCCTGCAGAACCTGGTGTGGGGCGTGGCCTGTATCTTCATGGGCATGCTGGCCGACCGCTACGGTTCCGGCCGCACGATTGCCCTGGGCGCGCTGCTGTACATGCTTGGTCTCATCGGCACGCGCTTTGCCACCGACGAGGCCACGCTCTATCTGACGGCCGGCGTGCTGGTCGGGCTGGGCCAGGCGGGCACCACCTTCCCCGTCATCCTGCCCGTTGTCGCGCGCTCCGTGCCGCCCGCCTATCGCAGCACGGCGATGGGCATTGCCAGCGCGGGCGGCTCGCTGGGGCAGTTTGCCGTGGTGCCTACCGGGCAACTGCTCATCAGCGGTCTGGACTGGACCGGCGCGCTGTGGGTGCTGTCGCTCTTCGTGGCATGCGCCGCACCGCTTGCGTATTTCCTGCGTGGCCGGCCGCAAGCGCACACGGGTCCCCAGCAATCGCTGGCCACCGCCATCAAGCAGGCCGTGCGGCATCCGTCGTTCCACTTCCTGTTCTGGAGCTACTTCGTCTGTGGCTTCCATACCGCGTTCATCACCTTGCATTTGCCTGCCTATGTGACCGACGGCGGGCTGACGGCCGGGCAGGGCGCCACCGCAATCGCGCTCATCGGCCTCTTCAACGTCCTGGGGTCGTTCTACGCCGGCAAACTCGGCGGCAAGTACAGCAAGAAGCGGCTGCTGGCGGTGGTGTACTTCATGCGGGCCTTCGGCATCCTGTTGCTGCTTTCGGTGCCGCTGACGCCATGGGTGTTGTACGTATTTGCCGCATGGATGGGTTTGTTCTGGCTGGGCACCGTGCCGTTGACGCAGGGGCTCATCGGTCAGATCTATGGCCTGCGCTATGCGGCCACGCTCTCGGGCATCGTGTTCCTCGGCCATCAGTTGGGCAGCTTCATCGGCGTGTGGCTGGGCGGCTACGCCTACGCCAAGACCGGCAGCTATGACCTGGTCTGGTGGCTGGGCGTTGCACTGGCGGTCATCGCCGCGCTGCTGTGCCTGCCCGTGCGTGAACAGCCGGTGACGCCGGCTCAGCCCGCAACGGCGTGATCACGACCTCCCGGAACCGCGCCATGAACGCCAGCCCGAACCCCGAAGCCCCGCGCCGCAAAGGCTGGCGCGCCGTGGGCGTGCTGGCGTTGGTTGCCGTGTTGGGGCTTGCATTCTGGGGGTACACCACGCCAGAGATGCAGATTCACTGGGAAAACCTGGCCGCACTCTGCGGGTTTTGACAGGGCTCGGCTTACCGCAACCGGCGCATTTTGCCGGCCGGCTCGCGGTATCCTACGGCGGAGATTTTTCTCCGCCTTTTTCATCTCTTTTTCTTCGCGTGGCGCCTGCCGCGCGCGCCCTTGGATGACCATGCAGGACGCAGCGCCCACCTACTCCGATCTCTCGTTGCCAGACATCGCTGGTCTGCCTGCGGCGGACACGCTTGTGCTGACGGTGAACAATCGCCTGTCGCGCCGCCTTACGCTCGAGCTCGCCGGATTGCTGCGCCAGGAACGTCAGGTCAGCGAATTGCCTCGCATCCTGCCGCTGTCCGCCTGGCTTGCGGAATCCGCCAACGAGCTCGCGTTCGAATCCGACGAAGACGTGCCTGCCTACCGGCTCGACAGTTTCGCCACACAGCTCGTCTGGACCGAAGCCATCCGCATCGAAGAAGCCGAACGCGTCCTGCTGGACGCCAGCCAGGCTGCCCGGCTGTCGATGGATGCCGACCTGCTCATGGACGAATGGGCGTTGCAGGTGCCTTCCGGCGCGGATACCGACGAATACCGCGGCTTTGCGCGATGGCGCGAACGCTACCGCCAGACCCTCGCCGGCATTGACGCCGAAGACGCGAACCAGGGCTATGCGCGCGTGCTGCGCGCGCTTGAAGCCGGCCGCCTCGCCACGCCGCGGCAACTGGTGCTTGCCGGATTCACGGACATCTCACCGCGCTTTCAGCGCCTGCTGCTCGCGTTCGAGGCGCAGGGCACGGATGTTGCGCAATGGCGCGACACGCAGCGCGTGCAAGCGGTGGCGCATCGCTTCGAAGCCGCAGACCAAGGCGCTGAATGGCGCGCCGCCGCGGCCTGGGCGGCCAGCCAATTGAAGGCCAACCCCGCCGGCCGTTATGCCATCGTCTCGCCGCAACTTGAAGCCGAATCCCCATTTGCACGCCGCGTGCTCAGCCAGGCGCTGGCCGGGCGAGACGGCGCGCCGGCGTTTGCGTTCAACGTGGCGGTGGGCCGCCCGCTCGACGAATGGCCCATGGCGCGCGCGGCGTTGGCGTGGCTGCGGGCGTTGGCCGAATGCGCGCCCGGCAAGGGATGTGGCGTCGACGTGCTGGGCGCCGCGCTGCTTGCAGGGCATTGCGCCGGCGACGTGCGCGACCGCGCGCGTCTTGCGGCCATTGACGCGCGCTGGCGGCGCCAGGGCAAGCTGCACGTAGCCTTGCCGGAATGGCGCAAACTGCTCGCGGACATACCGTTGTTGGCGCAGGCATGGAACCACGCCACAGAGATCTGGACGCAAGGCGGCAACAAGGCTACGTGCGATGTCTGGATGCTGCGCATGAAGGCCGCATTGACGGCCCTGGGCTTCCCCGGCGAAGCGCCGCTGGACAGTGTGGGTTATCAGGTCATGGGTGCGCTTGGCGATGCGCTCGGCAGCTTTTCGGCGCTGGCGCCGGCCGCGGGCCGTCTGGGCGGCTTGGCGGCGGTGAACCTGCTGGAAAGCGTGGCGCGTTCATCCTCGTTCCAGCCGCAGCGCGACCCGCTCGCGCGGTTGGACGTATTGGGTTTGCTGGAAGCCGAAGGCGGCTACTGGGATGGTGTCTGGCTCTTGGGCCTGACGGACGACGTATTGCCGGCATCGCCGAAGCCAAACCCGCTGCTGCCCCTGGCCGTATTGCGTCAGGCCAGGGCGCCACGCGCCACGCCCGAGCGCGAACGCGAATGGGCGGAAGGCATGTACGCCGCGCTCTGCCGCTGTGCGCCCAGCATCATCGTCAGCCACGCGCACATGGATGGCGAACGCGAATTGCGCCCGTCGCCGCTGATCGCCGCGCTTCCCCTCACCGATTGGGCGCCGGTCATGGCCGAATCGCAGGCCGCCTTGCCGCAGGAATCGCTCGACGATTCGCAAGGGCCGCCGCTGGCCGCCGGCAATCGTGGCGGGGGCGGGCTGGATGTGCTGGACACGCAGGCGCGCAATCCGCTGTGGGCCTTCGTGCGCCACCGTCTCGGCGGGCGCGAGCTCGCGCCGTATGCCGACGCCGCCACCGTGAACGTGCGCGGCCAGTTCCTGCACAAGGCGCTCGAAATCGTGTGGGGCATGATGCCCGACCAGGATGCGCTGCACGAACAGCTTGCGGCAGGCCGCCTGCCGGCGCTGCTGGAGCAGGCCGTGGCGCAGGCCGCTGACGAAGAACTCAAGGAATACGCACCGGCCCTGCGGGCGCTGGAATGCCAGCGTGCCCAGGCCGTACTGGCGTCGTGGCTCGACCTCGAAGCGCAGCGCATGCCGTTCGCGGTCGCACAGGTCGAAAAGAACCATCAGTGGCAGCGTGGCGCGCTCAACCTGAAGCTGCGGCTGGACCGCATCGACAGCCTGCCCGATGGCCGCAACGTCATCGTCGACTACAAGACCGGCGTGGCCGCGGCCAAGCCCGAGCCCGACTGGTCGCGCAGCCGTCCCGTGAACGTGCAGTTGCCGTTCTACGCGTCCGTGCTGGCCGACGCCGCCGGCGGGGAAGCGGCGGGCCTGGTGCTTGCGCAGATCCACGCGCGGCAAGTCGCCGCACAAGGCTTGGCCGACGAAGACCTGGGCATGCCGGGCGTTACGCTGGCCAGCGAAAGCAAATTCTTCGAAGGCCTGTCCTGGCCCGAAATCCGCCAACGCTGGCGCGTGGCTATCGAGTCGCTGGCCGACGAATACGTCGCCGGCTATGCGGCCAATGTCGCGTACCGGCGCGACGATCTGAAATACTGTGATGCCTTGCCGTTCCTGCGCTTGCATCTGGACGACGAGGACGCATGACCATGGCCGAACAAGATCGCCTTCCGCATGACCACGCCGCGCGCGCCGCAGCGCTCGATCCCGCGCGCTCCTTTCTGGTCCAGGCGCCTGCGGGGTCGGGCAAGACCGAACTCCTGACCGACCGCATCCTGGCCCTGCTGGCTACGGTGAACCGGCCCGAAGAAATCGTCGCCATCACGTTCACGCGCAAGGCCGCCTCCGAGATGCATGCCCGCGTGCTGAGCAAGCTGCGCCGTGGCCTGGAGGCGCCGCCCGAAGCCGCCCACGAACGCCGCAGCTGGGACCTCGCTCGCGCGGCGCTCGATCGCAATGCCGAACAAGGCTGGCATCTGCTCGAGCATCCCGCGCGTCTTGCCATCCGCACCATCGACTCGTTCTGCGCGGGGCTGGTGCGCAGCATGCCGTGGCTGTCCGAGCTGGGCGGCATGCCGGACATCACAGACGATGCGCGTTCGCACTACGAGGCCGCGGCGCGCGCCACACTGGATCTCGCCGACGACTACGAGGCCGTGCGCATCCTGCTGCGCCACCTCGACGTCGACGTGCAGGCCGCCAAGGACGCCATCGCCGACATGCTGGGCCAGCGCGATCAATGGCTGCCGCTCTTGCGCCACGGCTCCGACCGCGAGGCCATGGAGGCCACGTTGGCCGAAGCCATCGGCGAAGACCTCGATGCCCTGTGCGCCGCCATGCCCTACGGCTGGTGCGAGTCGCTTAGCGGCCCGGCGCGGCTTGCCGCGGCCAACCTGCAGGACGGCGAAGACGAGAACAAGCTGGCCGCATTGCTGGATTGGACTGACGAACTGCAGCCCGATGCCGAACTGCTGGACGCCTGGCGCGCCGTCGCGCATCTGCTGCTGACCGGCACCGGCTCCTTGCGCAAGACCGTCAACAAGAATCTGGGGTTCCCGCCCAAGTGCGCGCACAAGGAACCGTTTGTTGCCTGGCTCGAAGGCGCCGACGCGCAAGGCGCGTGGGTGCGTCATCTGCACGCCGTTCACAATATCCCCGCACCGCATTTCACCGATGCGCAGTGGGAAGTGCTGGGCGCGCAGCTCATGACGCTCGCGCTCGCCGTCGCGCAGTTGCGCCTGCGCTTCGCCGACAAGGGCGAGGTGGACTTCATCGAAATCGCCCAGCGCGCTGCCGCCGCATTGGGCAGCGCCGACGATCCCGGCGAACTGCTGCTCAAGCTGGACGCCTCGATCCGCCATCTGCTCATCGACGAATTCCAGGACACCAGCCAGACGCAACTCGACCTGCTGCGCACGCTCACGGCAGGCTGGCAGTCCGGCGACGGCCGCAGCCTGTTCCTGGTGGGCGACCCCATGCAGTCGATCTACCGCTTCCGCAAGGCGGAGGTCGGCCTGTTCCTGGAAGTGGCCGACGTCGGTGTGGGAGAGGTCAAGCCAGACTTCCTGAACCTCACGGACAACTTCCGGTCGCAAGCCGGCATCGTGGACTGGGTGAACCAGTCGTTCGTCGACCTGCTGCCCCGCCGCAGCGACGCCGCCGCAGGCGCCATCGCCTACAGCCCGTCCACGGCCTTTCATCCGGCCTTGCCCGACCCCGCCGTGCGCTTTCACCCGGCCTGGTCACGCGAGGGCGCGCCGCCCGCCGAAGAGCAGGCCGAAGACATCGCGGTGGGACTGGTGCGCCAGGCCCTCACCGACCACAAGGGCGCCAAGCACCCCGTCGCCATCCTGGTGCGCGCCCGCAGCCACCTCGGCAATCTCACGCGCCGGCTGGCGCAGGAAGGCATCCGTTCCCGCGCGGTCGACCTCGTGCCGCTGGCGCTGCGCCCAGTCGTGGCCGACCTGGTCCAGCTCGTGCGCGCGCTGTCGCATCCCGCCGACCGCCTCGCCTGGCTGTCCGTGCTGCGCGCGCCCTATTGCGGCCTGACGCTTATGTCGCTGCAGCGCCTGTTTGGCGACGACCACATCACGCCGATACCTGTGCTGCTGGAACGCGCCTTGCGCATTGCGCCGCAACCCGCCGCCACGGCAACGGCCGCTGCGTCGGCAGACCCGCAAGCGTCGCTCTTTGATGCGCCGGCACCCGAACCCGAAGCGCCGTCGGCGCAAAGCGTGCTTAGCGCCGACGAGTTCGCACGCCTGCGCCAGGTCGCATCCGTGCTGCTGGACAAGCGCAACGCCTCCGGCGCAATGCCGTTCGCAGCATGGGTGGAATCGCTATGGCGCCGGCTGGGCGGACCGGGCCTGTACGCCGGCCTGTCCGTCGCCAACGACGCAGAAAGCCTGTTCCAGCTGGTCGAACGCCTTGCCCCCCACGGCAGCATTGACGTGGCTGCACTGGACGCCGGCATCTCCCGCCTCTTCGCGGCCCCCGACGCCGCCGACGAAGACGAAGGCGCGGTCGAGATCATGACCATGCACAAGTCCAAGGGCCTGCAGTTCGAAACCGTGATCCTGTACGGCCTGCACCGCGCGCCGCGCGGCGACCAGGCGCCTTTGGTGCGCTTCGAACAAAGCGGCGGCCGAGTCCTCTTCGGCCCGGTCAAACCCCGCGCCGAAACCGAGGCAGACCCCGTCTCCCGCTACCTTGGCGCCCGCGAAGCCCGCCGCGCCTCCTACGAAATCGACCGCCTCCTCTACGTCGCCGCCACAAGAGCCCGCAAGCGCCTGCACCTGGTCGGTCACGTATCGATCGACGAAGCCACCGGCCAGACCAAGACCCCACCCGCAGCCAGCCTGCTAGGCCGCCTGTGGCCCTGCCTGACCCCACCCGTCCCGCCATCGCTCAACGGCGAGCCGATCCAAGAGGAGGGCGACGCCCCCGAATGGCAAGGCGAACCCCTGCGCCGCATCGACAGCGCGGGTCTCGCGCAGCTGCAACGCCAATCGAACATCACCATGAGCGCCGGCTTCGCCACGGCCACCCGAGGTGCATGGGGCGAAGCCGCCGAACATCCCGCGTGGCAACTGGAAGCCGGCTACGACGCCGCCATCGGCACCTTGGCCCACGCATGGCTGGCCCGCATCGGCCAGGACGGCATACAAGCGTGGCCCCCCGAAGCGCTAACCCCCCGCCTACCCGCCATGCGCCGTCAGTTGACTCGAGCAGGCATCCCCGCCAGCCAAGCCGACGCAGCCGCCGAAGCCGTCCTGGAAACCCTGCAAGCCACCCTGGCAGACGAACGCGGCCTATGGCTCTTATCCCAGTCAGGCGCCCGTCGAGAGTGGCCCCTCATCGATGCAGCGGGCAAAGTGTCGGTCATCGACCTGGCCCTAAGCACCGAAGACGGCTGGCTGATCGTCGATTACAAGACGGGCAGACCTCACCCCGGCGAGTCCGCACCCGCTTTCGCCACCCGAATGCGCCAACGCCACGGTGAACAGTTGCAGCGCTACTGCACCCAGGTCACAGCCCTAGATGGCCGCAGCGCCCGAGCCGCCCTGTACTTCCCCCGCGCAAAGGCGTGGATAGATTTGATGGAATAAAGCGAAGCGAAAACCCAAGCAAGCAAAGCAAGGCAAAGCGAAGCGAGCCGAAGGGGGGCAAGCGAAGCAAGACCCCCACCCCCTCCCCCTCGGGGGGAGGGCCGGGGAGGGGGCCCACATATTGCCCCCCGGGGCCCGCCAGCCGAGAGGCTAGCGAGCGCGCGAAGCGCAGCTCTGCTAGAATCTCGGCTGGCGGGCCCCTTCGCATGGTTCGACGGTGAACCTGGTCAGGTCGGGAACGAAGCAGCCATAGTCGTTTAGGGTCAGTGCCGGAGTAAGGCTCGCCAACCGGATTCTTCAAAGCTGTAGCGTTTGCTACTTCGCTTTCACAGGGGACGGGGTTATTTTCCAAGGATTCGTTCCACGGGAATAAGCCCGTCCCCTTTGCATTCCAGCCCGCTCGATCAACGGGTTCAACAATCAGGCTCTACAATCCAGCCATGACTTATCTGGTATTGGCCCGCAAGTGGCGGCCGCGATCGTTCGATACCCTGGTGGGACAGGATCACGTGGTGCGCGCGCTCACGCATGCGCTCGACACGCAACGCCTGCATCACGCCTGGCTGTTCACCGGCACCCGGGGCGTCGGCAAGACCACGCTCTCGCGCATCCTGGCCAAATCGCTCAACTGCGAAACCGGCATCACCTCAAAGCCCTGTGGCGTCTGCCGCGCCTGCACCGAGATCGATGCGGGCCGCTTTGTCGACTACCTTGAGCTGGACGCCGCGTCCAACCGCGGCGTCGAGGAAATGACGCAGCTTCTGGAGCAGGCGGTTTACGCACCGGGCGCGGGACGCTTCAAGGTCTACATGATCGACGAAGTCCACATGCTGACCGGGCACGCGTTCAACGCCATGCTCAAGACGCTGGAAGAGCCGCCGCCGCACGTCAAATTCATCCTGGCCACCACCGATCCGCAAAAAATCCCGGTGACGGTTTTGTCGCGCTGCCTGCAATTCAATTTGAAGCAGATGCCGGCCGACTCTATCGTTGGCCATCTGCAGGCCGTGCTCGGCCAGGAAGACGTCGGCTTTGAAATCCCGGCCCTGCGGCTGATCGGGCAGGCGGCGTCGGGCTCGATGCGCGACGCCCTGTCGCTCACCGACCAGGCCATCGCCTACAGCGCGGGCAACCTTACCGAAGATGCCGTACGCGGCATGCTCGGCACCATCGACCAACGCCATCTCGTGCGCCTGCTGGATGCCCTGTCTTCGGGCGATGCCAAGGGCGTGCTGGCCGTGGCCGACGAACTTGCGATTCGCGGACTGTCGTATGCCGGTGCGCTGGCCGACCTGGCCGTGCTGCTCTCGCGCGTGGCGATCGAGCAGCGCGTGACCGGCGTGACCGCCGCCGAAGATCCGCTGGCCGGCGACATCGCCCGGCTTGCACAGGCGCTGCATCCGGATGCCGTGCAACTGTTCTACTCCGTCGCCGTGCACAGCCGCGGCGAACTGACGCTGGCGCCCGACGAATACGCGGGCTTCATCATGGCGTGCCTGCGCATGCTGGCGCTCAATGGCGACGCCGGTCCGCAGACCGCGCTGGAAGCGCCCGCCGCGCCTGCGCGTCAGACCGCGGAACCCGCGGCGGCCATCGCCGCGCCGGCCGCCGATGCGGTTGGCGCCGCTGTCACCGCCGCCGCAGCGCCTTCGGGCGCGAGTCAGCCTGCCGCGTCTGCGCCCGACGCCGGCGCGGTCGCTCCGCCAGGGTCCGGCGCATCGGTCAACCATGCCGAGACCGTCAATGCTTCGGGGGGCAACGCCGCCGACGACAGTGCTTCGCGCAACGAGGCGCCGGCATCCGCATCAGAGTCCGCGTCCGCAGCAGCGTCCGCGTCCGTTGACGCTCCGTTGGAATCTCCCGCCGCCGTCGCTGCCGCACCCGCGCAGCCCGCCGCCGTCGCATTGCCGCAATCGCCTGCCGCGTCCGTCCCGCAATCCGCAGACAGCAGCAGCGTCCCCCCTTGGGAAGACCTGCCGCCGGACGCCACGAATGCAGACGCGGGCGCAGCGACGTCCAATGCCCCGAAGAGCAACGCAGCAGCGCCCGCCGTAACGGCCGCCGACGCATCGACGCCTGACACATCGACTGCCGACACCCCGACCGCCGACGCCTCGCCGCCCGACGCCGCAGCGCCTCACGCCCCGTCCGCCAAACCGCAAGGCGCCGCTGCCCTGGCCGTGACACCGGCCTCCGCCGCGATCGCTCCGGCATCCGCGTCCGCTCCGGCAATGGGCGACACCGACGGCCCGCCGTCCTGGGTTGACGAAGAAATTCCCTTTGAAGCCGAAGGCGGGTTCATCCCCGACAGCGGCTTCACGTCCGACCCGGATGACGATTTCGAAACGCTGGCCACGTCGCCGTCGCCCGCACCCGCGCCGTCCGCCGCTCGCCGCGATGCCCCCGCGCCCGCGCGCAAGCGCCAGTCGCGTGCGCCTCGCCTGACGGACATGGACTCGGCGTCCTGGCCCGAGCTGGCCGCGCGCCTGCCCGTGACGGGCCTGGCATCGGAACTGGCTCGCCAGAGCGAATGGGCCGGCGTGCAGGGCGATGCCATCATCCTGCGCGTGGCCGTCAAGACCCTGGCCGAAAGCGAAAGCCGCGTGCGCCTGCAGACCGTCCTGTGCGAACATTTCGGGCAGGGCATCCGGCTGGACGTGCAGGTTGGCGTCACCGGCGACGCCACGGCGTATGCCGTGGCCCAGGCCGAGAGCGCGGCGCGCCAGCTCGCGGCCGAAAACGCCGTCGCCGACGATCCCTTCGTGCAAGCGCTGCTGTCGGATTTCGGCGGCCACGTCGTTGCTGGCTCGATCCGCCACGTTGATTCAGCGGCCGCCGCCTGACGCGGCGGCCAACCTCATTCCCCTCGTTCAAGGAAGCTCCCATCATGATGAAAGGACAACTCGCCGGCCTGATGCGCCAAGCGCAGCAGATGCAGGAAAACATGAAGAAGGCGCAGGACGCGCTGGCCGACATCCAGGTTGAAGGCGCCTCGGGCGGCGGCCTGGTGAAGGTCACCATGACCTGCCGCCACGACGTCAAGCGCGTCGAGATCGACCCGTCGCTGCTGGCCGACGACAAGGACATGCTGGAAGACCTGGTCGCCGCCGCGTTCAACGACGCGCTGCGCAAGGCCGAAGCCACGTCCCAGGAAAAGATGGCGTCCGTCACCGCCGGCATGCCGCTGCCCCCGGGCATGAAGCTGCCGTTCTGATTGCCGCTGCCGTAGGTTGCAATGGATCCCTTACTGCCCGAACCCGAGCCGCTGGTCTCGCTGATCGAAGCGCTGCGGCGCCTGCCCGGCGTGGGCGTGCGATCAGCTAGACGCATGGCGTATCACCTGTTGCAGCATGATCCGCAGGGTGCGGATCTGCTGGGGCGGGCGCTTGCCGGCGCGGTGCGGGATCTGAAGCACTGCGCGCGCTGCAACAGTTTTTCCGAAGACGAGGTCTGCGCCACCTGCTCCAATGTCAAGCGCGATCCCTCGCTGCTGTGCATCGTCGAAACGCCGGCCGACCAGAACATGATCGAGTCCAGCCACGGTTACCGTGGCCTGTATTACGTGCTCATGGGCCGGGTCGCGCCGCTGGAAGGCATCGGCCCGCGTGAACTGGATTTCGAGCGCGTGATCAAGCGCGCGACGGATGGGGTGGTGCAGGAAGTCATCCTGGCCACCAACTTCACGGCCGAAGGCGAGACCACCGCGCATTTCCTGGGCGAGGCCCTGGGCGAGCGCGGCCTGCGGGTCACGCGCCTGGCGCGTGGCGTGCCTGCCGGCAGCGAGCTCGAGTACGTCGACGCCGGCACCATCGCCTGGGCGCTGATGGAGCGCAAGACCACCTGACGCTCGCGGTACCAGAACGCCCGCCGGCAACGTATCGGCCGGGCAATCAATGTGAGGAAGACAATCCATGTCAGCGCTGACCGGACTGAAAGTCCTGGAACTCGGCACGCTTATCGCCGGCCCATTCGCCGCGCGCATCTTCGGCGAATTTGGCGCCGACGTCATCAAGGTGGAGACCCCGCACGGGCCGGACGGCACGGGCGGCGGCGATCCCATCCGCAGTTGGCGCCATCTGCACGAGGGCAATTCCCTGTGGTGGACGGTGCAGGCCCGCAACAAGCAATCCATCGCGCTCAATTTGAAGGACCCGCGTGCGCAAGAGATCGCCCGCAAGCTGGCGCTGGACGCCGATGTGGTGGTCGAGAACTACCGCCCCGGCGTCCTGGAAAAGTGGGGGCTCGGCTTTGAGCAGCTGCGCGCCATCAATCCCGCGCTCATCATGGTCCGCCTGTCCGGCTACGGCCAGACGGGCCCCATGAAGGATCAGCCCGGCTTTGGCGCCATCGGTGAATCCATGGGCGGCCTGCGTTACGTGTCGGGCCACCCCGACCGCCCGCCGCTGCGGGTCGGCATCTCCATCGGTGACTCCATCGCGGCGCTGCACGGCGTGATCGGCGCGATGATGGCGCTGCGCCATCGCGACGCCACCGGCGGCCGCTGGAACGGCAAGACGGGCGACGAATGCCAGGCAGGGCAGGGCCAGATGGTTGACGTGGCGCTGTACGAAGCCGTCTTCAACATGATGGAGAGCCTGGTCCCCGAGTACGACGTGGCTGGCGTGGTGCGCGAGCGCACCGGCGGCGCGCTGCCGGGCATCGTGCCCTCGAATACCTACACCACGCGCGACGGCCAGAACATCGTCATCGCCGGCAACGGCGACGCGATTTTTCATCGCCTGATGCGGGCCATCGGCCGCGACGATTTGGCCGAGGATCCGGATCTGGTGCGCAACGACGGCCGCGCGCGGCGCGTGCAAGAGATCGACGGCGCCATCCAGCAATGGTGCGACGGACGCGGTATCGAAGCGGCGCTCGAAGCCCTGAAGCGCGCCGACGTGCCGGTCGGCAAGATCTACAGCGTGGCCGACATGTTCAGCGATCCGCAGTTCCTTGCGCGCCGCATGATCGAACAGCATCGCCTGGCAGACGGCAGTCCAGTCAAGCTGCCGGGCGTGGTTCCCAAGCTATCCGAAACACCTGGCCAGACGCGCTGGGTGGGCCCGAAATTAGGGGAACATACCGAGGAAGTCCTGAAATCGCTGGGGTATGATTCAGCGGCTATCGACAAGCTGGCGAAGACCGGCGCTATCGGAATATCCGACAACCAGGAGACAAAGCAATGACAGTCACCCGCCGTGAACTGCTCAAGATCGCCGGCGCTGCCGGCGTCATGAGCATGGCCCCTGCCATCGTGCGCGCGCAGAAGCTTGAAAAGACCAAGGTCCAGATCGCAGTCGGCGGCAAGCCGCTGATCTACTACCTCCCGCTGACGATCGCCGAGGTGCGCGGTTACTTCAAGGACGAAGGGCTGGATGTCAGCATCGCGGACTTTGCCGGCGGCTCCAAGGCCCTGCAGGCCGTGGTGGGCGGCAGCGCCGACGTGGTCTCGGGCGCCTTCGAGCACACGCTGTCCATGCACTCCAAGGGTCAGGCCTATCGCGCCTTCGTGCTGCAAGGCCGCGCGCCGATGATCGGCGTGGGCGTCTCCAAGAAAAACATCCCGGGCTACAAGGGTGCGGCTGACCTGAAAGGCAAGAAGATCGGCGTGACCGCGCCGGGCTCGTCCACCAACATGGTGGTCAGCTTCTTCCTTGCCAAACACGGCCTGAAGGCCTCCGACGTGTCCTTCATCGGCGTGGGCGCTGGCGCGGGCGCAGTGACTGCCGTGCGCAGCGGCCAGATCGACGCCATCTCCAACACGGACCCGGTGGTCTCGATGCTGGAAATGCCCGGCGACATCCAGATCATCGTCGACACGCGCACGCTCAAGGACACGCAAGAAATCTTCGGCGGCAACATGCCCGCCGGCTGCCTGTATGCGCCGCAGACGTTCATCGACGCCAATCCCAACACCGTCCAGGCGCTGACCAACGCCATCGTGCGCGCCGACAAGTGGATTCAGAAGGCCGGCCCCGAGGAAATCGCCAAGGTCGTGCCCGAAACCTACCTGCTAGGCGATCCGGCCATCTACAAGGCCGCGCTCGGCAAAAGCATGGAAGGCCTGTCGCCGGACGGCATGATCCCCGAAGACGGCGCGGCCACCGCGCTCAAGGCGCTGGCCGCCTACCAGGCTGACTTCAACGGCTCGAAGGTCGATCCGTCGAAGGTGTGGACCAACGATTTCGCGCGCCGCGCCAACGAGAAGTATGCCAATGGCTGAAGCCGCGCTGTCGCTGGAAAACATAAGTTGCACCTTTGTCTCGCGTGACGACCGGTCGCAGCGCTACACCGCGGTCAGCGACACGACCCTGGCCATCGCGCCGGGCGAGTTCGTGTCCGTGGTGGGCCCGACCGGTTGCGGCAAGTCCACGTTGCTCAACGTCAGCGCCGGCTTGTTGGCGCCGTCGTCGGGGCAGGTGAAGGTCTTTGGCCAGCCGCTGGTTGGCATCAACGAACGTGCGGGCTACATGTTCCAGGGCGAGGCGCTTCTCCCCTGGCGCAGCGCGCTGGACAACGTCATAGCCGGCCTGGAGTTCGCCAACGTGCCCCGCGCCGAGGCGCTGGACCGCGGACGTGAATGGATGCGCCGCGTCGGCCTGGGCGGTTTCGAGGGCCGATATCCGCAT
>Ga0209050_1000984_pt1 | contig 36274 bp, 33 predicted proteins | sample Araplavi_mTSA_r2_FD_184276 | JGI IMG/M metagenome (GOLD analysis project Ga0209050, IMG submission 184276) | Arabidopsis root microbial communities from North Carolina, USA - plate scrape MF_Cvi_mTSA_r2 (SPAdes) (version 2) | ecosystem: Host-associated > Plants > Roots > Endosphere | place: USA... | reverse complement strand
ATTTCATTGCGAAACCTCGGAAAGATCCAAACCTGCGATTCTACCGCAGTCTGCAAAGTGAGTATTTGTGAATATCGCAACAATGTAAGCATGCTATCGTGGCGCGCATGACTTGTATTATTTGCTATGCCCCATTGAAGACCGGCCTCTCAGGCTGGCACCGGACCTGTCCCGGCTGCGCCTACGAAGGCGCAGCCCATTCCGCCGCACCTGCGACCGGCGACGAGGACTTGCGCGAAGCGTCCCTGAACGCGCTGCGCCAGGAGAACTGCCGCACCATCGTCGCCCTCACCCGCCAGTTCGCGGCGCCGCGCGCCAACACCCTGCTGGACGTGGGCAGCGCCCATGGCTGGTTCCTGGAAGCGGCATCCTGCTCCTTCGATGTGCTGGGCGTCGAGCCGGATGAAGTGCTGGCGCGGCAGGCGGCCGCGCGCGGCCTGCCGGTGCGTATCGGCTACTTCCCGCAAGCGCTGGCGGACGGGGAGGTGTTCGACGTCATCGTACTGAATGAGGTAATCGAACATATTCCCGATATCCGCGCCGCCCTGCGCGACTGCCACCAGCGCCTGGCCCCGGACGGTACGCTGGTGCTCAACCTGCCGAGCAGCCGTGGCCTGTGTTACCGCTTGTCCAAACTGTTCGCGCGCTTCGGCCTGCATGGGCCCTTCGACCGCCTCTGGCAAAAAGGCATGCCTTCGCCCCATGTGCATTACTTCAACCCGGCCAATCTCACCAGGCTGGTGGAGCGTGAAGGCTTTACGCTGCGCCATAGCACCGAACTGGCGGTGGTGAAGAAGGAAGGCATGTGGCGCTGGATGACGGTGTTCGGCCAACTCCATCCGTTCAAGGCGCCACTGCGCTACCTGGGCATGCGCTGGCTGCTGCTGCCGCTGATGCGGCTTTTCCCCAGCGATATCATGGTTTGCATTTACCGCAAGCGTTAGGCTTCACACGCTGCGCCACAATGCCAGCGCTTCCTGCGCTACCAGGTCGGGCCGCTCCTCTGGCCAGAACAGTTTGCTGCCTTCGATGCGGCGCACGCCTTTGCTATTGCCGAAAGCTAGCTCGAGATAGTCGGCGCCGCGCGGCAGGAAGATGTCGTCCGCCATGCCCCACAGCACGCGTACCGGTGCCGTGCTGGCTTTGAGCGCGGGCTTGATGCCGTGCAGTGCGTTGCGCTCCAGCGCGGTGATGTAGCCGTGAAGGCGCTGCGGATTGTCGACCAGCGGGCGCAGGTAGGTTTCGAAGACCTCGTCCGCCAGCGCGGCTGGACGGGCGTAGCAGATGCCGCCCAGGCCTTCGGGCGAGCGGGCCTTTTCCTTGTCCGCCAGCCAGGGGGCCAGCCATTCCTGCGCGAACTTGCCTTGCTTGGCCAGCTCGATCACGGGCAGCATGGCCGGCGGCGGGCAATCGATCTCGGTGTCGCAGTTGGCGAGCAGCAGGCTGCGCACGCGCTCCGGATGCAACACGAGGAAGAGCTGCGCCACGGCGCCGCCGCTGTCGCTGGCCACTACGTCGACCTTGTCCACGCCCAGTTTGTCGAGCAGTTCGGCCAGCATGGCAACCTGGCCTTCCGGGTCGAGTTTTGCTTGCGCTGCCGGCTCGCTGTGGCCAAGGCCGAGGAAGTCCGGTGCGATGCAGCGGCGATGCGGCGCCAGCCGCGCAACCGCACCACGCCATTGGAAGCTGTTCAGCGGCAGCCCGTGCAGGAACAGGGCAGCCTTAGGGCCGCGGCCGCGCTCCACGACTGCCACGCGGCCGGCGCTGGTCGCCACGAAGCGCCGCGCCGCGTGCCACCTACGAGCGTCCCGTGCCGCCTCGGCTCGCAGCGCCGCATCAGCCGGCGCCAAACCCAGGCCAGAACCGGCGGCACCCGGTGCAGAGGCGGACGGTACCCCTTGCGCGGCGCCGGCAAAGCGCGCCGCACCTGCCACTGCGGTCAGTGCGGTGGCAGCAATACCCAATTTCAGAAAGTCTCGACGGATCATGTTATTCCCCTTACAGACAGGTTTTCGATGGGATGCATGATCGGGCCGGACCCGACGCGAAGCAATGACCTCCGAGGTCATGGAAACGCAGCGCCAAACCTTGCTACTATCGCCACATGAACGCAAACCCGACCCCGATCGCCCACGTCGGCGCCCTGCTGCGCGAGTGGCGCTCCGCCCGGCGCCTGAGCCAGATGGACCTGGCGCTGGACGCCGGCCTCTCCACGCGCCATTTGAGCTGCATCGAAACCGGCAAGGCCCAGCCCAGCCGCGACATCCTGGCGCGCATCGCCGACACGCTGGAAATGACCCTGCGCGACCGAAACGCGCTGCTGGTGGCCGCCGGCTATGCGCCGCGCTACACCGAGTCCGCGCTCGCCAATCCCGAACTGGCGCCGATGCGGCGTGCCATCGAAGCGATGTTGAAGCAGCAGGAACCGTATCCTGCCTTCCTGATGAATCGCCACTGGGACATCGTGATGGCCAACGACGCCGCCATCCGCATGAATCGCTGGCTGCTCGGCGGCCGCGACAGCCCGCACCGCAATATGCTGCGCCATGCTTTCGACCCGCAGGACTTGCGTGCTGCGCTGGTGAACTGGGAGGAAATCGCAGGCCACTTGCTGGCCCACCTGCACAAGCTGGTCGCCACCACGCCCAACGATGCGAAAGCGCGCGCGCTGCTGGATGAAGTACTCGCCTACCCCGGCGTGCCCGAGAAGTGGCGCCAGCGCGACCTGCGCGCGGTACCGGCGCCGCTGCTTGAAACCGTGTTTGAACGCGATGGCCAGCGCGTCGCCTTCTTCTCTACCATCACCACCTTCGGCACCCCGCGCGACGTCACGCTGGAAGAGCTGCACATCGAATCGTGCTTCCCAGCCGGTGAGGCCAGTGCCGCGTTCTGCCGGGACCTTGCGGCATCGCGATCGGGCCAGGAGTGCTGACCAGGCGGGACGGGACCAGGGCCTTGGCCCGGCGCGAGTAAACTGCTGCGCTCGTGACGACTTACGGCTTAACGTTGCTTCCGCCGGCGCAGGACTGCAGCGGCAGCCAGGCCAATGCCAAACAGCGCCAGCCCAGCAGGCTCGGGGACGGCAACCAAATTCACAGTGCCGTCCCAGCGTTCGCTGTTCAAGCTCAATTCCTCGCCAGTTAGCGGATCGATCTTGTCATGGTATCGCTGAATCGAGTAAATCTTTTCGAACATCGATTCTCGATGCCACATGGCCTCCGCCAGGGAGGCATCCAAAGTTGTATCCCACGGCATTCCAGTTCCACGGAACCTGAACAGGTAAAAGGTAATAAAGCTGTTGGCGTAGCTGCCGCTCGCATCCTCTTCAATCTCGTCCTTGCTGTGTGAGAACATAAAGTATCCCAAATAGCTGCCATCTTTTGTTACTTGAATGCGGCTGACGAGACCTCCCAACAAGGGAGCGTCGGTGTTGAATTGTCCGAGATATTCCTCGTTATACGGAGTTTCCCAGTCGGATTGGTCAATGAAAGAGCAGGACGATGTATGCGTCGTTGCAGTGTACGTGCTCCGACAATTGGACGACAGTGACAGGTCGGAGCGCAGCGTACCGCCAAAAGGCGTCAACACTTTGCCGTCTGCACTAGGTCCTTGATCATTCAGCACATAATGTTCGCCGGAATTGACGGTGAACGAAGTCGCAATCCCGGCGTATGCGGAACCAGCCATCGCTAACAAGATGGCCGGCAGTGCAAAGTACTTCATGCTTTTCTCCTGCGCAGGGCTGCAAGGCCAACCAGGCCGATGCCGAATAGCGCCGGTGCACCAGGCTCCGGTACTGCCCTCAACTTCATTCCGCCATCCCAGCCTTCGCCGGTCAGCCGCGTTTCAGCGAGAGTCTGTGGATCAACCTTGCTGTGTTCCCAAATGGTCAGGTACCGAAAGCTGAACGGATTTGTACCGTGCCAGATTGAGTCCGCCAGCGCCGCATCCAGCGTTGTATCCCATGCCATGCCCGCTCCATTCGAAATGAACTGGTAATTGGTGTTAAAGCTATCAACGTAGAGACCGGTTGCGTCTTCTGTATAGCGCCACTGGCCAGTCAGGAAAACGAAGCTGGCCCGATAACTGCCATCCTTCTTCACTTGCAGGTCCGCCGTGAAGAGCGCTCTGCTCGGCCCCGCACTCTCCAAACGGCCCAGGTATTCGGTATCGTAGGGCGAGTGCAACCCCGACTGGTCAGCGTCAAAGGAGCAGGTCGAACGGTGCGAGCTCGAGTTGTAGCGATTACTGCAAGCGCGAGTCGGCGTAAAGCCAGAACGCAAAGTGCCGCCAAAAGGCGTAAATACTTCAGAGTCATACCGACTGCCTTGCTCATCAGCAGTCCAGTGAGCGGCAGAAGTAACGTCAAAGGCCGCAACGAAGCTGGCATGCGCAGGTGAGGCAAGCGCAAGCAGCATAATCGGCAAAGCGAAGATTTTCATGCTTTATATTTAATTATTAAAATATAAATTATGCATTCTGATTGACAAAAAGAGAACTTCGTTGACGCAAGTTTGCAACACATCACCCTGCGGCTCAAGGAAAGAGAACATCAAGCCCGGCCCCGCCTGCCAGCCGAACGCGACTTGGCCGCCAAGCTCAGTGTCAGCCGCGCTTTGTTGCGCGAAGCGCTGGTTGTGCTGGAACTGTCCGGCATCGTCGAGGAGCGCGGCGGCTCTGGCGGTGTATGTCAGCGAAAAAGCTTCCCCCCTTCCGGCGTGACCGAAGGCCATCGCGGCGCACGATGCGCCTGGTGCACGCCAGGCCATGCGCGCCCAACCTGGAACGCGTTACCAAGACCTTCTCGCGCAGGTGAATGTTTTTTTTGCCTGGCACTTGATTGAAGGCCGCAGCATCGAAGGCAAGAACAAGCCGCTGAACGTGGGCCTCTCGATGTCGGTCCGGGGCTTTCTTTTTCTGCGAGAATGTCCACTTCCGTTCCCGCCCCAAGGTGGACATTTTGGCTAGCGAAATGCAACTTAGTGAGGTTCCCGGCGAGAGCCCGCATTTCGTGCGTTCGGTCACGGAAATGGGAGACACGCGCGACGTCATCGCCAGTGAGGATATCTACGCCAGCAATGGCACCAAGCTGCTGGCCAAAGGCGCCCGCATCGACAGCAAGCAGTTCGAAAAACTCACCCGCTACAAGCTCTCTGCCCCGCTTGACCAGGTTCTGTCCTCTGACAAGGCCGTCGACGCCGCCACGCTGGCGATTGAATTCGACCGCATCCTCGAGCACGACGCAACCTATCGCCAGCTGCTCGCACGCGCCGGCGACCCACGCCAGTTGAAGCATTGCACCGCCAACCTGCGCCTGCACTCGACCATCGAACTGCGCCTGACCGTCATGGCAGACAAGCACCCCGAGATGTTCGACCACACGCTGCGCAGCGCCATCATCGCCTTTGCGTGCGCCCAGCGCATGGGCATTCCGGGCCCCGAGCTGCCCGCCGTGCTGTTGGCCGCCTTGTGCCACGACTTCGGCGAGATGCACACCGACCCGCGCATCCTCGATCAGTCGCACCAGGTCACCGCGGAGGAGCGCCGCTTCGTGCACGTGCATCCGCTGACCGGCTACGTGCTGCTGAAAGACCTGCCTGGCTTTCCCCCCGCCGCCAGCAAGGCGGTGCTGCAACACCATGAACGCCTGGATGGCAGCGGCTACCCGCAAGCCCTGCATGGCGCGCAAATCGACCGGCTGGCGCGCATCATTGCCGCTGCCGACGTCACAGAAACCGTACTGCGCCGCCTGGACATGCAACGCCTGGAAATCCTGTACCGGATCAACAAGCCGCGTTTCGATGGCGATGTGCTGTCCATCCTGCGCGACCTCCTGCAGCCGCACGCCAGCCTGCCGGCCGAGGCAGGTCCTGCCGCCGATCCGGCTGAGCGCCTCAACCATCTTTCGGAATTGCTGCAGGCTTGGTTCGACCTCAGGGCGATGCTGGTGCAGCGCCCAGCCGCCGATGCCCCAGGTTCGCCAATGGCCTTCCTGTTCGACCGCATGGCATCGATCCGTTCGCTGGTACTGCAAGCCGGCTTCAATCCGGACGACATGACCAGCATGCTGGCCATGGTGCAGGACGATCCTGTGGTGCTGGCCGAATTGCGCGCCATGCTCGATGAAATGGACTGGCTGCTGGCCGACCTGGCCAATGAAATCGACCGCCGTTCGCCGGAACTGGACGGTCTCTCGCAAGGCGCGCTGAAAGACCTGATGCACCACCTGCGCCCTGAAGTTCATTAACATAACGGTTGCAAATGCTTACACCGATTACATGGCACGCTATTTTTCGCGGGATCCGCCAGCCATATACTGCAGCCACGCGACTTGCGGAAACCAACACACGAAAGGGTACGCCATGAAAACCACCAAGCTGTTCGCCGCCGTCCTGGTATCGGCCTTCGTCTTGCCAGCCTTCGCCCAATCCACCCCGAACCTGGACAAGCGCGAGGACCGCCAGCAGGCCCGCATCGCCCAGGGCATCGAATCCGGCCAGTTGACCGCCAAGGAAGCGCAGCACCTGGAGGCACGCGAAGCCAAGCTGGCCAACGACGAAGCGATGGCCAAGGCTGACGGCAAAGTCACCCGCAAGGAACGCCGCAAGCTGCAGCGCGAAGCTGACCGCGACAGCGCTGCCATCCACCACCAGAAGCACGACAAGCAAACCCGCTGATTCGAATGCCAGCGCACTATGACGCCATCGTTGTCGGCAGCGGCCCCGGTGGCGCCAGCGTTGCGCACACGCTTGCGCGGCATGGACAGCGCGTTTTGGTGCTGGAACAGGGCAGCGGCGCCCCCTTGCGCGGCACGCTGGCCCAGATGGCAGGCATTGGCGCCATTCCCGGCAAGGGCGCCTTTTTCCACCGCGATGCATCGCTGCTGGTGCGCGGGCTGGCAACCGGCGGCAGCTCCACCCTGAATTTCGCTACTGCCGCTACGCCGCCGCTGGAGCGCTTCGCAGCGCTGGGCATCGACCTGGCGCCGGCACTGGCCGAATGCCGCGCCGAACTCCCGATCGGCCAGTTGCCCGATGAACTGCTCGGCCCCATGGCGCAACGCATCATGCAGGCCGCACTAGCCTCCGGCCTGCCCTGGCAAAAACTCGACAAGATGATCCGCCCCGCCATTTGCCGTACCGGCTGCTGGCGATGCGTCTACGGCTGCCCGTATGGCGCCAAGTGGACCGCGCGCGATCTGCTCGACGATGCGCGCCTGCGCGGCGCACTTATCCTGGACAATGCGCAGGCCCGGCGCGTGCTGCTCAACCAGGGCCGCGCAACTGGCGTCGAATACTGCCGCGATGGTGCTGTCCACGAGGCCAGCGCCGGCGTGGTGATCCTGGCTGGCGGCGGGATTGGCAGCCCGCGCCTGCTGCATGCCTCCGGACTGGCGCCACGCAGCCTGCCCTTCATCAGCGATCCTGTGGTGGCAGTCATGGGCGCGGTCGACGATATCGATGGCGGCGCCGAGGTGCCGATGGCCGCCGGCATGGCGCTGCCGGAGGAAGACCTGTCGTTCGCCGACCTGACCTTGCCCAAGCCGATGTACCAGGCCTTCGCGCTGCAAGTCGGCCGCATCGACCGCCTGTTCGCCCACCGCCGCACCCTCAGCATCATGGTCAAGATCCGCGACCTGGCCGGCGGCGGCATCGGCCCCTACTGGGTCGACAAAACACTGCAACCGGCCGATCGCGAGCGCTTCCGGCGCGGCACTGCGCTGGCACGGCGCATCCTGTCGCAGGCTGGCGCACGCCACGTGTTCCAGAGCTGGCATTTCGCCGCCCATCCGGGCAGCGCGCTGGCCGTTGGCGGCGGCGGCCCGGCCGCCGTGGACAGCGATTTGCGCACCTCCACGCCGGGCCTCTACGTCTGCGATGCCTCCGTGCTGCCCGCTCCCTGGGGACTGCCGCCCACCCTCACCCTGCTTGCACTCGGCAAGCGACTGGGATGCCGACTACAGGAATTTTTGTAGTCAGAATACTTCAATTTATTCGCGAATTCTGCTGCGTTTACGCCACAAGACAAGAGTGCACGTAGTCAAACTACTCCATACTTTGTCCACCAAAACAAAGAAAGGAAGGACGATGGAGACTCAACGTAACGCCCTGGCTGCGGCCATCCTGGCCGCTTTCGCCCTCACCGCGCAGGCCGCGCCCGACACCTCGGTCGGCAACAAGCAAGGCTTCAACACGGACGTGATCTACCAGATCGTGACTGACCGCCTGTCCGACGGCAATAGCGCAAACAATCCCACCGGCAGCGCCTTCAGCTCCGGCTGCACGCAGAAAAAACTGTTCTGCGGCGGCGACTGGAAAGGCATCCAGAACAAGATCGAAGACGGCTACCTGACCGGCATGGGCATCACCGCCATCTGGATTTCGCAGCCGGTGGAAAACATCACCGCGGTGCTGAACTACTCGGGCACCAACAGCACCGCCTACCACGGCTACTGGGCGCGCGACTTCAAGCGCGCCAACCCGGCCTTTGGCACCATGACCGACTTCACCAACATGATCAACGCGGCCCACGCCCGCAACATCAAAGTGATCATCGACTTTGCACCCAACCACACCTCGCCTGCTTCGGCCACCGATACCACCTTCGGCGAGAACGGCAAGCTGTATGACAACGGCGCCCTGCTGGCAGGCTACGGCTCCGACCCGAACGGCTACTTCCATCACAATGGCGGCACCGACTTCTCCACGCTGGAAAGCGGCATTTACCGCAACCTGTTCGACCTGGCGGACCTGAACCACAACAACGCCACCGTCGACGCCTACATGAAGGCCGCCATCAAAGTGTGGCTGGACCTGGGCATCGATGGCATCCGCATGGACGCGGTCAAGCACATGCCGTTCGGCTGGCAAAAGAGCCTGATGTCCTATATCCACGGTTACAAGCCGGTGTTCACCTTCGGCGAGTGGTACCTCAGCGAGAACGAAGTCGATCCCGCCAACCACTACTTCGCCAACCGCAGCGGCATGAGCCTGCTGGACTTCCAGTTTGCCCAGAAAGTGCGCCAGGTGTTCAAGGATGGCACGGCGGCCATGACTTCGCTGAACCAGATGGTGAGCGATACCGCCAGCCAGTATTCCCATGTGGGCGACCAGGTCACCTTCATCGATAACCACGACATGCCGCGCTTCCAGGTGGCTGGCGCCAGCGGCCGCAAGCTGGAACAGGCGCTGGCCTTTACCCTCACCTCGCGCGGCGTGCCGGCCATCTACTACGGCACCGAACAGTACATGCAGGGCACCGGCGATCCGGATAACCGCGCGATGATGGCCTCCTTCGCCACCACCACGCCGGCGTATGGCCTGGTAAAACGCCTGGCGCCGCTGCGCAAGTCCAATCCAGCCATCGCCTACGGCAGCACACAGCAGCGCTGGGTCAACAACGACGTGCTGATCTTCGAACGCAACTTCGGCAACAACGTGGCCGTGGTGGCGATCAACCGCAATCTGTCCACTGCGACCTCGATCAGCGGCTTTATCGCCGGCCTGCCCGCTGGCAGCTATACCGACGTGCTGAGCGGCCTGGGCTTCAACGGCAACAGCATCACGGTCGGCGCTAACGGTGCGGTCAGCAACTTCACGCTGGCTGCCGGCGCCATCGCGGTGTGGCAATACACGGCCACGGTCGCCGCGCCAAAACTGGGGCACGTCGGACCGAATATGTCGATGCCCGGCAAGACCATTACCATCGACGGCCGCGGTTTCGGCGCCACCAAGGGCACGGTGAAATTCGGCAGCACGGTAGTCAGCGGCGCCAACATCCTGTCCTGGGAGGACACCCAGGTCAAGGTGCTGGTACCGAGCGTGGCGGCCGGCATGACTGGCGTCAGCGTCGTCACGGCAGGCGCTGTGACGAGCGATAGCTGGGACAACTTCGAAATCCTCAGCGGCCCGCAGGTGGCGGTGCGCTTCGTCGTGGGCAACGCCACCACGGTATCGGGCGAAAACGTCTACCTGACCGGGGACAAGTTCGAACTTACCAACTGGAGCGCGACCGCGCCGCTTGGCCCGCTGTTCAACCAGGTGATGTACAGCTATCCGAACTGGTACACCGATGTCAGCGTCCCGGCCGGCACCACCATCAGCTATAAGTTCCTGAAGAAGAGCGCCAATCCTACCGTGTGGGAAGGCGGCAGCAACCACACCTTCACGACGCCGGCCAGCGGCACGGCAACGGTGAACGTGAACTGGCAGCCGTGAATCAGGGCTTCAGCTTCCAGATCGTGCGCTGAGTAGCGACGTATAGCGCGCCCTTCCTGTCTACAGCAAGGGCGCGCAGTTTTCCCGCATCTGCGGGCAAGCCTTTTCCTTCGGTGCTGACTTCCCCGTTGGCCGATATCTTGCGCAACACCCCGTCGTCAATCAGGTAGATATTGTTGCCCGCGTCTGCCGCCGCATGGGTAATGTTCTGGAAGCGCGCCAGCAACCCCGCGCCATCGCCACTGCCTTTGCGTTCGCGGCTGCCGGCCGCCACCCATTGATAGCCGTCGGCTCCGGCACGATTCACATAATGCCCATGCAGCAGGAATACATCATCGTTTGGAGCGACCAGCACGTCGCCGCAGCCTTCAGCCCCCTGCAGTTCAATCTTGCGTGCGACACCGCGCGGGCGGATGCGCCACAGCACATTGTCGGCGCAATACCATGCCTGTCCCGTCGCATCCGCCGCGATGCGGTGCTGGCCCAGGCCTGGCAGCATGAAGGGTTCCGCGTCCTGCGCAACATAAGCCCAGATCCGCTTCAGCGCGGGCACGAAGCCGGTCTGCTCCGGCGTCAGCCCCGGCGGGCCGCTGACCAGGGAGATCATGCCTTCCGTGCTGATACCCGCCAGTCCGCCATTGGCGGTAACGAATACGCCGGTGCTGGGACGTGCAACCATCGAACCATGCAAATCCACCTGGGCTGCCGTCTGCGGGTCGCGCAGCTTGCGGAAACCGCCCGCTTCCAGCAAGGTACGCACTACACCTTCCTTGTCGATGCGCCGCAGCTGGTCGCCGTCCAGCACATACAGCCCGCCATCGCGGCCCACCGCAAGCTGGGTGATATCGTTGAAGCGCGCCTTCGCTGCCGGGCCATCACGGTTCAACGAGGCTGCATATAACAGGGCGAAGGCTTGCGGCTTGCCGCTGGCATCCCAGCTCATTGCTGCCTGGCGTTCAGCCAGCAGCACATGCAGGACTCCCTCGTGGTCGCGCGCGACGCCAGACAGTTCACCGGTAACGTCGCCTGCGCCCAGCAGGGGCACGATCATGCCATCATGCTCAATGCGATAGATGGTTCCAGTAGCAGGCGAGGTCGCCAACAGGGTGCCTTGGGAATCGGCGGCCATCTGCCCGGCAGGTGTCGTGCGCGCCTTGGCAACCGTCGGCATGCTCGGCGCCAGGTAGCGGCGCAAGCACTTGCCGCGCTGGCACTCCTCCGCAGCTCGCGCGATTGCACTGGCGGCGCGCTCGGTGGCGCCGCCGGGCTGCGGCCCGGGCTGCCCCGGTGCCGGCGCTGCGTTTGCTTGCGGGTCAAGCGCTTGCCATTGCCCGCTCGCGTCAACACGCAGCGCACTGGATGCGTCAGACAACACAACTCCGCCGCGTGCATCGAGCGCTATGCCTTGCGGTTGCATCGGCAATCCCTGGACCACAGTGCTGACCACGCCATCTGCCGAAATCCGCCGCAGCGCACTATTGCCTGCATCGGCCACCAAAAGACCGCCAGCCGCGTCGAGCGCCAACCCGGCAGGCTGGTCGAAGCGCGCTGCAATGCCTTTGCCGTCATTGCGTCCCGCAGTACCGGCCTGCCCTGCCACCGTGCGCACGTCGCCCGCCGGCGAGATCGCCTTCACCGCATGGTTGCCGGCATCGGCAACGTAGACGGTGCCATCCTGGGCCACCGCCAGGCCGGCCGGCGCGATGAAGCGTCCCGGCAAGGACACGAGCCGGCCATCCGGCTTTAACGCCCGTACGGCCGCGCCATCGGTGAAGTAAATGGCGTCGTCGCGACCTACCGCGATGCCGCGCGGAGCTTCCAGCCGCTCACTGTGCAAGGCGACGGGGGCACCGGCAATCAGCTCCCATTTGGCAGCAAAGGCGGCATGGGACAGCAGCAGTGCGGCTGCCGCAGCAATCAAATTTTTCTTATTCATCCAGCGGGCGGGAAGTGGGAAGGCGCCACAGATAGACTGTTACACCGCAGGCAACGAGGAACAGCATGACTTTCAGCGACAGGAAAGGCACCCTGTACATCGAATAGAACATCGAGGGCCACATCATTACCATAGCCAGGATCTTGCCGCGCAGCGGGATTCCGCGCCCATCCTCATAGTCGCGCAGGTAGCGGCCAAAGCGGCCGTGGTTGCGCAGCCAGTTATGCAGCTTGTCCGAACTGCGCGCGAAGCAGGCCGACGCCAGCAACAGGAAGGGCGTGGTTGGCAGCAGCGGCAGGAACACGCCCAGGACCGCAAGGACCATGAACAGGCAGCCGAAAGTGACCAGGACGATTTTCATCGCCCCATTATAGCGGCGGGCAGGCCCTCGTATGAGCGTGATGCACTTCGCGGCAGTCGGCCGGGTCGCCGGTATCGAAACTGGCTTTCGGATAGGCGCAGAACAGCGGGAAGGACTCGCGCTGGCACAATTGGGTCCACATGTGCTCCAGCCGCATGGTTGCGCGATACAGTTTTTCGTCCCACAGCAAGGCCACCATCTCGCCGAAAGCGCGCACCGTCGGGTGCTTTTCGCGCGCCTTGGCAAGCAGTTCTTCAATCATTGCATTGAAACGCGATTCGGCCGGCCAGCCATCGAACATGAAGCGCGCCAGGCAGGTGCGGGCATCGCGCACGATGAGCTGCCCGCTCGACGCCGCGGCGGCAACGCTGATGCCATTGCGTTCCAGCCGGCCGGCCAAAGCGGCCCGGTGTTCCGGCGTGGCGATGACGATGATGGCCTCATTGTTACGGAATCCCTCTGCCACAAAAGCCTCCAGCGTATCGAGGAACGAGTCTTCGTTTTCATATATCTGGACTACGTGGTCGCAGTGCGAAATGTGCTGCCAGAATTCCTCTATCGCTTCTTGTTGTTGCGTCGACTGCATTCTGTTGGCTCCTGAACTAAAGCAACCTAGAGTAGCAGATCGAGATAACCAAAAGATGCGCGCTTTGTCACATGTTGCGGCCATGCAGGTGCACCGCCAGCCATAGGGCGCCATCCGAGACCTGCCGCACCGTATGGGGCGTGCGCGCCGGCAGGAACAGGTAATCCCCGGCCCTCAACGGCACCTTCCGGCCCGCGACTTCCAGGGTGGCCTCGCCGGTCAGCAGGACGACCCATTCGTCCTGCTCTTGCACGTATTCCTGCGATTCGATCTTCGACGTGCTGACGATGCGCTCGATCACCAGTCCCTGGTGCGACAGCAGCGTATCGAAGCGTTCACCCGTTGCGGGCGGCAGTGCATCCTCGTACAGATTTCCCATTTCCTTTTCCCTGGTCAGTGCGTGCCATCATGGCAGGTGTAGCATACACCTCGCCCTGGGCGTCGATCAGCATGGCTTCTTCCAGGCCGAGCCGTTGCGCCATGTCGCACCAGCCCTGCGGGCCGACGACGAACAGCGGCTTGGAATTGCCGTCCGAGCGCAGCCCGGCATCGGCACCACCGGAAGTAATGATGGTCACGGAAGCCACCAGGTCCACCGTCTGGCCGGTGCGCGCATCAATGATATGGGCGTGGCGCTTGCCTTCTTTCATGAAGTAGCGCTCATAGTCGCCGCTGGTGCCAATCGCCTCATTGTCGTGCAAGGGCACACGCGCCACCATTTGCGGCCCGCGCGGGTTGCGGATGCCGACCATCCATGGCCGGGAACCAGGCTGGCCAAGTGCGATCGCATTGCCGCCGACGTTGACCAGTGCCGCCTTGACGTGGGCCTGGCGCAGGATCTGCGCCGCCCGGTCCAATGCATAGCCCTTGGCGTAGCCGCCCAGGTCCAGCATCACGGTACGGTTACTGCTGGTTATGCGATTGCCGTCGAAACGCAAATCCGCCATGCGCGGGTTGGCCTTCACCAGGCTGGCGATTTCTGCCGCCGACGGGCCGCTGGACGTGATGTCGTTTTTCTGGAAACCCCACAGCCGGATCAGGCGCCCGATGGCGGGGTTGAAAGTATCGCCGGATCGCGCCGACAACTCGGCGGCGGAGCGCAGCAGCCCCACCATTTCCTCGTCTGCTTCAAATGGCACGCCGCGGGCGATAGCGTCGTTCAGCGCCGTCAGCTGGCTTGGCTGCCAGGCGTGGTACTTGTGGTGAAGGCGGTCGAACTCGCGCAGCACAGAAGCGCCCTGCTCGCGCGCCTCCGCCTCGGAAGGCCCGTAAATACTGACCTCCACCTGCGTGCCGAACACGTGGCCCTGCACATGGTGTACTTCATCCCTGTCCGTGCATGCCGCCAGCAAAGGCAGCAGCACGGCGCAAGCCAACAGCCACCGGCGCTGCATTATCAACCCTTGGCCATGAAGTCGATAGCGGCCTTGACCTCATCGTCTTTCAGGCCGGGATTGCCGCCCTTTGGGGGCATCATCTTGAAGCCGTTCAGGCCGTGGGTGTACAGCACTTCCTTGCCCTGCTTGACGCGCGGGCCCCAGGCGGCTTTATCGCCGACCTTGGGGGCGCCCAGCACGCCGGCAGCGTGGCAGGAGGCGCAGTTAGCGGAGTAAATCTTTTCGCCGTTGACGCCCGCGCCCTTGGCAGGTGCGGCAGCCATAACCGCAGGCGCCAGAACGGCGGCAGCGATAGCGACGGTCAGCTTGGTAAATGTGTTCATGCTTGTCTTCCTCTTGGTTGGTGGGTTGAAAATACTCAGCGCATGGAGTCGTCATGCGTGTCATGGGCCGGCTTGGTGCCCAGCTTCAGCACATCCGGCTTGACCTGGCTGTAATCGAGCACACGGCCTCCTTCCCGCGCGGCGAAGGCCTGTGCATCCTGCTGGCTGGCAAAACTGCCAATGGCCGGGCCCATAGCGCCCTGCGCACGGCTGTCAATCACATAAAATGCATTGCGTGCGTCGATCCAGTGACCGCGCGGGGTGTTCCAGTCGGCCTTGCCCATGTCCTGCACATAGCTGGCGCCGATGCCGTGCTGGCCGTCTTCGCTGAACAGGACCTCGAACAATTCCGACAAGCTGCAGAAGAAATCGATACGGCCGCCCTTGAACACGATTTGGGCCTTGGGGCCGGGATAATCCTTGAGGCTCATGCCATCCAGCGCACAGACTGCATCGTCTGCCGGCTCCCCTGCCGCCAGGGAGCGCACGCCCTCGCCACAAGCGGCCAGCAGCAGCAACGTGGCGACGGCGGCGATGCGTTTGAATTTCATTTGAACCTCCAGCTGGCGATGGCAAAGGGAATGGCGATCCAGGCCAGCATTACGCCGGCCAGCAGGCCAGGATTGGTCAGGTGCTCCGGCATCACGGTGGCCAGGCCGTAAAGTCCCTGCACCTGCTCGGAACTGAAAATGTTCAGCAGGCGGAAAACGTCGGCGGGATTCAGCATCAGCAAGGCGCCGAACAGGCTGCTGTCCAGGGCGCCCTGCGACAGGACCAGGACGCCCATCAGCACCATGTCGAACACCAGCACGAACAGGAACCACAGGCCGATCGCCAGGCCGCTGGCGCGGATGCGGTTGTGCGCCAGCACCGACAGGCAAAGCGACATGCTGAGGAAAGCCAGTCCCAGAAGGATGGCGCTGCCGGCAAAGCCGAAGAAATGCATGGCGTCGCGCACATCCAGCTGGCTGGAGAGCGCCAGCAAGGCCACGCCAAAGCCCAGCGCAGTCGATGCAGCCAATGCCGCTGCCAGCCCGGCGAACTTGCCGAGCAGCAGTTCAAAGCGCGTGATGGGCAGCGACAGCAGCAATTCCAGCGAACCGCGTTCGCGCTCGCCGACGACCGCGTCGTAGCCAAGCAGCAGTGCAATCAGCGGCACCAGGTAAGTGACAAGGCTGGACAGGCTGACGATGGTGACGTCGATGCCGCGATAGCCCACGCTGCCCTGCTGCGCCATGCCGAACCAGGCAATCGCCAGCGCAAACAGGGCGAACACCAGCGCCACCGCCAGCACCCAGCGATTGCGCAGGCGGTCGCGGAATTCACGCGAGGCGATGGTGGCCGCCGCCGACCAGTCAAGCCGCGCGCGCATGACGGCCTCCCATGCCGAAGAACAGGTCTTCCAGCGACGGTTCGTGGATTGCCAGGTCGTCGATGGAGTCGCAGAGCGTGGAGATAAGCTGCAGCATCCGGATTTTCTGCCGCGGTGCGCAGGGAACGCGGATGCAATCGCGCTCGACCCTCAGCTCGTGGCCGCGCAGCGCTGCAATCACGCGACCGGTTCCACCTGCCCGCACCACCAGCCGGATCTCCGCCGGCATGGCCGCGCCAGCGCGCAACTGCGCCAGCGTACCTTGCGCCGCAATGCGGCCGCCGCTCAGGATCACCAGCTCGTCGACCCGCTCCTGGATCTCAGCGAGGATGTGCGAGGTAATGACGATGGTTGCGCCTTCCTCGCGAAGCTGGTGCAGGATGCGGTAGAAGTCGTGAATGCCGTCTGGATCAAGGCCATTGGTCGGTTCGTCCAGGAACACCAGTTCCGGAGCGCCAAGCAGCAATTGTGCGAAGCCCAGGCGCTGGCGCATGCCCTTGGAATACCCGCCGACGCGGCGGTCTGCTGCCGCCGACAGGCCAACCCGCTCCAGCACATTGCCGCAGGCACTGCGCGCAGCTTTTTTCAGGTCCGCGAACAGGTGCAGCAGCTCCATCCCGGTCAGGTTGTCATAGGCGGCGAAGCTTTCCGGCAGGTAGCCGATGCGCCGCCGCACGTCGCGGAAGGCGCCGTCATTGGTCCGCACACCGCAGATGCGGACGTCACCGGAAGTTGGCTCCAGCAAGCCAAGCATCATCTTGAACAAAGTGCTTTTGCCGGCGCCGTTATGCCCGATCAGGCCCACCATGCGGCCGCGCCCCACGGCCAGGTCGACGCCATCGACCGCCTGCAGCGCCCCATAGCGCTTGCCCACGGCACGCAAGTCAATCAGCTTGTCGTCCATGCCATTTTCTCCAATCAGTGTTCCAGGGCTGCATGCGGGCGTGCTTGTCGATCACGCTCGGTGCACGCAGCAATGGGAATTGCCGCGACACGAAGCGCAGCGTTTGAACGGCGGGGCTGCTAAGCAGGAGCTTGAGCAGCGGGTACTGCCAATGCAGCCGGTCAACCACGTCGTTAGCCTGGTACAGCACGTCGCCATTGCCGTCGTTGTCCTGGTCCCAGCCGCTGTAGTTGCTCCAGTAATTACCCTTGCTGCGGCCCCATTCAACGTCTTTCGATGCCACGAACTTAACCTGTTCCGCATTGTGGATAAAGTCGTTTCCATCCACAGCGTTATTGCTCGAACCGGCCGTCAGGTGCACCCCGGTGCGGTTGCCGATCACCAGGTTGCCGCGCAGGGAATTGAACTCGGCGTCATAAATGAAGAAGCCGCGTCCATTACCGGCCACGATATTGTTTTCAATGACGGAATCCTGGATCGTGCGCAGCATGATGCCGTGGTCCTCGTTGCCCCAGGCGACGTTATTGCGCACCGTGAGGCTGCGCACTTCCATCAGCGCCAGGCCGCCGCGGCTCTGGTACACCGAGTTGCCTTCCCACGTGCTGTTGTGAGTGTTCATATAGTGCGTCCCGTAGCGCACGTGATGCACGGTGTTGCCGCGGAACGTGGCGCGGCGCGAGTAGTCGACGTATATCCCGTCGCGCACATAGCTGATCGTGTTGTCGATGACCTGCGTGTCGTCTGTGTTGTAGACCTGGATGCCGTTGCCGCGCATTTGCGACATCAGGTCGCGGCGGCCGGTAATCAGGTTGCCTTGCAGGACTGCGTTGCGCGATTGCTCCAGCCAGATGCCGAACAGGTTGGTGACCAGGTCGCAGTTGGCGATGACGATACGGTCGGAGCCGGGCATCACGTAGATACCTGCATTCTGCGATCCAAGGTCGGTTCCGCTGTCGCGCACGATCAGGCCGCGGATTGATACGTCAGCTGACTTGACGCGAATGACGTCGCCTTTGTAACCGGCGGCGATGGTCGGCTTGCCCATGCCCTCCAGGTGCAAGGGCTTGTCGATCAGGATGCGTTCTTTGTACGTGCCAGCCATGACCTGGATAGTGTCGCCGGCATGTGCCTTGCCGACCGCAGCCGCGATCGACTCGCCGGCACGAACCTGCAGCACGGCCGCGTGTGCGCCTGCCGGGCCAAGGGCCAGCATCGCGCTGAACGTTGCGGCCGGAAAGGCCGCGCAAACCCTGAGAACACTCATGGTTTTACCCTGCCTTCCTTTTCAGCTCACTGCGAACCGCATCCAGCGAAATAAAGTAGCCGCGTTCGTCAATAGGCGTCAGCGGCTGGCCGTCCTTCTCGCGCGTCTTGCGCTCCTTGGCCAGCGGCGGGCAGGCATGGTCGTCGTAGTACATCACCATGCAGTCCAGGCACAACAGGCATTCCTTCTGGTCGATGCGGCCCTGCGCATCGATGGCGTGCGAGCCGCAACCTTTGGCGCAGGCGGTGCAGGTCACGCACTCCTGCTTGCGCTTCAAGCCAAACAGGCGGAAGAAGCTCGGCACCGCCAGGCCAGCGCCCAATGGGCAAATGTACTTGCAGTAAGGCCGCTCGCTCAGGATGGAAATGCCGAGGATGACCGCGACGAAGGTTGCGAAGGGCCAGCCGCGATTCAGCACGCCCACCAGGAAGGTGGTCTTGAACGGCTCGATCTCCGCCAGGTGCTCGGCCAGCTCCATCGAGTAGAAGGAAGCCCCGACCAGCACCGCAAACACGCCATATTTCACCCATTTCAGCTTGTCATGCACGCGCTTCGGCAGCAATCCCTGGAAGCGCCCCAGTCCAAGCAGCGTGCCAAGCTTGTACGCCAGGTGCTGCAGCGAACCGAATGGGCATAGCCAACCGCAAAACAAGCCACGCCCCCACAGCACCACGGTGACCACCATGAACCACCAGAAGATGAAGATGAACGGGTCGGACAGGAACAGTTCCCACTTCCACTGGTAGATCAGGGAATGGAACCAGGTCATCACCTGCGTGATCGAAGGCTGCGCCTTCAGGTACAGGCCAAAGAAGCCGACTGCGATCACCCACAGGATGGTGCGGGGAATGCTGATCAGCGGCTTGCTCTTTCGATTGGACGCGCGCACCAGGCGGTCGCGCTGCGAATACAGCGCGGCAGTCGCCAGCAGCACCAGCACGAACACGGCGATTTCGCCCTTGCGTGCCAGCCAGGCCGACTTCCATGCCGGCACCGGACGTTCGACTTTCGGGCGTCCGCCTTCGAGATAGCGCGCCGGAGTCCAGTATTCTTCGTCGAAGTGGGCGAATACCTTGGCGTGGGTCTGCATGTCCAGCTTGTTTGCCAGCAGGCTCAGTTGCCATGGCCACGCAGGGTTGAAATTTGCGGAACGGACGATGAAGATGGCCGATTCCTTGTATTCCGGCGCATCGGCCGGCTCCAGGTGGTACAGGTTCAGGTAATCGGTATCGCGGAAGGTAAAGCGGTCCGTATCCTGGCGCACCTGGATGCGGTCATAAATGCCGCCGCGCACAAAGCCCGATCCCTTGAACGATTCCAGGCCGGTGCCGATGATGAAAATCGCGTGTTCGCCTTCCTTCAGGTCCTGCATCAGGCGCTGGTAATTGCGTTCGCCGAGCAGGCTGATACCAATGGTCGGCACGTTCAGGTAGCCGAAATGCAGGTCCATATAGGGCTTGCCGCCCGAGGGCAAGCCAACATCCGCGCTTTCCACCCGCAGGTGCCGGACCGCGCCCTCCTTGACGAGCGCGGCCCAGTCCAGACGTTCGCGCAGCGGCGTGAAATGGGCGCGCGGTTTGACCATCCCCTTGAAGATGCCCACCTGCTTGCCAATTTCGTACGCGCTTTGCGCAATGGTCTGGTTCTCGGCTATGGCAGTAACGGTGGCCCCGCTGATCGCATCAAGATCACCACCATCACGTCCAAGACCGAGTTCCAGCTTGGCGTCGCCGGGCTTGCCCAGGTACTGGCGGACAAACTTCGTCAGCACAGTTTCGGGAATGCCCGCCAACAAAATCGGTTCGGAGTGCTTCAAAATGCGCACCCCGGTAATCAAACCTTTGGCATCCATGCCGATCAGCGTGACAACCGGCTTGCCGGAATAAGCCGGAATGTCCACCACGTCGGTGGACAGGAACACATAGCCCACCACTTTCTGCTTCCCCTGCTCCAGCGCGTAGCCTTCGACGTAGGCTGGCGCGCCTTTGCGCCTGGAAAATGCCGTCGCGGCAGGCAGCACATCGCTGCATGGCGCTTCGGCACACAAATCGGGACCACCCATCAACCCCGCGGACAGCACGGTGTCGTACATCGAAGTGGCCGAGGCAGGCGCTGCGCACACCATCGCGAACAGCGCCGCCCAAAGCAGGGAAATCAGTCGATACAGCATGGATAAACCACCCTCGCGGGCTTAAGCCTCCACCAGGAAGCGGCTGCGCATTTCCAGGTGCAGCGCGTGGCAGAAGTGGGTGCAATACATCCAGAACGCACCGGCATGGTCAGCCTTGAAGGTGACCGACTTGGTCTCCTGCGGGTTGACGATGAAGTTGATGTTGTAGGTCGGGATCGCGCAACCGTGGGTCAGGTCTTCCACCTTGTCGTGGTTGGTCAGCGTGATCGTCACCTCGTCACCCTTCTTCACCTTGATGACCGGCATGCTGAAGGCTGGCGCCTGCGACATCAAGCGCACGTGCACCTTGTTGCCATTGCGGGTAATGCCCGCGTTATCCGCCGTCACCTTGTTCGGGAAGTCGTCCATGTTATAGATCTGGCGCGTCTTCACGATATCCCGGCGCACGATGATCGCGTCGTGCGGTTCCGGATAAGCGGTGTGGTCGGAGATCACCACCATCTTGTCGCCGGTGATGTCGATCAGCTGCTCCGTTTCGCTGTGCAGCGGACCGACCGGCAGGAAGCGGTCCTTCGAAAACTTGTTACCGGAGTTGAAGTACTTGCCGTCCGCCTCCCTGGTCTCACCCATCGAGGCATAGCCGTGGCCAGGCTGGTAATGCACGTCCACACGGTCGACCACCGGCTTTGCGGTCTTGTCGCCCTTGAACTGCGCGATGGCGGCAGCCACGTTCCACTTGACGATCTGGCTGTCCAGGAACAGGGTTGTGAAGGCGTTGCCCTTGCCGTCGAAGGCGGTGTGCAATGGACCCAGGCCGATTTCCGGCTCCGCCACAACCGCATCGCGCTCGGTTTTCAGTTCGCCGTCGAACCACTTGGCAACCAGCGCCACTTCGATCACGGTTGCCGTCGGCGACAGCTTGCCGGAACAGACCATGTACTTGCCGTCCGGCGAAGCGTTCACGCCGTGCGGGTTCTTGCCGACCGGGACGTAGCAGGTCACCGCAGTCTTGGGATCGGCATTGGCGGCCTTGCGTCCGTCAACAACAGGCACTTTCGAGGCGCCGATGGTGGTGAACTTGCCGGCCTTGACCAGCGCTTCCACACGGGCCACGTCGAAAAACACGCAGGCATCGCGTTCGGCGGCCATCATGCCTGCCTGGTCCGGTGCGTTTTCGGTGTTGTACTGGTTGGAGCAGGCGAAGCGGCCATCGTAGGAAGTCGCCGTCAGGTCCATATTGCCGTCCACGCGCACTTGCCAGCGCACTTCCATGGTTTCCGCGTCGACGCAGGTGAACAGCGAACCCCACTTGGAAGGATCATCCAGGTCGCGGCCATCGTTCGGGAACGGAATGGCGAATTCGGCGCCGCAGAAGACGCGGGTGGTGTGGTTGATCGACTTGTCGACCGGATCGCACTTGTCCGGGAAGATGCCGTGGAAGCCTTGTACATTAGGCAGTTCGGTGATCTTGTCGCACTCCATGGTGTCCATGCGGATGCGGGCCAGGCGCGAGTGGATCTTGTCGTTCACCCACAGGTAGCGGCCATCGTAGGTGCCGTCCTTGTAGCTACCGTGAACGTGGTGGGTATCGCCGGTGGTATATTTCAGGCTGCCATCAGGCTTGGTGCCGATGATGGCCTTGGACTCGTTGGTGATACCCCAGCCAACCATAGGATCGATATTGAAAACAGGGATGCGGCGTAAAGTTCGCCCGGAAGGAACGCCCATAATGCGCGCCTCGCCGGAGTGTCCGCCGCTGGAGAACAGGTAATAGTCATCCAGTTGGCCAGGTTCCACATGCGCCTTGCTTGCGCCATGCGCCTTGCCCGCTGCTGCTGCCGATGCTGAACCGGGCGCCCCCGCACCGTTCTCCTTGCAGCCTGCCAGCACGCCAGCGCCGGCCAGGCCTAACGCAGCACTCTTGCCCAGGAATCGACGGCGGCTGTTCGTCAGCACGTCGTTTACCTCGTTATCGCTACCCATGTTTCAATACTCCTACTCTGTGTTATTCCAGTGCAGGACTGTACGGAGTTTGCCAAGTAATTAAATTGATTCAGGTCAAGCGCTTTCAAATTGAGAGGATCTGCCAATGAAATCATTCCTGTCCTGTCTCGCGACGCTGCTGGCCGCAGGCGCCGCCGCAGCGGCACAACTGCCCTCCCTGCAAGTGAGCGACACTTCTGCTCATAGCCAGGCTCGCGTGCCCGTCACTGTCGGTCACGTTTTCGCTGAAGGAGACATCAAGCCCGGCGAAACCATCGCAGCTGCATTCAAAGGCATCACGATACCGCTGCAGACCGACGTTAAGGCCACGCATGCCGATGGCTCGGTGCGCCATGCGGTGCTCACTGCCATGCTGCCGGAACTGGCCAGCGGCGAAACTGCCGATGTGGCGCTGGCGACCATGCCAAACCTCGTTCCGGCCACCGGTGCCGGCCCTGGCGCCCTGCTGGCAAGTGGCTTCACCGCCGTGGTCCGGCTTAAAGTGGGAGGGGTGACTTATACGGCCGATGCTGCACAACTACTGGCAAGTAAGCCATATAAGAGCTGGCTTGCCGGGCCATTGGTCAACGAATGGCAAGTAGCGGGCCCCGTAATGGCGAATGGCCTGGCCCATCCCCACCTGGCCGTGCGCTTCGCGATCCGCAGCTACCAGTTGCCAGGCTCAGGCCGTCCGGGTCCAACACGCGTCGACGTGACCGTCGAAAACAACTGGGCCTACGAACCCGATCCGAGAAACGTGACGTACGATGCCGAAGTCCTGGTAAACAACCAGGTGGTGTACAGCAAGACTGCACTAAGCCATTTTCACCACACCCGCTGGCGCAAATTGTTCTGGTCCGGCACCGAGCCGAAAGTGCATGTGAAGCACGACATCGCATATCTGCTGGGCACACGCGCCCTGCCTAATTACGATCGGACCGTTGTTCCCTCGCAAACCGCCCTTGCCAAAATGAAGACGGATTGGGACGCCGCCGACAGTGGGCCAATGGCCATGCCTCTTGTGAACAAATACATGCCTACGACCGGCGGCCGCCCTGATATCGGACTGCAGCACGCATGGGCCGCAATGTATATCCTCAGCATGGATGCCCGCGCCAGGCAAGTGACAGTCGGACTGGGCGACCTCGCGGGGAGCTGGCCGGTCCACTACCGCGACAAAAATACGGACCAGGTGGTTTCGATCATTGAGTACCCTTACGTGCGCGATCTGAGAGTCGGCTCCGACAGCTACAATCCGGTCACCAGGAAGAACGAGGACATGCCGCGTTGCTCGTCCACGGAAGCGGGTGCCTGCACTACACCTTACACACCCGATTCAGCCCACCAGCCGTCTTTCGCCTACCTGCCCTATCTCCTCACCGGCGACACCTACTATCTCGACGAACTGCAGTTCTGGGCGAACTGGAACCTGGTCACGATGAATCCTCACTACCGATCCCTGTCCAAAGGCCTGGTGAAGGGCAACCAGGTGCGCGCCCAGGCCTGGTCGCTGCGCACCTTAGGTCATGCCGCCTATATCACCCCAGACGCGCATCCGATGAAGGCTTACTTCAACCAGGTCCTGAAAGACAACCTGGACTTCTACAACACCACCTTTGCCGGCAGCACCACCAACCAGCTGGGCTTCATCGACAATACTGCCACCGGTTACGCAGTGGTTTACGGCGGCCCCACCGGACCGAACACCGGCGTCGCACCATGGATGGACGACTTCTTTACCTCTGCCGTCGGCCATCTGAACGAAATGGGATTTACCGCAGCAGAGCCGATCCTGACATGGAAGGCGCGCTTCCCGATCGGCCGCATGATGGCGAGCGGCTACTGCTGGATCGACGGCGCAGTCTACGCACTCATGGTACGGCCAAGCGCCACCTCCGGCTACTTCACCAGCTTCGACGAAGCGTACCAGGCGACCATGCGCAATAAAGACGGCTCACCGATGGCCAACAGCACTGGCGCACGCTACCTGGACCAGCCTTGCGGCAACCAGGCCCAGGCCGACTGGCGCACCCAGGCCGACAAAGATGCCAAGGTCGGGCGCTCGCCGTGGCTGGCCGGCGAGATGACCGGCTATTCCGCTTCACAGGAGGGCTATCCTTCGAACATGCAGCCCGCCCTGGCGATGGCCGCCGCCACCGGCGTCCCCCATGCCCGCGAGGCGTGGACCCGCTTCATCAACCGCAGCGTCAAACCGAACTACGGCGAACGGCCGCAGTTCGCAATCGTGCCGCGCTGACGGAAGTCAGGCCGCTTGCTTCGCTCCGGTATAAAGCTCCACCTGGGCCGCCAGCGCTTTCTGGTAAGCCGGGCGCGCGATGCACCGCTGCTGATATGCTTCGACCGCAGGGAACTGTTCGCGCAGCTCAGTGCCGTCGAGCAGGCGCAGGACGGTAGACATCATGATATCGGCAACGCTGAAAGTGCCGGCCAGGTACTCGCAGCCCGACAGCCATCCCTCCAGGTCACCGAGGCGACGCTTCACCATGGCTTCCAGCGCAGGCCTGCGTTCAACAGTCCAGGCCTCGCCAGCGTGAAATACCGCCAGTTCGACAAAGCTTCCGAAGTACGGCTCGACCGAATTCAAGGCCGCGTACAGCCACATCTCGGCCAATTGCCGGCCACGCTCGTCGGCGGGCATCAATCCCAGCCTGTCGCCCAAGTGGCGCAGGATCGCCCCCGACTCAAAGATCGACTGCTCGCCATCCAGCAGCACCGGCACCTGCCCGAAAGGCTGCTGCTGGCGATAAGTGGATGACTTCTGCTCCTCCGGGCCGATGGTCTTGACGGCGTACGGCTGGTCCGCCTCCTCCATCGCCCAGCGCACGCGCAAGTCGCGTACGTAACCAACAGCAAAATCGGGAACGGAACGCAAAGTAACCAGGGTGTACATGCTTGTCTCCTTAGGGTTGGGGTTTCAACATGTGGCCAGATTACGGGGATACATAATATGTTCAAGAACATATTTTGAATCGGACGCATAATGCGAGCCAAGGAGGAGATATCCCATGCCTTACACCGCAGAGCACAAGGAACGCACCCGCGCAAAGATCGTTGAATCGGCCCGCAAGCTATTCAACCGCCACGGCTTCGAACAGGTATCGATCGACACCATCATGACGGAGGCCGGCCTTACGCGCGGCGGTTTCTACAACCATTTCGAAAGCAAAGATGAACCGTATGCGGCAGCCGTGGCCAGTTTCACCACATGCAACCCATTTCGCAAGGAGATCGCCAAGACCCCTGTGACCGACCAGCGCGACATGGCGCGCCGCCTGGTCAACCTCTACCTGAGCGACGAAGTGCTGGAAGATATCGAAAACCACTGCCCGCTGTACGCGCTGCCCGGCGACGTGGCCCGCGCCGGCCTGTTGCCGCAGCGCGCCTACACGGACCTGATCCGCAACCTGACGCGGATCTACGAACATGCTCTGCAGGGCTTCAGCGATGGCCAACAGCGCGCGCAAACGATCGTTGCTCTGTGTGTCGGCGGCATGGTCCTGGCCCGCACCACCGACGATCCAGCGCTGCGAAAATCCCTGCGCGCTTCTGCGCGCCAGCAGGCATTAATGCTATTGGGCACGAATTAAGGCTTGATTTCGGTACCCAGAACTTTCAGGAACTGCGCCATCCATTGCGGATGCGCAGGCCACGCCGGCGCCGTCACGAAATTCCCGTCAGTGACCGCCTGGTCCATCTCGACCGAAACATACTCACCGCCGGCCGAACGAACCTCTGGCGCGCAGGCCGGGTAAGCCGAGATGCGCTTGCCCTTGATGACGTTCGCCGCAGTCAGGATCTGCGCCCCATGGCAAATCGCCGCAATCGGCTTGCCCGCCTTGGCGAAATCCTGCACCGTTTCCAGCACGCGCGGATTGAGGCGCAAATATTCCGGCGCCCGCCCGCCAGCGATCACCAGCGCATCGTAAGCCGAGGCACGAGCATCATCAAAGCTCGCATTCAGCGCGAACTGGTGGCCAGGCTTCTCGGTATAGGTCTGGTCGCCCTCAAAATCGTGGATCGCGGTCTTGATCTTCTCGCCCGCCTTCTTGCCGGGGCAGACGGCATGCACGGTGTGCCCAACCATCTGCAGCGCCTGGAACGGCACCATGGTTTCGTAGTCTTCCGCAAAATCGCCGGTCAAAAACAGGATCTTCTTGATTGCCATTCCGATCTCCTTGTTAAAACTTTCATGACGAAATGCGCTCACGAATGGCAGCGCGACTGACGAGGATATCACCAGACGCCAGCGCCAGCAGCCAATGGCGCGTATGATCGAAATACCTCCTTTTACGCCACAGGCCCTGTTTTGCTGAAAATTGGCTTCCTGCTGCCGCCGGGCTTCCAGATCATGGGACTGGCCGCGGCCTCCGCCTTCGAACTCGCCAACACCACAGCGCGCGAGCGCCTGTACGAAATTGGCTTCTATTCCGCGCCCGGCGGCCCGGTGGTGAACTCGTTCGGCGCTTCCGTAGAAACCTTGGCGCTTGCCCGGCGGCGGCTTGACACCCTGATCGTCTGCGGCCTGGTTGCACCCGCGCCAACCGACACGCAGACACTTGAGCGCTTACGCGCCGCCTCGAGGCTTGCCCGGCGTACGGCATCGGTCTGCACCGGCACTTTCCTGCTGGGCGAAGCCGGCCTGATTGACGGCCGCCACGTAACGACACATTGGCTGTTCGCACGCGAGTTACAAGAGCAGTTCCCGGCCGCGCGAGTCGATGCAGACCGCATCTTCATCAACGATGGCCCGGTCTGGACCTCGGCCGGCATGAGCACTGGCATCGACCTCGCGCTTGGCCTGATAGAAGCCGACTACGGCGCCGAACTCGCAGCAGCAGTGGCGAAAAAGCTGGTGGTTTACCATCGCCGCGGAGGCGGCCAATCCCAGCACTCGGCCCTGCTCGAACTCGGCGCAAAGTCCGACCGCATCCAGCGCGTACTGGAATACGCGCGCAACAACCTGGCCTCCGCACTATCGGTGCAAGAACTGGCTGCAGCAGCCCACCTTAGCCCGCGCCAGTTCAGCCGCGCCTTCACCGCCGAGACCGGCCAGTCGCCCGCCAAGGCAATCGAACACCTGCGCCTGGAAGCCGCGCGCCTGATGATCGAACAAAGCCGCCATACCATTGAGCAAATCGCCGCAGAAACAGGTTTCATCGACACGGAACGCATGCGCCGCGCTTTCCTGCGCGCCTACGGTCAGCCACCACAAGCGCTGCGCCGTTTGGCACGCATGTCTTAAAAGGAGGGAATTACGACATTTACGCCATCTCGAGCGGATCCTATATTGAAGGCATCTCGAACCATTCGCCAAGGATCATCATCATGTCCACGCTGAAGAAATCAATCACCGCCGTCGCAAGCACCCTTGTCTTGGCCAGCGCCACCGCCCAGGAAATCGACAAGGTTCAACTCAGTCCTGATATCACCTTGCGCAGGATGGTCGTCAAAAATCCTTCCGCCAAGGGCACGGTTCTGTTCCTGCACGGCTTCCCAGAAACAGTGTTCACCTGGCGCGACCTCGCGCTGGACCTTGGGCGCGACTACGAAGTCCACGCCTTCGACTGGCCGGGCTATGGCCAATCGAGCCGCCCTTCCGCCGACAAATTCGCCTACGCGCCGCGCGACTATGCGCAAGTGGTTAAGGCTTATATCGACAAGGCCGGCATCGACCGCTCGAAGCTCGTGATCTATGCCACCGACATTGGCGCCCTGCCACCGCTGCTGGCCGCACTGGAGCAACCGGACATCGCAAGGAAAATCATCGTCGGCGACTTCGCCCCTCTCGACCGCCCCCAATACATGTCCGACCGCCTGCGCAGCTTGAAAGCACCGCAAACCGCCGAAGCGGTACGCATCGCGATCAACCAGAACCGAGACGAGATCATCGAGAACACCTTCCGCCGCGGGCTGGACGCCAACGCACAGTTCAACGTGCCCGCAGGCTTCACAAAAGACATGCTCGTCGGATGGGGGCACGACAGCCTGAGTACGGGCGATGCCTTCTACCACTACTATTCGCACTTCACCCGCGACCAGCAATATTTCGAGGCCAACCTGGCGCGGCTGAAGACACCGGTCCGAGTGGTGTGGGGCGAGAAGGACATCTACATCGACAAAAAGATGGGCGAAGAATTCGCTGCCAAGTCAGGCATGCCGTTCGCCATCCTGCCAAAGCTTGGCCACTACCCCCACCTGCAAGCGCCGCAACAAATCAGCAGCGAGATCCGAGCAGCGTTTGATTGAATCGCACTCAAACGGCTACTTCAATATTTCGATAGTGTCGACGATCTCTACACCCTGGAGCTGCGAAAGCCATTGGTCAAACCACGGCTTATGCGCAGCACCGACAATGGACAGCACGCGCGCGCCCGGGCGTTCGCGGAAGGTTTCTCGGATGTTCGCCACCATGCGAAGGTTGCGGATCTCCCATCCGCCAACCCAGATTTGTGGATAGCCTTCCGCCGATTTTGCCTGTATCGGCCCGACAACGTTTGACTCGGCGTGAACGCGCATGCTCTCCGGGGAGTTGATGAAGCGGTACAACGGCAGCATATCGTCCGCCCGCGACAAAGATTCTTCCTGCTTGCGGCGCAGCTTCATTTCGCCATTGTTTAAGGCCCAGGCCGCCTCCAGCTGCTTCACGAAGGCCTTGATGTCCTGCACTTTGACGTTATCGCCAGTATGGTTATCAACCGCATGGACACGCTGCAGGCCAAGTTTCGCAGCCAACGGGGCAGCAATCAGGTCATCTTCATTCTTGCGCTTCTCGAGCTTTTCCAGCATTGCCACCAGGGTCGGATCCAGCCCCTCACCCGCATGGCGTTCAGCTGCCGGCAATTGCAGCCATTGCACCAGCGCCGACGCCGACTCGTTAGCCGCCAGGAACACAGCCGCGAGGTACCGGCGTTGTGAAGGCAGCGGCTGCGCAGGCCAGGCCTTGAGCATCTTGTCGATTTCCGCCAGCGCAGCCGGAATGTCGAGTCCCGTCGCTGCCTTCGCCGCATCAGTCTTGGGGCACCAGTCCGGCCCATACTTCGCCGGATGGCGCGCCGCGAGATCGCAGTCCTCGCCAGGCTCGCTCTCGATAGTGATGATGTCAGGCTTGAAGGCCGCAAGGCGAGCAATGACGCTATCGAGCGAAGCCGCCTTGAAGTCGGCTGGCATGTCGCGCAAGTGCATAGTGCCAAGCACCATGACCTGCGACTTCGGCCCGGCCATATCGCGATCGAGCTTCGTCAAATCCACCTGCGCTTGCGCCATCAAAGGCGATGCCACAGCCAGGCACCCAACGACATTTTTCCACATCCCCATTGCACTCCTCCTGCCAGTTGATCGGAGGCTAATTCTAGGACCGCGCACGCGTGTGCGACCTCACTATGCGACAGGCTGCAGGATCACGTGGATGGATGGGCCTTAACGATGAGCGCCAGCCGCGGTGAACGCAAGGTCCAGCTCACCGCCCTTCTTGCTGCCGCAGCTACGCTTGGCCTGCTCAGGCGAGAGAGTGCCTTCGAGCCAAGCCTTGCGTGGCGGCCCATCCAGCGGCAGCGTAAGTGTCATGCCAGCGCTTTCATACATGACGAGCTGCGGCAACTCCTTGCCGTCCGGCCCTTCTGGATTAACGACATCCATTTGAGCGGCATGCCCAATCATGCTGAAGCGGCAGTCGCCCGCACGCTGTTCATAAACGTAATCGAAAGAGCGTTCGCCCTTCTTGTCGATATTGATGCGGCCAAAGCTCAAGGAATGTTCAACACCCGCTGCAGACTGGCTAAGGCGCGTATCGCCGCCTATCGCACCCGAATACCACGCCAGCTTGCCGGCGGCATCCTGGGAGATAACGAACCACTGGCCCGAATTGGTCGCCGCGAGCACAGGCTCACCCTGCGCCAGTTGCAAAGTACTTTCTTTTCCGCTGGCCGGTGAAATGAGCACCAGCTCCGCCGCCTTGCGCTTCTCATCGCAAGGCTTACGCAAGGCCAGCACGTCCGCGCCATACTCGGCAAGCGAACTCGTTTCGCAGAATTTGCTTGGGAAGCTGCTTAGCGAAACCTGCTTGCCCTCGGCACTGGTCACGGCCAGCGTCGACTCGGTTTGACCATACCCCAGCGAGTAGATGGCGCCTTGCTGGGAAATGCCGGCAACCACTCGGCGTGGTTCCTTTTTGAATGGACGCATGCTCCACGCGTAGCCACCGTTCGCCAGGATCCTCGAATTTGCATAGTCGTCGGTCCAGCCGTCTTTCACCACTTTTGCAGCAACGAATGGTCCGGCAACATGCACGTTATCGCCGACAAAGCGCGCCTCGGAACCGCTCCTGAAGGCCCCCGTCTTACGGACATTCCGCTTGCCCTCATTCAGGCGCCGATCCAGCGCCAGCGTAAAGAAGGAGAAGTACTCGGAAGAGTCGTCCTCGTCCTTGATATAGCCTGCAACTTGCACGCCATTCGCGGACACGCCCAACGCGTGGCCGTAGCTATTGCGCCCCTCGATTGCGAGCTGCTTCTTGGCAAGCTGCTTCCCCTGCATGTTGAACTGGTACAGGTAGACGAGTCCCTGGTTCAGCGAGCGCGGAAGCTGCGTGTTCACGTTCGCCAGCAGGTAGACGTTGTCGCCATCAATCGCGCATTGCACTGGATGCAGCGACGCATAATCGTCCGGCACAGGGATGTGTGCCTGCGCCAGCACTGCATCGCGTTTCAGGTCAAGCAGCAGCAACTCGCCAGTGCTCTTCATCGACTCCGGGTCAAAGCGCCCGCCTGCCAGGCAAGCGCGTGAATTGTCGGCGGCAAAGCCCACGTGCAATGGCGTGAACTTTTTGGCGCCAAGTGGAAGGGTTGCTGCCATTACATTGGAAAATGCGAGACCAAGAAGGGCGGTTCCAATAAATCTGATGATGTGCATGACGAAGCTTATTAAGTTGCCAAATGGTGTAAGAAAGAAAGATTACCATAATAGCAACCAGATCTAAGGCACGATTTGCCATTCAACAGTGCGGGATTGCCAAATCAATAAAATTTATAATTCGCGGCGAGCAATTACCAGGAGGCTTGTTTGACCCTTTTTGAAAAATTCTGTGTCGTGCTGGGGGGCGTACTTCTAAGCCTGATTGCCGGCGTAGTCGGCACATTCTTATTCCTCCAGATGCCCTGTCGCTGGTTCGGTCATGTTAGTGGAAACGGTTGCGGCTACGAATGGCTGGCTGTAGGAGTGATGGCGGGGCTGATCACAGCTGCCATCGTCTTCGTCGCATACCTGATCTGGCATTTCCGCTGGAAAGCCGCATAGAAAACAAAAAGGGGTTACGAAAATTCGTAACCCCTTTTTTATTCAAGGTATTTGGTAGGCCCTCGCGGAGTCGAACCGCGCACCAAAGGATTATGAGTCCTCTGCTCTAACCAAGCATGAGCTAAGGGCCCTGAGAACCCGGCAGGATAGGGCCAGCGGCCCTATTCGTCAAGTTTAGTTACCTTCCAGGAAACTCTTCAGCTTGTCGGAGCGCGATGGGTGGCGCAGCTTGCGCAGTGCCTTGGCTTCGATCTGGCGGATACGTTCACGGGTCACGTCGAACTGTTTGCCGACCTCTTCCAGCGTGTGGTCGGTGGACATTTCGATACCGAAACGCATGCGCAGCACCTTAGCTTCACGCGGCGTCAGCGAATCCAGCACATCCTTCACGACACCGCGCATCGAGGCATGCAGCGCTGCGTCCGAAGGCGCCAGCGTGTTGTTGTCCTCGATGAAGTCGCCCAGATGGGAATCGTCATCGTCACCGATCGGCGTTTCCATCGAGATCGGCTCTTTCGCGATCTTCATGATCTTGCGGATCTTATCCTCTGGCATTTCCATCTTGATCGCCAGCGTTGCCGGATCCGGCTCGGCGCCGGTTTCCTGCAGGATCTGGCGCGATATCCGGTTCATCTTGTTGATCGTTTCGATCATGTGCACCGGAATACGGATGGTGCGTGCCTGGTCGGCGATGGAACGCGTGATCGCCTGGCGGATCCACCACGTTGCGTACGTGGAGAATTTGTAGCCGCGGCGGTATTCGAACTTGTCCACCGCCTTCATCAGGCCGATATTGCCTTCCTGGATCAGGTCGAGGAATTGCAGGCCGCGGTTGGTGTACTTCTTCGCGATCGAAATCACCAGGCGCAAGTTGGCCTCGGTCATTTCACGCTTGGCCTTGCGCGCCTTCATTTCACCGGCCGCCATCTGGCGGTTGATGTTGCGCAGGTCCGGCAGCGGCAGCACGACGCGCGCTTGCAGGTCGATCAGTCGCTGCTGCAGTTCCTTGATGGTCGGGATGTTGCGGCCCAGGATCGCGCTGTAAGCGTGGCCTGCGGCGACTTCGCCATCCACCCATTCGAGGTTGGTTTCATTGCCCGGGAAGACCTTGATGAAGTGAGCGCGCGGCATGCCGCATTTGTTCACGGCCACGTCGAGGATCTGCTTCTCGATATGGCGCACTTCATCGACTTGTCCACGCAAGGTGTCGCACAGCTTCTCCACCACTTTGGCGGTGAAGCGGATGCCCAGCAGCTCGGCGGAAATCGATTCCTGCGCCTTCAGGTAGGCTTTCGAGTTGTAGCCATCCTTCTCGAACGCCTTGCGCATGCGCTCGAACTGGTTGGCGATGTTGTCGAATTTTTCGAGAGAGGCCTGCTTCATGGCTTCCAGCTGCTCGGCGGTGTAGCCGGCTGCCGCGCCGCCAGGGCTGGCTGCTTCTTCCTCTTCTTCTTCGTCCTCTTCTTCCTCGTCGTCTTCCTCGTCTTCCTCATCGGAAGCGGCTGGGGCAGCGGCGGCGGCTTCGCCTTCCTCGTCAACCAGGCCGTCGACGATCTCGTCGATCTTGATTTCGTCGATGCGGATGCGTTCGGAGGTGGCGAGGATCTCGGCGATCGTCACCGGGCAGGCGGAGATCGCCTGGATCATGTCGCGCAGGCCGTCTTCGATACGCTTGGCGATTTCGATCTCGCCTTCGCGGGTCAGCAGCTCGACCGAACCCATTTCGCGCATGTACATGCGGACTGGGTCGGTGGTGCGGCCGAAGTCGGAATCGACGGTGGACAGCGCGGCTTCCGCTGCGGCCTCGGCTTCGTCGTCGCTGGTAACAGTGGCGACGTTATCCGACAGCAGCAGGGTCTCGGCATCGGGCGCGTGTTCATACACGGCGATGCCCATGTCGTTGAAGGTGCCGATAATGCCTTCGATCGCTTCCGGATCGACGATATTTTCTGGCAGGTGGTCGTTGATTTCAGCGTACGTGAGGAAGCCGCGCTCCTTGCCGAACTTGATCAGCGTTTTGAGCTTCTGGCGGCGGCGCTCGAGTTCCTCTTCGGTCGCTTCGGTGTCGGAGGAGAACGCATCTTTCAGCAATGCCTTTTCCTTGGCCTTGCGGTCTTTGGCTTTCGCCTTGTCCGCAGCCTTCATCTCGGCACGCTCAACCGCGTTCAGTGCTGCTACCTCGTCGTTTTCCGGCGTGAATTCCTTGGGCTTGCGGCCACGGCGTCCCGGCACCTTGACGGTTGGCAGCACATATCCGGAAGTGTCGATGGCAGCCAGGGCGGCTGCGTCCGTTGTCTGACTAACCACCGGCGGTGCCTTGGTGACGCGAGTAGCCGGCTTATCAGCCGACTTCGTCGCAGGCTTGGCGGTCACTTTGCGAGGCTTTTCAGCCGCTTTGGTTTCAGGTTTCTTTGCTGGCACAGGCGCTTTCGGGAATAGTTAAGTCCACTACAAACCGCAACAACTACTACTGTAACTTACTGAAAACAAACGAAAAAACAGACCCGCTAAATATTGCAATATTTAGCATTTTATTATAGCACGCCACTTTACAATTACCAGACGGGAAGGTTTGCGTGCGTGCGGGCAATTACCTCGGGCTTAAATCAGCTTCAGCTTCTTTCCGTAATTGATCTTGCTTGGCGGTAATTTCGCGGTAGCGTACACCAATTTCCTCGGAAGACAAACCGGCCGAAAACAGCTGATCCAACTCCTGTTTTAATGCATCCATTTTCAAATGGCGCACGGTAGCCAGCAGCCACAAACGTTCGCCTTCGATATCCGGCTCGGGCGCAGCGGCAATTTCGCCGATGAGCGCATCATAATCGCTGCCGGTTTCTTTCACCAACTGGCAGAAGGCAGCGAAACTACCCTGCTCTCCCAGCGATTGGGCTTGCACCATTAGCCAGACCAGGCGCTCGGCGGCCTCCTGGCCGAAGTGGCTTAAGGCCAGCAGCGCCTCGTCATCCAGCTCCAGCGCCAGCGTCGGGTGCGTCAGCACGACGCGGATCAGCTTCAATTCCAGCCCAACCGGCTGTTCGCGGCGGCTCTTCGGCGGCGCCACCTTGTTGGCTGCCACCGGCTTGGCCAGCTCGAACAGCTGTTCAACCTCGCCCGGCGTGCTCTGCGTCATGGTCGCCAGGCCGCGCACGATCTGCAGGCGCAGCGAGGTTGGCGGCATCGCCTGCAGCAGGGGCTTAGCATCGAACTGGACGCGGGCCCGGCCTTCAGGCGATGTTAAATCATGCTCGCCCGCGGCCTCGCGCAGCAGGAACTGGGACAGCGGCATCGCTTCGTGTACCTGCTGTTCGAACGCCTGGGCGCCATATTCGCGGATATAGCTGTCCGGGTCGTGCTCAGCCGGAAGGAACAGGAACTTGATCGTCTTGTCATCCGACACATGCGGCAGACAGGCTTCCAGCGCACGCCGTGCGGCGCGGCGGCCGGCCTTGTCGCCGTCGAAACTGAAGATCACGTTGTCGGTTTGACGCAACAACTTCTGGACGTGGGTCGTGGTGCAGGCGGTTCCCAGCGTCGCGACTGCCTGGGGGAAGCCCATCTGGGCCAGCGCCACCACGTCCATATAGCCTTCCGTCACCAGCACATAACCCGCATCGCGAATCGCCTGGCGCGCTTCGAACAAGCCATACAGCTCCGAGCCCTTTGAAAATAAAGGCGTTTCCGGGGAATTCAAGTACTTTGGTTCGCCCTGGTCCATGATGCGGCCACCGAAGGCGATCACCTGGCCCTTGGTATTGCGGATGGGGAACATTACCCGCTCGCGGAAGCGGTCGTAGCGCTTGGTGCGCTTGCCATCCTCATCCACGTTCTGGATGATCAGGCCGGCTTCGACCAGGACCGGGTTTTCGTAATCCGGGAAAACGGCTTTCAGGCTGTCCCAACCGCTTGGCGAATAGCCGAGCGCAAAGCGAGCCGCGATTTCGCCGGTCAGGCCGCGGCCTTTCAGATAGCCGATCGCCTGCGGCGCCAAGCGTAGCTGGGCCCGGTAAAACTCGTTAGCCTTGGTCATGGCGTCCGACAACGCCATGGATTGCTGCTGCTGGGCAGCGCGCTGGGCAGGCGGAATCTTGTCGTCCTGCTCAGGCACCACCATGCCGACGTTCTGGGCCAAATCCTTGACCGCATCGACGAAGCCCATGCCCGAATACTCGATCAGGAAGCCGATGGCAGTGCCATGGGCGCCGCAGCCAAAGCAGTGATAGAACTGCTTGGTAGGGCTGACGGTAAAGCTTGGGGATTTTTCGCTATGGAACGGGCACAAGCCCTGATAATTGGCGCCGCCCTTTTTCAACTGGACGTAACGCCCCACCACATCGACGATATCGACGCGGTTCAGGAGATCGGCAATAAATGACTGTGGAATCACGAGGCTGAACGGTATTTGTTATAAATCAGACTATACCGCCGCGCGCGATGGGCATTTGATCCAAATCAACACACGCGGCCCACGATATGGCTGGGCCCGTG
>Ga0209050_1000982_pt1 | contig 36345 bp, 34 predicted proteins | sample Araplavi_mTSA_r2_FD_184276 | JGI IMG/M metagenome (GOLD analysis project Ga0209050, IMG submission 184276) | Arabidopsis root microbial communities from North Carolina, USA - plate scrape MF_Cvi_mTSA_r2 (SPAdes) (version 2) | ecosystem: Host-associated > Plants > Roots > Endosphere | place: USA... | reverse complement strand
AATAGAGCAGCTTGCCGTTGTCCTCGCCGTTGCGGGTGTCAGTCATTCGTTCGATCCAAATCCGATAGGCTTGCAACACAAGATGAAGGCTATTGCGGGCTTTTTCAAGCCCGCAGGTGATCGGACCCGCCGACCAACCTTATTTTGAGCTGCTTATTTTAAGCAGGGCGCTGACTGATCACTTCGTCGATCAACCCGTACTCGCGTGCGGCTTCCGCACTCATGAAATTGTCGCGGTTGGTATCGCGCTCGATTTCTTCAAGCGTGCGCCCGCTGTGTTTGGCCATCAGCGTGTTGAGACGCTCACGAATGAAGAGGATTTCCTTGGCATGGATTTCGATATCCGACGCCTGGCCCTGGAAACCGCCCAGTGGCTGGTGAATCATCACACGCGAGTTCGGCAGGCAGTAACGCTTGCCCTGGGCACCGGCCGTCAGCAGGAACGCGCCCATGCTGCACGCTTGACCGATACAGGTGGTCGATACATTAGGCTTGATGAACTGCATGGTGTCGTAGATCGACATGCCCGCCGTCACCGAACCGCCCGGGGAGTTGATATAGAGATGGATGTCCTTGTCCGGGTTTTCCGCTTCAAGGAACAGCAGTTGCGCACAGATCAGGTTGGCCATGTAGTCCTCTACCGGGCCAACCAGAAAGATCACTCGCTCCTTGAGCAGGCGCGAGTAGATGTCGTAGGCGCGCTCGCCACGAGCGGACTGCTCGACAACCATCGGGACCAGGCCGCCTGCGGCCTGGATATCAGAGTTCTGCTGAATATACGAATTACGGAACATGCTCTGCAGTCACTCCCAAATAGTTATGTCTTGAATACGCATAAGCCAGCACGAAGGCTGGCTTATGGTGTTTGCTTCTTACCGCAAAAGTGATCAGTCGGCTTGTGGTGCTTCTACCGGCTTGACCGCTTCTTCGTAAGAGACCGATTTGTCGGTCACGCTAGCTTTCTGCAGAACAGTATCCACAACTTGCTCTTCCAGCACAACCGAACGAACTTCGTTCAGTTGCTGGTCGTTTTTGTAGTACCAGGACACAACTTGCTCAGGCTCCTGGTAGGCCGAAGCCATTTCCTGAATCATCTCGCGAACGCGGGTTTCGTCTGGCTTGAGGTCGAATTGCTTGACCACTTCAGCCACGATCAGGCCCAGCACTACGCGGCGCTTGGCTTGCTCTTCGAACAGCTCGGCCGGCAGTTGGTCAGGCTTGATGTTGCCGCCGAACTGCTGGACAGCCTGCACGCGCAGACGGTCAACTTCGTTGGACAGCAGAGCCTTTGGCACTTCGATCGGGTTGGTGGCCAGCAGACCGTCCATTACCTGATTCTTGACCTTGGATTTGATCGCCTGACGCAGCTCACGCTCCATGTTCTTGCGAACTTCGGCACGGAAGCCTTCCAGACCGGTTTCCTTGATGCCGAATTGAGCGAAGAACTCTTCAGTCAGTTCTGGCAGCTTTGGCTCGGAAACGGTGTTGACGGTCACGGTGAACTCGGCGGTTTTGCCAGCCAGGTCCAGGTTCTGATAATCCTCTGGGAAAGTCAGGTTCAGAACGCGTTCTTCACCGGCCTTGGCGCCAACCAGGCCATCTTCGAAACCAGGGATCATGCGGCCGGAGCCCAGAACCAGCTGGGTACCCTTGGCGGAACCGCCAGCGAACACTTCACCGTCGACCTTGCCGACGAAATCGATGTTCAACTGGTCTTCGTTCTGGGCAGCGCGATCGGCCACTTCGAAACGGGTGTTCTGCTTGCGCAGGATTTCCAGCATCTTGTCCAGATCGGCGTCAGTCACGTCAGCGCTCAGACGCTCGACGGTGATACCGTCAAAGCCGGCAACGGTGAACTCAGGGAACACTTCGAATACGGCTACGTATTCCAGGTCCTTGCCCGCTTCCAGGGATTTTGGCTCGATCGAAGGCTGACCAGCCGGGTTCAGCTTCTGCTCAACCACAGCTTCATAGAAGGAAGACTGGATCACGTCGCCTACAGCTTCCTGGCGAGCGTCAGCACCGAAACGGCGCTTGATTTCGCTCATTGGCACTTTGCCTGGACGGAAGCCAGCAATCTTGGCCTTTTGGGCGGTCTGCTGCAGACGCTTGTTGACCTGGCTCTCGATGCGCTCAGCCGGCACGGTGACGCTCATGCGGCGCTCAAGAGCAGTAGTATTTTCAACAGAAACTTGCATGGATATTCCTCGTTGCACAGACGTTAGCCGGCCGTTTCCGACCCCAGAATCAAGGGCATGCATTCTAGTGGGTCAAACTCAAGAAGTCACCCTACTGAAAACGGGTAAAAAAGCAGCAGGCAATTTATAGGTGCGAATGCACGAATGCACCTCGCCCCGATGGCAAATACAACCAATCACGCCAGGGCTCTGCGCCGACCGTTCCTATATGGAAGAGGTCGCCAATCATCTCCCTGACAGCCGATCTCGCAAGCAGGACCGGCGGACAGGACAGCATCATCGAGAAACATAAATACGACGAAACGCCCCGCCCCTGCGACCCGGAACCTGCGACCACTGAAACAAAAAAGGCGCCAGACTTTTCAATCTGGCGCCTTTCGAAATATGGGGTGGACGATGGGGATCGAACCCACGACAACGGGAGTCACAATCCCGTGCTCTACCAACTGAGCTACGCCCACCATATTGCCTGTTAAAGAAGCCAAACAACTTCTTTATTAAGTTCCAGCCAGGCCAACAGCCTGATTGAAGCTTTATTTGGTGCGGATGAAGAGACTCGAACTCTTACGCCTCGCGGCGCTGGAACCTAAATCCAGTGTGTCTACCAATTCCACCACATCCGCGGATGAAGCCGTTAAAGCAAAGGCGCCAGACTGTTAATCTGGCGCCTTTCGAAATATGGGGTGGACGATGGGGATCGAACCCACGACAACGGGAGTCACAATCCCGTGCTCTACCAACTGAGCTACGCCCACCATATCGCGTTACTTGTGCCAAAGCTGCCTAATGGCGCACCCGGCAGGACTCGAACCTGCGACCATCCGCTTAGAAGGCGGATGCTCTATCCAGCTGAGCTACGGGCGCCTTGTTAGCTGTACCCTTGGAGGACTACAAACTAAGTGCTTTCCAGTCTCGCAGAACCGTAATCCTGCTCAACCTTCTTAACCAGTGCTAGGCTGTGCCCGACAAGTGCGACGAATAGTATAGAGCCACCCGAAGGTCGTCAAATCCTTTTTAAAAAAAATTCATTTAATTAAAGGAGTTAGGGGAATTTGCAGACCAAGCGCCTTTGCCCTCACCGCATGACATGCGAGAATGCGTTCTCTTTTTTTCCCCTCTCGATGGTTAATCACGCGCAATGACTGCACAACTAATCGACGGCAAATCGATCGCCGCCAGCCTGCGCCAGCAGATCGCCCAACGTGTTACCGAGCGTCGCCTGCAAGGCCTGCGCACGCCCGGCCTCGCGGTGATCCTGGTCGGTAGCGATCCTGCCTCTCAGGTTTATGTCTCGCACAAGCGTAAAGACTGTGAAGAGGTCGGCTTTCTGTCCCAAGCTTATGACCTGCCTTCCGAAACCACTCAGGAAGCGCTGACCGAGCTGATCGATCGCCTGAACGACGATCCTGCGATCGACGGCGTTCTGCTCCAGCTTCCGCTTCCCGAACACCTGGACGCCTCCAGACTGCTGGAACGTATTCGTCCGGACAAAGACGTCGACGGCTTCCATCCTTATAACGTCGGTCGCCTGGCCCAGCGTATCCCGCTGCTGCGCCCATGCACCCCCAAAGGCATCATGACCCTGCTGGAAAGCACCGGGGTCGATCTCTACGGGATGAATGCCGTGGTCGTCGGCGCGTCCAATATCGTTGGCCGCCCGATGGCGATGGAATTGCTGCTGGCCGGTTGCACAGTGACGGTCACCCATCGTTTTACCAAGGACCTGGCCGGTCATGTCGGCCGTGCGGACCTGGTCGTCGTCGCCGCCGGCAAGCCAGGCCTGGTCAAGGGCGAATGGATCAAGGAAGGCGCGATCGTGATCGATGTCGGCATCAACCGCCAGGACGATGGCAAGCTGGTCGGTGACGTGATCTATGAAACCGCCCTGCCCCGTGCCGGCTGGATCACTCCGGTGCCGGGCGGCGTTGGCCCGATGACCCGTGCCTGCCTGCTGGAAAACACCCTGTACGCCGCTGAAACCCTGCACAGCTGAGTTTCACCGCAGACGCTGACAGCGAATCGAAGAGCCCCGCCCTTGGCGGGGTTTTTTTTGCCTGCAAAACACGCTCGACCACCCGACGGAAAATGACATTTTTTTCATGTTTCTCAGGACTTTCGCCTGTTGTTTGAACAACCATCGACAGTTATTCAGCCATACTCCAGAATGTCGCGCTTTTTAAGAAATAGCCCGTTACAAAACGGCTTATCAACACTTTGTGAGTCTGCCAGCGTGAAAATCCGTCTTTCCATCCTGAGCCTATTTTTTGCAGTAACAGGGACTTTCCTCACGCCCCTCGCCAGTGCTGACGAGACCACCGCAGCGCCGCGAGATACGAAGACACTCAAGCTTGCTTCCGGCAGCTCCCTGCTGCTGGACATGCAGACCAACAAAGTCATCTATGCCAGCAATCCTGACGTGGTGGTGCCGATCGCTTCCGTCAGCAAGTTGATGACCGGTCTGGTCGTGGTTGAATCCCGGCAGAACATGGACGAATTCATCGACGTCAACATCAGCGACACACCGGAAATGAAAGGCGTGTACTCCCGGGTCAAGCTGCGCAGCGAGCTGCCGCGCCGGGAAATGCTGCTGATTGCCCTGATGTCCTCGGAAAACCGCGCCGCCGCGACTCTGGCGCACCACTATCCGGGCGGCTATGCCGCGTTCATCGCGGCCATGAACGCCAAGGCCCGGGCACTGGGCATGACCAACACGCATTTCGTCGAACCAACCGGTCTCTCCCCGCGCAACGTGTCCACTGCTCGCGACCTGAGCAAGCTGTTGATCGCCGCGCACAAGTACCCGTTGCTGACCGAGCTGAGTACAACCAAGGAAAAGACCGTTTCGTTCCGTAAACCGAACTACAGCCTGGGTTTCCGCAACACCGACCATTTGGTCCGCAAGCCGGACTGGGACATCCAGCTGACAAAAACCGGTTTCACCAACGAAGCAGGCCACTGCCTGGTGCTGGTGACCCGAATGAGCAACCGCCCGGTGGCCCTGGTGATCCTTGACGCCTATGGCAAGTACACCCACTTTGCCGATGCCACGCGCATGCGTAACTGGGTGGAGAGCGGAAAGAGCGCGGACGTGCCTTCCGTAGCCTTGCAGTACAAGGCAGACAAGAACCTCAAGCAGCGGCAGACCGGCGTGGTTGAAGCGTCGAAGTAACCTTGCTGCAAACACATGAAAAAGCCCCGATCACTCGGGGCTTTTTTTTTGCCGGTTATTCAGTCGTTGGGCAGCGGCATCTGGTCGTCATCCGGGATGCCGTCGCCGGTACTTGGATCTCTCCAACCCTTCGGCTTTTCAGTGGGCACCACTGTTGGCCGCGCCAGGGGATCGCGCAACGGGCTGTCCGGATCCATCACCGGGTCAGTGCTTTGCTCGGGAGTCGTGGGGACTGTTTCAGGACGTTTGTCGTCGAAACTGGAATCGGTAGACATACACACCTCCATTGGACCTAATGCTTCAGATCACCCAGTGGATCGTAGGGCTTGGACGGAGCCTTGGGGTTGTCACCCGGCTTTACATCCCTCGGTGCCTTGGCGGGCCCGATCGGGTCGACCTGAGGGTCGGCAAGGTCTGGGGAATCGGGATCGAAACCCAGCTCATCGCCAGAGGAATGTTCAGACGAGTGCGGACCGACGGGCGTTGTGGAGTGAGCCATGGGTGCCTCCTGATCTCGGCCTGGAACAATGATCCGGGCCCTTGAAGATCAGAGGCTGGCGGCGAGCGATGGTGCCCGCCGGGTGACCAACGGACTTAGTGGGCGGCCAAGGCCTTTTTAGCCTTCGCGGCAGCCTGCTCCTGACCGGCCTGAGCCAGATCGTTGGCAGCCTTGAGCCAACGCTGGTGATCGACCTGAGCCGGGATTTGCGTCGGATTCTGGATCAGCACGGCCCAGCCACCGGCGTCCTTGAAGGCCGACACGAAGGCACTGAAGCTCATCAGTTCGCGGCGATCCATCCCTGCGCGCAAAAGGACCGTCTGCTTCTGGCGGTTGTAGCCGGCCAGAATGGCGTAACGCGGCTCGGCCCACATCGCCGAGCCCTCGGTGAAGCGCACCATCACCGGAAAACCGGCGGCGACCTGCGTCAACAAGGCAGCAAGGTTGCTGTCGAGGGGATAAACCACCATCCCGTACTCGCGGGCCAGGTTCTGCATGTTCTGTTGCAACTGCGCTTCGCCCCCCGGCAAATGCAAGGGCTTTTCGAGCAAGCCCGGGGTGATCACGATGTCCTGCTGGGACAGCATGCTGGCCAGCACCTGCGGCCCGCTTTGATACGCATCGCCCCGGTAGAATCGGCCGCTGAGCTCGACACGCTCCGGCAAACGCTTGATCTCGGGCGCAACACTCCCGGCGCAGCCCGCCAGACTTGCCACGCAACCGGCCATCAGCATGGCCGACAAAATTCGAGAAAATACCCGCACCATCAGCTCTCTCTTGTTCAGGTTCAGACGCCAGGCAATCCCATTCCCGGCTCGGTCGTCGATCATAGGTCGCCGCGCTGCCCGGGTATAGCTTTAAACGGCAGACGAGTGCATTCGATAGAGCGAACTGGTTGGTGACTGCCGACTTTCGGTCAATAGTCTGAAATGCATCAAGGGCTAGACTGATTGCTAAAGAGACGACAGCGAAGCGCGTGTGCCCGCAGCAGGGCAAAGAGGAGGCACAAATGAGCCTGACCATGATCATTGCGATGTTGATTGGCAGCTGGCTGGCAGTAGCCACCGCCATGCTGTGGGGCGTGCTGCGCATCACTCGCCGCCACCATCACCCTGCCCCCCCCGTCACGGTGCCAGAGGCGGACCAGACGCGAAGCCAACACGCCAACGCGCACTGACTTTCCTCACACAAACGAAAACGGCCGCCTGGGTTCAGGCGGCCGTTTCGTATTCATCTACCGTCAAGCGTCAGCGTTGACCTGCTTCTGCCGGGCCCGGCGGGACATCATGTTCAGCACCTCGATCGAAGCAGAGAATGCCATGGCCGCATAAACGTAGCCTTTCGGTACATGGGCGCCGAAGCCTTCGGCGATCAGCGTCATGCCGATCATGATCAGGAAGCCCAGGGCCAGCATCACCACCGTCGGGTTGTCGTTGATGAACTTGGCCAGTGGATCAGCCGCAAACAACATCACCAGCACCGACACCACCACCGCGATGATCATGATCGGCAAATGCTCGGTCATGCCGACAGCAGTAATGATGCTGTCGATGGAAAACACCATGTCCAGCATCAGGATCTGACCGATCGCGGCAGCAAAGCCCAAGGTCACGGTGGATGTCTTCGACGTCGGATCATCCGGCGCCGGGTCCATGCTGTGATGGATCTCGGTGGTCGCCTTCCACAGCAGGAACAGGCCACCGGCAATCAGGATCATGTCTTTCCAGGAAAACGCGTGGCCGAGAATCTCGATCACCGGAGCGGTCAACTGGACGATGAACGCGATGGTGCTCAGCAGGCCCAATCGCAGGATCAGCGCCATGCCGATACCGATGCGCCGCGCCTTCTGCCGGTGTTGCTCGGGCAGCTTGTTGGTCAGGATCGAGATGAAGATCAGGTTATCGATGCCGAGCACGATTTCCATCACCACCAGGGTGGCCAGGGCAACCCAGGCAGTGGGGCTGGCGGCAAGTTGTAAAAGGTAGTCCATGGGTCAGTCCTGACTCGTTGTAATACGGTTTAGATTTCCTGGGAGGAAGATTCGGTTTTTTCCGATTCTTTTTCCGATGATTCTTTTTTGCTGAGCAACCCGCTGGTGGCATCGTTGAGTGCCTGTTCGGCAGCCTTGTGGGTATCGTCAATCGCCTGTTTGGCGCTTTCGGCGGCCTTGCCCATCAACTGTTGAGCGCTTTTCTCGGCCTGGTCGCAACCGGCCAATACCAGTAAAGATGTGATCAACAGCGCCGTGGCTTTAATTTTCATGATGCTTCCCTCGATAGAACGAACGGGACCGAAACGATGGCCCGTTGATAGCGATGCATTCTAGGGAAGCAAACACTTCAGGAAAATTCGTATTTTTACCGGTTATACTTCGTTTTTTACGAACTGTAGATCGCCATGCTCAATTACCGACAACTGCATTACTTCTGGGTGGTGGCCAAGACCGGCAGCATCGTGCGCGCCTGCGAACAGCTGAATCTCACGCCGCAAACCATCAGCGGGCAGATTTCATTGCTGGAACAGACGTTTGGCATCGAGTTGTTTCGGCGGGTCGGACGGCAACTCGAACTGACCGAGGCCGGACGCCAGGCACTGCCCTACGCCGAGCAAATGTTCCAGCTGGGTGGCGAACTGGAACTGATGCTGCGGGCACAACCCAATGAACAGCAGATTCTGTTTCGCGTCGGCGTGGCCGACGTGGTGCCCAAGTCCATCGTCTATCGCCTGATCGCCCCGACAATGGAGCTGAGCGAACCGCTGCGCATCACCTGCCGCGAGGACAAGCTTGAACGTTTGTTGGCCGACCTGGCGATCCAGCGCCTGGACCTGGTGATCTCCGACAGCCCGATGCCGTCGCACCTGGACATCAAGGGCTACAGCCAGAAACTGGGTGAGTGCGGAATCAGCTTCTTCGCCACCCCTGAGCTGGCGGCACGCTTCGGTCAGGACTTCCCGCGCAACCTGCACGGTGCGCCGCTGCTGATTCCCGGTCCGGAAACCGTGGTGCGCAGCCGTTTGCAGCGCTGGTTCGCCGAGCAGCAGATCCAGCCGCAGATTGTCGGCGAGTTCGACGACAGCGCCCTGATGCAGGCCTTCGGCCAATCCGGCAGCGGGATCTTCATCGGCCCGAGCGTGATTGCCGATGAAGTGCAACGCCAGTATGGCGTGCAAGTGATCGGCCAGACCGACGCGGTGAGCGAGTCGTTCTATGCCATCTCAGTGGAGCGCAAGGTCAAGCACCCCGGCATTGTCGCCATTACCGAAGGTGCCCGACGCGAGCTGTTTACAGCGCTGTAACCGCTTCGCGCGGCTTGAACGTCATCAGGGCGATGGCCAGCAGGATCGAAGCCAGAATGAAAGCGGCGGCGGCAAAGCCAAGGCCTTGCAGACCGACGCTGTCGATCACCCGGCCACCGATCATCGCGCCCAGGCCGATGCCGAGGTTGGCCCCGGCGATGTTCAGCGACGCGGCAAATGCCGGCGCTTCGGGCGCGGCTTTCATCAGGCGCACATGGCTGACCAGGAACAACGCCGCCTGAGTCACACCCCAGATGCCCATCGCCGCCGCCAGACCGAGCGGCGAATGGATGTTCGGCACCAGCGCCACCAGGCCGGCAATCATGAACGCGCAGAACATCATCGACGCCATCAGCGGATTCCGATCCACCGCCCGGCCGCCCAGGGAGTTACCGATCAACCCGACCGCGCCGAAGCCCATCAGGCACCAGCCGACCACGGTGCCGTTGAAGCCGGCCAGACGCTCGAGGATGTCGGCCAGATAGGTATAGGCCGTGAACATGCCGCTGAACACGATCACCGACAACAGCACATGACCGAGCATCAGCGGGCTGCGCAGGATCTTGAACTGCGACAGGAAGCTCACCTGATGCTGGTGCAGATTGGTCCTGGGCAAGTAGATAAACAGCAGCAACGCCTTGGCAAAGGCGATGACCGCCAGAATCGCAAAGGCACTGCGCCAGCCGAACGCATCGGAAATCAGCGTGCCCACCGGAATGCCGAACACCGTGGCGCAGACAATGCCGAAACCGATCTTGGCGATGGCGCGACCGGCGTAATCCGGCCCGACGATGTCCACCGCCGTCTCGCTGGCCAGCGCCCAGAACACCGGCAACCCCAGCGCCGGGATCAACCGGGCAAACGCCATCACCCAGATGTTCGGCGCCAGCGCCGCCAGCGTATTGGCCAGGCCAAACAGGATCAGCACCGAGATGAACAGCTTGCGCCGTTCGAAGCGGGCGAACCAGGCCGTGAGGAACGGCCCGAACGCGGCCACGGTGAAAGCGAACAAGGTCACCAGCAAACCGGCCTGCGGGATGCTGACCTCCAGGTCCCTGGCGATCGCCGGCAACAGGCCAACGATGATGAATTCCGTGGTCAGCACCGTGAAACCGGCGGCAGACAACAGAAGAATGGGCAACAACCGCATGCACAACTCCAGAAAACGACGACACCAGCGATAGCCCGAAGGCCCACTGGCAGACATGAAAATGAGGATGGCGAATCTTAACAGAGTGTTTTCGGATGCGGTTGCACGAACCTGCAATTCGCGTTGAAGACCAAGGCCAGTTCGTCACAGGTCTGAAGGATCGTACCTGCGCTGTGATAAAGTCCGCGCCCTGAAAAAAGTACACCCTGTGGTTAGTGTCCGATCGGTTAGTCGAGACACTGAACCCGTGGCGAGGGAGCTTGCTCCCGCTGGGCAGCAAAGCGGCCCCAAAAAATGGGCCTGCTGCGCAGTCCAGCGGGAGCAAGCTCCCTCGCCACAGGAATCAACGCTGGCATTAGCCCTGTGTTTCCTTCTCGGTTTCCTGCCTGCGGCCTGCCCTGTTTGTTGCCGCAAACCTGCGAAACCATGCATTAATAAAAAATCAGAGATGCTGTTTTATGACTGCTTCATCCCCTTCTCTATTGCACCGCCTTAAACGCTTGAGCCTGGTCACGCAGATCGTGATCGGCCTGATCGCCGGTATTGCCCTGGCCCTGTTTGCCCCCGACGTGGCCAAATCCACGGCGTTCATCGGCAAAGTGTTTGTCTCCGCGCTGAAAGCCGTCGCGCCGATTCTGGTGTTCGTGCTGGTCATGGCGTCGATTGCCAACCACAAGCACGGCCAGGAAACCCACATCCGGCCGATTCTGTTCCTGTATCTGCTGGGCACTTTCGCCGCCGCCGTGGTCGCGGTGGTTGCCAGCATGACGTTCCCGTCGAGCCTGGTGCTGTCGACCCAGGACGTTGCAGTCACTGCACCGGGCGGGATTGGCGAAGTGCTGCAAAGCCTGTTGCTGAGCGTGGTCGACAATCCGGTCAGCGCCCTGATGAACGCCAATTTCATCGGCATTCTGGCGTGGGCCATCGGCATGGGCATCGCCATCCGCCATGCCGGCGACACCACCCGTGAAGTGCTGGGCGACCTGTCCAACGGCGTGACCGTGATCGTGCGCCTGGTGATCAGCTTCGCTCCGCTGGGCATCTTCGGCCTGGTGGCCTCGACCCTCGCCACCTCCGGCTTCGGCGCCTTGATCGGCTACGCGCACCTGCTGGCCGTGCTGCTGGGCTGCATGCTGTTCGTGGCACTGGTGATGAATCCGATCATCGTGTTCTGGAAACTGCGCCGCAACCCGTACCCGCTGGTGCTGACCTGCCTGCGCGAAAGCGGCATCACCGCATTCTTCACCCGCAGTTCGGCGGCGAACATTCCGGTCAACCTGGAACTGAGCAAGCGCCTGGGCCTGCACGAAGACACCTACTCGGTATCGATCCCGCTGGGCGCGACCATCAACATGGCCGGCGCGGCGATCACCATCACGGTGCTGACCCTGGCGGCCGTGCACACCCTGGGCATCGCCGTGGACATTCCGACCGCGATCCTGCTGAGCGTGGTCGCGGCGATCTGCGCCTGTGGCGCTTCGGGTGTGGCCGGTGGTTCGCTGTTGCTGATTCCGCTGGCGTGCAGCCTGTTCGGCATCCCGAGCGAAATCGCCATGCAGGTGGTGGCGGTCGGTTTCATCATCGGCGTGTTGCAGGACTCGGCGGAAACCGCGCTGAACTCGTCCACCGATGTGCTGTTCACCGCGGCGGCTTGCCTGGGTGAAGAGGCAAAAACAGAACGCCTGGCCTGACACAAATCCCTGTGGGAGCGAGCTTGCTCGCGATAGCGGTGGGTCAGTCAACATCAATGTTGAAGGTTACACCGCCATCGCGGGCAAGCCCGCTCCCACAGGGTCAGCGGTGTATTTGAAACATATGCGTGTATGAAAAAGCCCGCCAAGGCGTGAACCTTGGCGGGCTTTTTTGTACCTGGGCGGTTTAGAACGCGCCCATGTAGTCGCGCTTGCCCACTTCCACGCCATTGTGGCGCAGCAGTGCGTAAGTGGTGGTGACGTGGAAGAAGAACTGCGGCAGGCCGTAGGTCAGCAGGTAGGCTTGGCCACTGAAGCGCTTCTCTTTCGGCGTGCCCGGACGGGTGACGATCTCGATGCCTTCCTTGCCGTTGATCTGCTCCGGCGTGAACTCGCCGATGTAAGCCAGAACTTTGCTCAGCAGCGCTTGCAGTTCGGCGAAAGTGGTTTCGGTGTCGTCGTACTTCGGCACTTCAACTTCGGCCAGACGCGAAGAAACACCCTTGGCGAAATCAACGGCGATCTGCACCTGGCGCACCAGCGGGAACATGTCCGGGAACAGGCGCGCTTGCAGGAAGGCGTTAGGGTCGATGTTTTTTTCGGTGGCGTGAGCCTCGGCCTTTTTCAGTACATCGCTCAGGGCGTTGAGCATTTGCTGGAAAACAGGCACGGAAGCGTCGTACAGGGAAATGGTCATGGCAGGTCTCGTGTGATGACGGGAAGATCGCGGGAAACCTGTGGGAGCGAGCTTGCTCGCGATGGACGTGAACGATAACGCGTTCTGTCTGAATACACGCATCGCGCTGGAGTCCATCGTCGGAACGCCGCCCGGAGCAAGCTCGCTCCCACAGGGGTTCGATTTTGGCCGATTATAGCCGTGCGCCGCCCATCTGAGACCGGTCTTTTTCAGCTGCCGTACACTTTGGCCGCCGGGACCGCTTGCGTCAGCAGTTGCGCGACGGCATCGCCCATCTCGCCAACCGCCCAGCGGCCCTGCCGATCCAGTTGCGGGCCACGGCGCCAGCCATCGGCGATCGACAACTTGCCGCCCTCGACTTCGAACATCTGCCCCGTCACCTCGGCGGACGCCTCGGAACCCAGCCACACCACCAGCGGCGCGACGTTTTCCGGGGCGAAGTAATCGAAGCCCTCTTCAGGCTTTTTCATGGTGTCGGCGAACACCTGCTCGGTCATCCCGGTCCGCGCGGCCGGCGCCAGGGCGTTGGCGGTGATCCCGTAACGACGCAGTTCAGCCGCCTGCACCAGCGTCAGCGAGGCAATACCGCCCTTGGCCGCCGCGTAGTTGGACTGGCCGATGGAACCCTGCAAACCGGCGCCGGAACTGGTGTTGATGATCCGCGCATCGACCTTGGCGCCGCCCTTGGCCTGCTCACGCCAGTACTTCACGGCGTGGCTGGAAATGCAGAAGTGGCCCTTGAGGTGCACGGCCACCACGGCGTCCCAGTCGGATTCGCTGAGGCTGGCGAACATGCGGTCGCGGCAGATGCCGGCGTTGTTGACCACCACGTTCAGGTCGCCAAAGGTTTCGATGGCCTGGCGTACGATCAGCCCTGCCGAGTCGTAGCGGGTGATGTCGTCGCTGTTGGCCACGGCACTGCCGCCCTGGCCGAGGATTTCGCCGACCACGGCCAGGGCCGCTTCGCGGTTGATGTCGTTGACCACCACTTTCGCGCCTTCGGCAGCGAACGCCATCGCGTAGGCCCGGCCCAGACCACCGCCGGCGCCGGTGATGATCACGACGCGGTTTTGACAGATTTTCATGAGTCTATTCCTTCAAATTCTTCACTAATCGACACAATCCCCTGTAGGAGCGAGCCTGCTCGCGATGGTCGTTAACGAATACGCGGGGTATCTGAATTACCGCGTCGCTCTTGAGTCCATCGCGAGCAGGCTCGCTCCTACAGGATCGGTGTACATCCTGATTTACAAGCGTTCGATGATGGTCACGTTGGCCTGCCCACCGCCTTCGCACATGGTCTGCAAACCGAAGCGGCCTCCGCTGCGCTCCAGCTCATGCAGCAGGCTGCACATCAAGCGGGTGCCGGTGGCGCCCAGCGGATGGCCGAGGGCGATCGCGCCGCCGTTGACGTTGGTCTGTTCGTGCGGATAGCCGGTCTCTTTCAGCCAGGCCATGGCCACCGACGCGAAGGCTTCGTTGATCTCCACCCGGTCGATGTCTTGTAGTTTCATCCCCGCACGCTTGAGCGCGTAGGCGGTGGCCGGGATCGGCGCGGTGAGCATCCAGATCGGGTCTTCGGCGCGCACGCTCAGGTGATGGATGCGGGCCCGTGGCGTCAGGCCGTAACGCTTGAGCGCCGCCTCCGAGACGATCAGCATCGCGCTGGCCGCGTCGCAGGTCTGGCTCGACACCGCAGCGGTGACCCTGTCGCAGCCGAACAGGAATTCCAGCTCGGCCATTTTTTCCAGGCTGGTCTGGCGCGGCGTTTCATCGTGCAGCACACCCGCCAACGGCACGATCTCGCGATTGAAGCGACCTTGCTCGATGGCCTGCAGAGCCCGTCGATGGGACTCCAACGAATAGGCTTCTAGCTGCGCCCGGGACAGGTCCCACTTTTCGGCGATCATCTGCGCCGAACGGAACTGCGTCGGCGGTTGCGCGCCGTAGCGCCGCACCCAGCCTTCGGAGCCGCTGAACGGATCGGTGAAGCCCAACGGCTCGGCAGCGATCATCGCCGAGGAAATCGGGATCTGGGTCATGGTCTGCACGCCACCGGCGATGACCACGTCCTGGGTGCCGCTCATCACCGCCTGGGCGGCGAAGTGCACCGCTTGCTGGGACGAACCGCACTGGCGATCGATGGTGGTGCCCGGCACCGATTGCGACAGGCCGGCCGCCAGCCAACTGGTGCGGGCGATGTCACCGGCCAGCGGGCCAATGGTGTCGACACAGCCGAAGATCACGTCGTCGTAATCCTCGTCGGGAATGTCATTGCGCTCGACCAGTGCGCGCAAAACATGCGCGCCCAGGTCGGCGGCGTGAATCTGGCTCAGACCACCCTTGCGCCGCCCGGTGGGCGTGCGCAGGGCGTCGACGATATAGGCTTCAGGCATGGTCTACCTCGGTGAAGAAATTGAAATCTGGTATTGAGAGCGCCGAAAAACCTGTGGGAGCGAGCTTGCTCGCGATGAGGCCGACACATCCGACATTGATGCCATCTGACGCACCGCCATCGCGAGCAAGCTCGCTCCCACAGGGGGGGGCGTCACTCTTACTGACGGGTTAAAACATACTGCCCGCACCCAGCGCCGGGTTGCCGTCGAACAACGCCGCGCGAATCCGTCCTTTGTGACGACCGCGATCGCCCCAGACCTTGTCCAGCGCCCAGGCGCGTTTCATGAACAGATGCAGATCGACTTCCCAGGTGTAACCCATGGCGCCGTGGGCCTGGATGGTGTTCTTCGCCGCCAGCATGGCCGCTTCCGCCGTTGCCAGCTTGGCGTGGGACACCAGCACGTCCTGCCCCGGTTGCTGCTCGGCCAGCGCATAAGCGGCGCGGTACAACGGGCCTTTGGCGAACTCGATCTGTACCGCGACGTTGGCCATCAAGTGCTTGACCGCCTGGAACGAGCCGACCGGCTTGCCGAACTGCTTGCGCTCGAAGGTGTAGTCCACCGCCAGGTCGACCATGCGTTTGGCCAGCCCCAGCAATTGCGCGGCGCTGGCGAGGGCGCCACGGTTGAAGGCGGCTGCCCACAAGCGCCGTCCTTGTTCGCCGCTGGCCACGCAAGTAGCGGGAGTCGGCGTCCATTCGACCTGGAACAGTTGACGGCTCGGGTCGACCGACTCATTGCGGGTCAGGCACACGGCGTCGCGCTCCAGTGCATGCACTTCATCGCCATGGGTTAGCAACAGCAGATCGGCAACATGGGCATCGCTGACCAGCGGGTTACCCGGTTCAGAAACGGCCAGACGTGCACTGCCCTCGGCGACCCGCGCCAACCAGTATTGCTTGAACGTCGCGTGTTGCTCATCGAGGGCGGCGAGCAACGGCACGCCCACCAGCATGGTGTCCACCAGCGGTTCGGGCAGACCGGCGTAACCGCATTCTTGGGCAATCAGCACGAAATCCAATTCATTCATGCCCATGCCGTCCTGCGCCTCGGGCACGGTCAGTGCGGTCAGGCCCAGCTCCACCAGTTGCGCCCAGAGTCGCTCACTGCGCCCGCTGTCGCTCTGCCACAGTTCGCGAATGCGTTCCGGGGTGACTTCGTTGATCAGGAAGCTGCGGACGTTGTCCTGAAACAGCAGTTGGTCGCGGCTGAAACTAAAGTCCATGGTCTATTCCTCAGGCACGCGGCATGCCGAGCATGCGTTCGGCAATGATGTTGCGCTGGATCTCGTTGGTGCCGGCGTAGATCGGCCCGGCCTGGGCAAACAGGAAACCGTCCAGCCAATGGCCGACGTCACCGGCGACTGGGGCTTGCGGCAGCAACTCGCCACGCAGGCCAAGAATGCTCATGGCGGTGTCGTGCATGCGCTGGTCGAGTTCGGACCAGAAGATCTTGTTGGTCGACGACTCCGGCCCGATCTTGCCGCCCTGCACCAGTTGCGAGGCGGTCATGTAGGTGCTCAGGGTGTAGGCCTCGGCATCGAGCCAGGCACGCATCACCGCCTCTCCGATGGCCGGGTCGCGGTCGGCCTGCTCGCGGTTGGCCAGGTACAGCTGCACCAGACGCTTGGCGGTTTCCTCGAAACGCGCCGGCGAGCGCAGCAACAAACCGCGCTCGAAACCGGCGGTGGACATCGCCACGTGCCAACCCATGCCTTCGCCGCCGAGGGCGTTTTCCACCGGCACCTTGACGTCGTCGAAGAAGATCTCGGCAAAGCCCGGCAAGCCATTGAGTTGCGGAATCGGCCGCACGGTGATGCCCGGTGTATTGAGCGGCAGCAGGATGAAGGTCAGGCCGTGATGGCGCTGGGACTGTGGATCGGTACGGAAAATACCGAACACCCAATCGGCCCACACCGCGCGGGTCGACCAGGTCTTCTGGCCATTGATCACGTAGTGGTCGCCCACCCGCTCCGCCTTGGAGCGGATCGCCGCCATGTCGGAACCGGCACCCGGCTCAGACCAGGCCTGGGCCCAGATGTCTTCGCCGATGGCCATGCGCGGCAGGAAGCGCGCTTTCTGATCGAAGCTGCCGTACTCCATCAGGGTCGGGCCGAGCAGGAAGATACCGTTCTGGTTGACCCGTGCCGGCGCCCCGGAACGGTAGTATTCCTCTTCGAAAATCAGCCATTCGATCAGGTCGCAGCCGCGCCCGCCGAGCTCGGTCGGCCAGGTGACCATGCCCCAACGGCCTTCGTTGAGCTTGGCTTCCCAGGCGCGGTGCTCGGCAAAGCCCTGTTCGGTGTCGAACGATTGCAGCGGTTCACTCGGTACATTGGCCGCCAGCCAGGTTCGCGCCTCGGCACGAAAGGCCTGCTGGGCCGGGGTATAGGTCAGGTCCATGGATATGCCTTCAGCCGTTGAATCGGGCATCGCGTTTCTCGACGAACGAGTCGCGTGCTTCCTGAGAGTCCAGTGAGCGGTAGGCTTCGAGGGTGAAGCCCTGCTCCCAGCGGTATTTGTCTTCCAGATTGCCGTCTTCGATGCCGGTCAGCGCTTCCTTGGCCAGGCTGATCATGCCCGGGCTCTTGGCGGCAATGGTGCGGGCGATCTGCAACGCGGTTTCACGCAAGTCTTCACGCTTGACCACCCGCTCCACGGCGCCCAGACGGTAAGCCTCGGCGGCGTCGATCGGCTCGCCAGTGAAGTACATGTGGCGGACCTTCTGCACCGGGAACAGGCGCTGCAAATGCGCGCCGCCGCCCATGGCCCCGCGATCCACTTCCGGCACGCCGAAGGTGGCGCACTCGGACGCGACGATGATGTCGGCGGCGCCGCAGATGCCGATGCCGCCGCCCAGCACGAAGCCGTGCACGGCAACGATCACCGGTTTCGGGTTGCGGTGAATGGCCTTGAAGCTGTCGTAGTTGCCTTTGTTCACCGCGACGATCAGGTTGCCGTCGGCAGCCAGTTCCTTGATATCGACCCCGGCGCAGAAGCCGCGACCTTCGGCGCGAATCACGATCACCCGCACGTCGTTGTTGCGGCCCAGGCCCTCGATCTCGCTGGCGATATCCGCCCAACCCTGGTTGTTGAAGGCGTTGACCGGTGGCCGGTTGAACACCAGTTCGGCAATGCCGTGTTCGATGCTGACGCTAAATGGTTTCATGGTTTCCTTCCTTCACAATGCTTGGCCCCTTACGACACACGGCGGCACAGCTCGCCCAGGCGCGCTTCGGCGTCGCGGACGATCTGTTCAATCAATTGGGCGCAGCTGGGCAAGCTGTCGATGGATGCGGCGATCTGTCCGGCAGGCAACACGCCCGCGGCCGGTTGCCCGTCGACCATGGCTTTCTGGATCACCATCGGCGCGTTGGCGGCCATGATGCTTTGCGCGGCGGTCAGCTCTCCGGCACCGCGCATCTTCAGCGCGCTGGTCAGCAGTTGCGTCAGGCTCATGCCCGTGTGGCGGCGGTACGCCAGACCACTCTGCAAGGCCAGCAACAGGCGCTTGAGACCGCCGCTGTTTTCCAGCTGGTTGAGCAATTCGTTGCGGATCATCCGTTGTGGCATGCCGTCGATGGCGCGGCTGATGATGATCGCCGCCGGGTCTTTCACTGCCAGGTAACGCGCCAGGGTCGCCTGCGGCACCGGGCTGTCGGCGCACATCAAAAAGCGCGTGCCCATGGCGATGCCTTCGGCACCGTAGGCCAGGGCCGACACAAGGCCTTTACCGTCCTTGAAACCGCCGGCCGCCACCACGGGCACCGAAACCGCATTGACCACTTGATCAAGCAGCATCAAGGTCGGCACGGAACCGGTGTGCCCCCCGCCCTCGCCGCCCTGTACCGTCACCGCATCGGCGCCCATTTCCACGGCTTTCTGCGCATGCTTGAGCGCGCCGACCGTGGGAATGCACACCACGCCGGCATCTTTCAGGCGGCTGATCATTTGCTTGCCCGGCGAACGGCTGTAGCTGACCGCACGGACTTTGTGGCGCAACACCAGCTCGACGATCTCGCCGGCATTGGCCTGGTACATGTGGAAGTTCACGCCGAACGGCTGATCGGTCAGGCGCCGGGTTTCGAGGATCGCCGCTTCCATCTGCTGCGGTTCGATGGTCGCCCCGGCGAGAAAACCGAAACCACCGGCATTGCCCGTGGCCGCCACCAGCTTCGGGTCGGCGACCCAGCCCATGGCAGTCTGGATGATCGGGTAGCGGCAACCGAGCAGCTCGGTCAGGCGGGTATTCAACGAAATCGCCATGCTCACGCCCCGCTCGTTTTGCGTTGCGAACTGGCCATGGCCTTGGCGTCGTAGCCGCCGAGGCGGTCACCGGACACCAGTTCGTTGTGGGCGTGGGCGAAGTGATGCAGGCCGAACACCATGTCCATGGTCGCGCGCTTGCCCATCAGGTCTTCGGCGTTGTTCACCGCTTGCTTGCTCAGTTGCAGGCCCAGACGCGGCATCTGCGCGATGCGCCCGGCGATGTCGAGGGTCTGTTGTTCCAGCTCGTCGCGCGGCACAACCCGATTGAGCATGCCCATCTGATAGGCGCGCGGTGCCGGCATGCGCTCGCCGAGGAACAGGAATTCCTTGGCGATGCGCGGGTTCAATTCATGCACGTGGGCGAAATACTCGACCCCGGGAATGCCCATGCGCACCACCGGATCGGCGAAGTACGAATCCTCGCTGGCGACGATCAGGTCACAGACCCAGGCCAGCATCAGCCCTCCGGCAATGCATGCGCCCTGGACCATGGCGATGGTCGGTTTGGGCATCTCGCGCCAGCGCCGGCACATGCCCAGGTAGACTTCCTGCTCGCGGGCATAGAGAAACTCGCCACCCGGTTTGTTGGTGTGGTCGTACCAAAGGCTCGCCCGATCGAACGTTTTGTCGACGTCGCGGCCCGGGGTGCCGATGTCATGCCCGGCGGAGAAATGCTTGCCGGCGCCGCGCAACACGATGACCTTCACTTCATCGTCATCGCAGGCCCGACGAAACGCCGCGTCCAGCGCATAGGTCATCTGCGAGTTCTGTGCGTTGTGGTACTCGGGGCGGTTCATGGTGACGATTGCCACCGCGTCGCGCACTTCGTACAGGACCACCGCGGCCTCGTTCTTGTCGTTATGTTCAGCCATCACTTGTCTCCGAAAACGCGGGCGCTCAGCGCTGGCCTGGCGGGTTGTCTTTAAGCTGCAGGGCGCGCAGGTTGTGCGGGTCCAGACGCTGGATCAGTTGCAATTGCTCGGTGGTCGGGGCCGCAGTGGTCGGGCAGTCGTCCGGCACGTTCAACTCGAAGCCCGTGTTGTCCTGGACCTGTGCCGCCGTCACGCCGGGATGCAGCGAACGGATGCGCATCTGCCGTTGCGGGCCGAGGAAATCCAGGACGCACAGGTCGGTGATGATCAGGCGGATATCGATGTCGTCCAGCCTCCAGCCGCGCGCCAGGCGGGCCGGGTTGTAGCCGACCGAGGCGACCATATCGACCTCGCCTTCGACGAACACCCGACGGTTGTGGCTTGGCACGCAAAACGAGTTGGCGTGGCTGATCGAGTTGCCGGGGAAGCCGCGCACACCGAGCATCTGTGCCTTGGGCTTGGCGTAGTCGCCGATGCAGGAAATGTTCGCCTGGCCAAAGCGGTCGATCTGGGTCGGGCCGACCAGTGCATGGCGCTTGCCGCCCCAGACGTTGTCGAAAATTCGCGAGAAGCCCATCCAGCTGTCGCGCTTGGGCTCGTAGCCCTTGCGTGCGCCCAAAGGCACCGGTTCGGCGACCATGTAGGCTTCGGAGTCGGTCATCAGCAGTTGCGGGTTGCTGGTCAGCATGGCCAAGGATGCCGCCAGACGCGGGATCACGCCGATGCCGGTGGCCAACACTTCGCCGTCTTCGCGCCAGGCTTCGGACGCGGCGCAAATCATCAACTCAGCGAGGCTGTAATCAGTAGTGCTCATCGGAAGGCTTCCTTAGAAAATCGGCAACGGCAGTTCACGGATCGCAGCCAGGCCGCCAACCTTGTCCAGGTACTGTTCGTGGGTGCAGTCGACGTAATCGCGCACGTAGCCCTCCCAGCCATCGGCGGCCTGCACCGTGGCGTTGTAGGCCTTGAAGTGCGCGACATCGAAACCGTACAGCGGCGCGCAGGACGACGGATGTGCACCGCCCGGCACGTGGGCCACGGCGGTGGTCAGGTTGCGTTCCCAGAACACCTGATGGGCATGGGCGCTGTCATGATGGAAGTAGTCGCTGTCGACCAGTTCATCGCAGGTCACGTAGCTGTGGGTCGCGGCCCGCACGAACAGGTCGTCCATGTAGTGATCCGGGCCGCTGATCTGGCACACACCGCGTTTGTCGGCACGGTCGACATGCACCAGCGCCGCGTCGAGCTTGAGCGCCGGCATCGCCACCCAGTCCTTGCCATCGGCGTAGGGTGAGGCGATCAACTTGATCTGGCGGTTGTGGCGCAGCACGTCGGTGCCCAGGCCCACGGCGGTCGGAATGAACGGCACATTCATCGCCGCCGCCCGCAGGCCGAGCAGTAGCATGCCTTCGTCGATTTCCATCACGTCCAGCGCTGCTTCCTGGCGCGCCTTGCGGAAGTACGGCTCCAGCGGAATGAAATCCAGGGAGACGAAGGCGAACACCAGTTTCTTGATCTTGCCGGCCGCGCAGAGCATGCCGACATCGGCGCCACCATAGGCGACCACAGTCAGGTCCTTGAGGTCCGAGCGCAGGATTTCGCGCACCAGCGCCATCGGCTTGCGGCGCGGCCCCCAGCCACCGATACCGATGGTCATGCCGTCACGCAGTTGGCCGACGATCTCGGCGGTGGTCATTTGCTTGTCCATCGTCATGTTCCTCATTGGCGACCGACACTGAAGTCGTGGCCCCAGTGGCTGACCACGGTGCTTTCGAACGGCGTGTGGCGGTCCCAGTCGACCACCAGGCCATCGCAGCCGTACTCCAGGTCAAACCCGGACGGGGTCTTGATGTAGAAAGAAATCATCTGGTCGTTGGTGTGCTGGCCGAGGGTGGCCGACAGCTTCACGCCGTTGGCGTGGACGCGATCCAGGGCGCGGCCGACTTCGTCCAGCGCGTTGACCTCGACCATCATGTGCACGCAACCGTGGGGCATCGGGCACTCGAAAATCGCCAGCGAGTGGTGGCGGCCGTTGTTGCAATGCAGGAAGTGGATGCGCTTTTGCGGCTCGGCCGGGTCCGGGGTGAAGCGGACTTTCATCAGGTCCGACAGGCCGAAACCCATCACCTGTTCGTAGAAGTCGCGGCAGCGTTCGAAGGCGGGTGCTGGCAGCACCACGTGGCCCATGCCGAGGTCGTTGGTGACAAAACCTTTGACGCCCACCGGCGAAACGAAACGGGCGAAGTCCTGCAGCGGGCCCCAGAAAATTTCGTGACGATTGCCATCCGGATCGCTGAAGTGCACCAGTTCCTGAACCTTGCGCAGCTCGGCCTCGGCGGCGGTGCCACGAGTCACTTGCACGTCGGCCTGTTGCAGCTCGCTGACCGCCTGTTCCAGGGCCGCTTTGCCGGCCACTTCCCAGCCGCAGGCACCGAAACCGTTCTCGGCACTGTTCTGCACCAGCACGCGGTAATGACGCTCGTCCATTTTCAGGTACAAAAGCTCATCGTCGCCGCTGACCATCGTGCCCAGCACCTGGCTTGCGTAGTGGCGCCATTGCGCCAGGTCGCTGGATAACAGGGTGACGTAACCCAGACCGCGGATATCCATGGATGCACTCCTCGTTTTACTCAGGCGGTGCCGCCCTTCGGCGACTGCCGGGGGAGACTTTATGTAGGGCCTATTCAAACGGGTTCGGCGAGGGGCAACATCGTCCAATGGGACTAGCGGATTCAACCCTGTAGGAGCTGCCGCAGGCTGCGATCTTTTGATCTTGATCTTCTCGGCATCGATGAAAATCAAGATCAAAAGATCGCAGCCTGCGGCAGCTCCTACAGCGGGGTGTCAGGTGGGTTGTTCGATTTGATCCAGCAGGCGGTTTGCCGTGATTTCCGCGAGCATGACGCTATTGGAGATGCCCAGCAGGGCATAGCGGTCTCCGCCCTCCAGATGATCCACCAGTTGATGCACCATCACATCCACCGAGGCCAACGTCTCGACCAGATAGACCACCAGGGTTTCCGTCGTGGCCTCTGGGTCGACGCTGAACAGCGTGCTGATTGTTCGAGGGGTGGCCTTGATGTCGGCGGTCGAGGGGAAGTGGTAAGCGAGGGCTCGCTCGGCGGCTTCGTTGAGTTTTTTGGAATCGGGTTCGTATGGGGATGCCGGATCGGTGTCCGGCGGGTTTGGTGAAGGTTTGACCATAGTTAAATGCTCCAAAATGTGGAGCCGTCACCTACTTGCGACTAAACAAGAGGGGTGGCAGCTGTACGCAGGTTAGTCGACCGGCGGAGCACGAAACCGGCGCGCCCGAAGGCGCCCTGCGCACAGCTACCATGAAGTGCAGGGCATGAAATGACCTGACTGTTTGGGATGTAAATGCGCTTCGTGTCACAACGGGCGACTAAACCCGATCACTGATGGGCAGTGACGCGAATCAAGTTACCGAGGGGGTCCAAGGCGCACAAGCCGGCGGATTCTGGCGTACCTGTAGGCAACGACGCAAGGCGATGTAGCTTTCAAGAAGTGATTCCGACAGGCATTGAACACCTCTTACAAACACCCTGTAGGAGCTGCCGCAGGCTGCGATCTTTTGATCTTGATCTTCTCGGCATCGATAAAAATCAAGATCAAAAGATCGCAGCCTGCGGCAGCTCCTACAGAGGTGTGGTGGCTATGGGATGAGTGCAGGAATAAAAAACGGGCCAGAATTGGCCCGTTTGAGGAAAGTGCAATTGTGTTCACAGCCGAGGTAAATCCTACAGGTCCAAGACGCTGCGCTTTGGCTCTGTGATTACTGGGTAGACTTGGCTTCTCGCACTTTCTTTTGCTCTGCCAGGGCTATTTCCTTGAAATCATAGGTCGGAAAGAATTCTGTCCGGTAACTTCCCCACGCGGTGTTTTCGAGTGCGAGGTTGACCGCTGCGAGACGCGAGGCAGGCAGGCGCAGAACGATGACCTGTCCAATCCCCATGGTTATGTTCCAGCTGACAACCTCCACTCCGGCCGGAGGGAACACCTTGTAAAAATCCTGTTTGGCGAGTTGTTCTTTCAACTCTCCCAATGGACGCGATTGATCATGCTTCAGGAAAACAGTCAGCATGAGTGCATTATCTGGTGTGGTGATAGCGTCTTTTGCCGCCGAAGGCGTTGTCGGCTGTGCATTGGCGCCAGCCGAGTATATTCCGGCCAGTAGTAGCGTAGACATCAATAGCGTGCTGATTTTCATACTCATGTTGGGCCTTTTATTGATTGGTTTTTATGGGAGCTGTTTCAGCGCGACGTCATTTAAAGCCAACGAATTGAAGCATCGAAATAATTACTTAACAAATGACTATCGAAAGACATTTAGTACTTTGACTTCCCGGTATCGGCATAAAAAACTCATAGTGATTACGTCCGGGATCCCACATTGAAATTCCAACAACACCCGGATATTTCTCTTTGACGTCTACTTCCGGGGCTCCCTCTATATAAACCTTGGTTGTCAACCATTGAGGAGAAGTGGCCAATAACTGAACATCAGTCTTGTCCTCCATCTGTTTTCCATGGCTGACAAGTGGACTGAGTAGTCCAGCGAGGAGCTGGCCTGTAAACATCGCGTTGTATTTTCGCATGGAATAATTCCTTGCCAAATTTAGTGGTGACGCTTGTTTGTTGTTTTTTCCCTCGAAAAAAAACAATCGCTGCGAGCAGCTGATGAAATATAGGAGCGATATCAGCCGCCCACAATACTCAGGTATATATTTGAAACAATTACAGCAGCAATGATAAAAGCCAACAAAATAAAGGGCATTTGGACCACTTCGTCAATACCAGGAAATCCCTGTAGGAATTTTCGCTGATCGCAACTCTCTCGAAGTCGATGAAAAATAAAGATTAAAAGATCGCAGCCTTCGGCAGCTCCTACAGAGGTGTGGTGGATGTGGGATTAGTGCAGGCATAAAAAAACGGGCCTTGGGGACCCGTTGGAAAGTTGGCCTGACGTCCGTGCCAGGCCTGAAATGCGATCAACTGTGGGAGCGAGCTTGCTCGCGATGGGGCCACACCAGTCAACATCGATGCTGAATGTAAGACCGCTATCGCGAGCAAGCTCGCTCCCACAGGGGGATGCGGTGTTCACGCCTTTAGCGTCAACTTTCAGCCCTTGCGGAAGTGCGGAATCACCTTCTCGCCAATGTTCTTCAGCGTCTCGAGCTGCGCCCACTGCGGCACGGTGCCCATCTGGCAGATGAACAGGATTTCGTCGGCGCCAGCGTCGATCAGGCGTTGCACGTAGCCGATGCAATCCTCGACGGTGCCGTAGGCGTGGTTCGGGTTCATCATCGCCATGGTCGGGTCGGAGAAGTCGACGCTGACTTCTTCGGAGGCGAAGCGCGACTTGATCACGCTCTGGCCGTTGCCGTCGACGAAGGTGTCGTCCTTCCACTTCTCAGGATCCGGACGCTCGCCACCGCCGTACCAGTAGCCCAGGGACTCCATGAAGTAACGTTGGCCACGGATACCGATGCGGCGCGCTTCCTCGTTGTCGTCCAGCACGATGGCCGGGCACAGCGCGGCGATGTGCCGGTTAGGACGGAAGCCCACTTGCTTCTTCTCATCGCGGTTGTCGTAGGCCGTGTGATACACCTCGACCTTCTTGGCGATTTCTTCCGGGCCACCGAAGCCCAGCACCAGCGCGCCCATGCCGCGACCGCCGGCGTTTTTCAATGACTCGGTGTTGGTGCACGCCAGGTACATCGGCGGGTGCGGGTCCTGATACGGCTTTGGATGGATCGGGCGCTTGGGGATCTGCACGAAGTCGCCGTTGTGCTCGATCTCGTCCTGCACGAACATCTTCGGGATCAGGTACATCATCTCGTCGATCTGCGGCTGCAAGGTCGCCAGGTCGTAGCCGAAGGTGCCGGCTTCCTGCTGGGTGCCGCCCTTGCCCACGCCGAAGTGCACACGGCCCTTGGACAGCAGGTCGAGGGTGGCGATGCGCTCGGCGACTTTCACCGGGTGGTTCATTGCCGGAGGCAGGCAGACCACGCCGTGGCCGATGCCGATGCGCTCGGTTTTACCGGCCACGAAAGCCAGCATGGTTTCCGGCGCGGACATGTGCGAGTAGTTGCTCAGCGCCGTGTGCTCTACACACCAGAAAGTGTCGAAGCCGAGCTTGTCGGCGAGGACGGCCTGCTCGACCGTGTCTTGGAAAATCTTGCGGTCGCCTTCGCGGCTGGAGTCCACCGTCTGGGCTTCGTAAATCAGGGAAAATTTCATGGTTGATCCTTGTGCTTATTTGGATGCGCAGTCGGCGCCGTAGACCTTCGCCTTACCGCCAATGCTCGTGCATCGACGGGGCGCTCGAATCACGCAAACGGACTAGCCCGTTTCATAGAAAAAGAGCTGTAGGGAAGCATCAGAGGAAAAAGTCGCTGCTGTCCTGCCCCATGCTCACGCCTCCCAGATTCCAGGCGTACTTGGCCGGGCTGTTGGCGACGTGGGCGCGACCGGTGTGAATGTCGCGGAAGGCACGGTTGATCGCATGACTGCGGAAGATCGTCGAGGCACCGCTGTTGAACATCAGGTCGCCAACCGCCTTGGCGCACTTGTCGGCCACCAGCGCCGAGTCGTAACGCATCTTCACCCGCTCGGGCATGCTCAACGGCTCACCCTTTTGCGCGCGCCCCAGCATCAAGGCAAAGTTGCGATGCAGCACGGTCTTGCACTCGTCGACGCAGACCATGGCATTGGCCAGCGACGATTGCGCGGCCGGGTCCTGGACCATCTTGCGACCGTCATTGACCCCGACCCGGGCGCGGTTGTGCTCGACAAACTGATCCACCGCACCTTGCAGGGCACCGATGGCCGAGGACGAAACGGCACGTACGAAAATCTGCCCGAACGGCAGGCGGAACAAGGGCGCGGTGTTCACCGCATTGCCCGGACTGTTCTGCATGAAACCGTCGAGCGCGCGATGGGTGCGGTACTCGGGAACGAAAGCGTTCTCCACCAGAATGTCGTGGGAGCCGGTGGCTTCCAGGCCCATGACACTCCAGTTGTCGAGAATCTGGTAGTCACTGCGCGGCACCAGGAACGTCCGATAATCCGGCGCCCCGCCCGCCTCTTCCGCCGGCACCAGCGCACCGAGGAACGCCCAGTCGCAGTGCTTGCTGCCGGAAGAAAAGCCCCAGCGGCCGCTCAACTTGAAACCACCGTCGACTCGCTCAACCCTGCCCACCGGCATATAGGAAGACGAGATCAGCACACTGGAATCGCTACCCCAGACATCTTGCGCGGCGCGGTCGTCGAACAGCGCCAGCTGCCAGTTATGGATCGCCACCACCCCCAGCACCCAGGCCGAAGACATGCAGCCTTCGGCCAGGGTCATCTGCACGTCGAAGAAATCCTTGGGCTCCAGCTCATAGCCTTCCCAACGGGAGGGTTGCAGGATGCGAAAGAACCCGGCGTCGTGGAAATCCTTCAGGGTTTCTTCAGGCAACTGCCCGGCTTGCGCGGCGTTCAGGGCGCGTTCACGCAGGATCGGCACCAACTCACGGGCACGTTGGCTCAGACGCTGGCGAATCAGGTCTTGGTTGAGCATTTTTATTGTTCTCCTTTGTTCACCCCATCCGCCGGGGCGCGCGTGCAACGGGGCGGGTGTAGTGCCCCTACGCTGGCATTCAAACAATGCGCAAAGCGACGGGCATCCCTCAAACGGACCATGTGGGATTGCGGAACTGGTCTCTGGGGGTGTATCTGAAAGGGATGTGCTTGCTGGCAGGTCGTCTTCGCGGGCAGACCCACATTGAGTTCCCTGTTTTACTCGAGACTTGTGGCCACTGAAGATCACTGTGGGAGCGAGCTTGCTCGCGATGGCTTTGTGTCAGGCGGCATGGATTTTTGAGGGTGTACCTATCCGTTTCTGCGGTAACGGCCGCATAGGGTTCCGCTCTTACAGCGGGTCACTTGGAAAAGCGCAAAGTAACCAAACGCTCTTGCCCCTGACATTCGGTGCCTCGCCTAGGCTCGGCATGCCCTCGCTTCGGTCCTGCTCCGTGGGCCCGCCGCCATCGGCCATCCATGGCCGGGGGCGGCTAACCCGGCATCCATGCCGGGTTGCCCACTGCGCAGAACCTGCGCTCGGCCTCACGAGGGGGGCGTACACCGCAACAGCGTCCAAGGCGGCCTACCGGCCGGCCTGGTTGTTGAGTTCGTTCGTCTGTGAGGTACATGTCGACTGGCCGGCCGCCATCGCGAGCAAGCTCGCTCCCACAGGTACTCAGTACATCAGCAAGATTTCGGTCAGCTTGCAGGCCGTCTTCGCGAGCAGGCTCGCTCCTACAGTTGAGCTGGGTACATTCGAAAGAAATTGGTCGGCTGTCAGGACGCCTTCGCTGGCAAGCCAGCTCCCACAATTTGACCGAGTACATCTGAAATAAATTGGTCGGCTGGCAGGCCGCCATCGCGAGCAAGCTCGCTCCCACAGAAGAGCAGAGCAAAAGCAGATCGGCGTACACCCATGCTTCTCACCACTCATCAGGCCGAGCGTTAGCTCGCCTGCAGCTCTTGATCTTGATCCACCCGCCCCCTCGGAAGGCTGAGTGGAGGTGTTCATCCGGGGACTGGCGCGCAGCGCCGTTCGACACAGTCGAACTCATTGCATGTAGGTCGAAGCGAAGCCGACCGGAGGGCAATGCCCCCGGATGAATACCGGAGCGAAGGAACCCCGAGCCTCAGCGAGGGGCCGTACGTTCGGGGCGAGCGTTTTTTGCTTCCTTTTTTAGGCGCTTGTAAAAAAGGGAGTCGCCGTAAGGGCGAAACCGCCAGCCGCCGTTACCGCAGAAACGGATATGTACACAACCCAAACCACCGGCCTGGTCGGCCCAGAGGCCGCCAAGGCCTAGTCCCCTCGGACGATGTGACGACTGGACGTCAGAGCAAGAATCCATCGCACTCCACCCCCAACAAAAAAGGCCCAGTGCGATGAACGACGCCAATCTCAAAGCCGACATGCTCCAGGCCATGCGCCGCCTGGCCAAGTCCGTCACCATTATCAGCACCAGCAACGGCTCCGAACGCTTCGCCATGGCCGCCACCGCGGTCGACTCCCTGAGCACCGAGCCGCCATCACTGCTGATCTGCGTCAACAAGACCGCCTCGCCCCACGCTGCACTGGCGACCGGCGCCGACTTCTGCGTGAACATCCTCGGCGTCGACCAACAAGACCTGGCCAACCTGTGCAGCGGCGCGATCAAGGGCGAAGCACGCTTCGACCGTGGCAACTGGCTGACCAGCCCCGGCGGCATTCCTTACCTGGGCGACGCACAGTCGGCGATCCTCTGCCGCCAGGACGGCCACTTCAGCTACGGCACCCACACCGTGTTCATCGGACGCATCCTGCAGATCCACACCACTGACGCCATCACCCCGCTGGTCTACCTCGACGGCAGCTACACCACCACCGCCAAACCCGCACCTTCTCTCGCAGCCGCTGGCTGAGGCCCGAACATGGACAGCCTGAACCGGTTGACGGCGCTGCGAGTGAACAGCGCCGACCCGTTGCCATGGGATGACCGCTGCGACTTGCTGATCGTCGGGTTTGGCGGAGCCGGCGCCTGTGCCGCCATCGAAGCCAGCACTCGCGGACTGTCGGTGCTCGCCCTGGATCGCTTCGAAGGCGGCGGCGCCACGGCACTCAGCGGTGGCGTGGTCTATGCCGGCGGCGGTACGCCGTATCAGCGCCAGGCAGGCTATGAAGACACCAGCGAGGCGATGTTCAATTACCTGCGCCAGGAAGTCGGCGAGGCCGTCAGCCTCGAGACGCTACGGGATTTCTGCGAAGGCAGCCGTGAGCAACTGGCCTGGCTGGAGCGACATGGCGCGGCCTTCGAAGCCAGCGTGCCGCCGCACAAGACTTCGTACCCGAGCGACCAGTACTACCTCTATTACTCCGGCAACGAAGCCGTGCCGGCCTATGCCGCCAGCGCCAAACCGGCACCTCGTGGCCATCGCACCAAAGGCCCGGGCATGTCCGGCGCCAGTCTGTTCGCCCCGCTCAAGGCCAGCGCCTTGCGAAACGGCGCACGCCTGCGCAGCCAGTGCGAAGTGCGCAGGCTGGTGCTCGACCTCGACGACAAGGTCCTCGGCGTCGAAGCCTGGCAGCTGCCGTCGGGTAGCCGCGCGGCCAAACAACATGCGCGTCTGTCGCGCTGGGCCGCAGCCATTCATATGTACGCTCCGGCCCTGGCCGACCGCTTGCGCGCCCGTCAACGTCGCATCGAACAGACCTGCGCCATCCGCCAATTGATTCGCGCCGAACAGGCAGTGCTGTTGAGCAGCGGCGGCTTCATCTTCAATCGCGATCTGGTGCGCCAGCACGCGCCGCAGTACCTGGCCGGTCTGCCGCTGGGCGCCACCGGGTGCAACGGCAGCGGCATCGCCCTGGGCCAGAGCGCCGGCGGCAGCGTGGCGCGGATGGACAAGGTCAGCGCCTGGCGTTTCATCAATCCGCCACTGGCCTGGGCCCGTGGGCTGATCGTCAATGCCCGGGGACAACGTTACGCCAACGAAGAAATCTACGGCGCGACCCTCGGCCACGCCATGGTCGAAGAACAGGATGGTCGCGCCATTCTGCTGCTCAACCGCGCGCTGGTACGTGAGGCATTGAGTCAGGTCGGTCCCGGCAAGGTGTGGAATTTCCAGCGCCTGCCGGTGCTGCTCAACCTGCTGTTCAACGCCAAACGCAGCAGCAGCCTGGCCGGGTTGGCCAAGCGCTGCCATCTGCCGCCGGAACTGCTGCGCCAGAGTGTCGAACGCTATAGCCGCGCGGCACGCGGTGAAGTCGCCGACGAGTTCGGGAAGTCCGCGGCGATGCTCGCCAACCTCGACCAGGGCCCGTGGTATGCCCTCGACCTTTCATTCGCCAGCAAACTGTTCCCCTGCCCGGTCATCACCCTGGGCGGGTTGAAAGTCTGCGAGGCCAGCGGTCGGGTGCTGGACCCTGCCGGCCAGCCAATAAACGGCCTGTACAGCGCCGGCCGCAATGCGGTCGGGGTCGCCTCCAACCTGTATGTCTCCGGCCTGTCACTGGCCGATTGCATCTATTCCGGTCGCCGGGCTGCCGCCCACGTGGCCGACCAATTCGCACTTCAAACCGCACGATCAGGAGAACAACAATGCAACGTGTAGAAGGCAAAGTCTGCATCATCACCGGCGCCGCCAGCGGCATCGGTCGCGAAGACGCCCTGCTGCTGGCCCGCGAAGGCGCCAAAGTGGTACTGACCGACCTCAACGAAGAAGCCGGTCGCCAGGCGGCTGCGGAAATCGGCGCCAACGCGCTGTTCATCCGCCATGACATCGCCAGCGAAAGCGACTGGCAACACGTGGTCAAGACCACCATCGAACACTTCGGCCGCCTCGACGTACTGGTCAACAACGCCGCGATCCTGGCCCTGGGCAGCATCGAAGACACCACCCTGGAGCTGTGGCAGAAGGTGCAGAAGATCAACGGCGACGGCTACTTCCTCGGTTGCAAGTACGCCATCCAGGCGATGAAGGAAAGCGGCGGCGGCTCGATCATCAACATGTCGTCGGTCGCCGCCCTGGGCGCCATGCCGATGTTCTGCGCTTACTCGGCGTCCAAAGGCGCGGTGGCGGCGATGACCCGCTCCATCGCCCTGCACTGCAAGCAACAGGGCTATCGCATCCGCTGCAACAGCGTGCACCCCGATGGCGTGAACACGCCGATGACCCAGGCCCTGGCCGGTGGTCAGCCGATCCCGCAGGAAGCGCTGGACCAGGACCCGATGAACCGCATGGCGGCGCCACGGGACATTGCCAACGTGGTGCTGTTCCTCGCCACCGACGAATCGCGGTTCGTCAACGGTGCCGAGATCCGCGTCGACAACGCCCAACTGATCAGCGGGCTCTGAGGTCGAGGTGAACATGGGCACGCAACAACAGAACCTGACCCCGGCCGAATCGACGACGGCAAGCGTCTCATTGCAAGTGTGCGCGGTGATCGACGAGACCGCCGATGCGCGCTCGCTGGTGCTGGACATACCGCCAACCCTGCGTGAGCGCTTTCGCTACAAACCGGGCCAGTTCCTGAGTTTTCGCGTGCCCTTCGCCGGCAAACTGTTGACCCGCTGCTACTCCATGGCCAGCTCGCCCCTCGCGGACGCGCTGCCCAAGGTCACGGTGAAACGGGTCGACGGTGGCCGGGTGTCGAACTGGATGAACGAAGTCCAGGTCGGCGACTGGCTGGAAGTATTGCCACCGGCCGGGCATTTCTGCCTGGACCCACAGGCGGACACCGAAAAGCCCCTGGTCCTGTTCGGGGGCGGTTCGGGCATCACCCCGGTGTTTTCCATTCTCAAGTCAGTGCTCCATGGCAGTCGGCGGCCGATCAAGTTGATCTACGCCAACCGCGATGAGGCGTCGGTGATTTTCAAGGACGAGCTGTGCCGGTTGATCAAGGCGCATCCTGATCAACTGCACGTGGTGCACGTCCTCGATTCGGTGCAGGGCTTCCTGACGGACCATCAGGTCCGTCATCTGCTGCACGGATCGGCCGGCGGCGACTACTTCATCTGCGGGCCGGGTCCTTTCATGGACACCGTGGAGCGCACGCTGCTGGCACTGGGCGAAGCGGCCGAACGCATTCATGTCGAACGTTTCGTCTCGCCACCGGACCCCGATGAACTGCTGGCCGAAGAAACGCTGGCACGAGCGGCGGCCATGGATTCGCAATGTGAAGCGCTGATCGTCGAACTCGATGGCCAGCAACACGAAATTGCCTGCCAACCCGGCGACACCTTGCTGCAAAGTTGCAAAGCAGCTGGCCTCGATGTGCCGTCGTCCTGTGAAGAAGGTTTTTGCGGGGCCTGCATGTGCGTGGTCAAGGAAGGTGAAGTCCAGTTGGCGCGCAACGACGTGCTGACCCCCAAGGAACTCGCCGACGGCTGGACGCTGGCTTGTCAGAGCCGCCCGACGGGTGCCCGGGTACGCCTGAAATTCCCGGATTAAGGCTACGCATCCCTCTGTAGGAGCTGCCGCAGGCTGCGATCTTTTGATCTTGCCTTTAAAAATCAAAAGATCGCAGCCTGCGGCAGCTCCTACAGGGGATTGCGTATGGGCTTTGTCGCCTTAGTCTCAACGGACGATCACTCAGGCCCGGTCTGCAGTTAGACTCGGCCACAGCATTAGCCCACAACAATAAAGAGGTGCAGTTATGGCTCGTTTGCAGAACAAGGTCGCGGTGGTCACCGGCGGCGCTTCGGGGATCGGTCTGGCCTGCGTGCGCCGTTTCGCTGCCGAAGGCGCGCAAGTGGTCGGGCTGGACATCGGCAGCGTCCCGGCAGACTTCCCCGGCCTGTTCATGACCCTCGACGTGCGCGACGAAGCGCAGGTGCAGCAGGTCATGCAAGACGTCATCAGCCGCTTCGGGCGCATCGATATCCTGGTCAACGCCGCCGGCGTCGCCGACCAGGGCAGCGTGACCCAGACCACCACCGCCAACTGGCAACGGGTGATGGACATCAACCTGACCGGCAGCATGCTCACCAGCAAGTACGCGCTGGCGTCGATGGTGGAGCAGCGCGGTGGTTCGATCATCAACGTCGGTTCGATCTTCGGCCTGCAAGGCTGCGATGGCAACGTGGCCTACAACGTGTCCAAGGGCGGCATCAACCAGCTGACCCGTTCGATGGCCATCGACTACGGCTACGCCAACATTCGCGTCAACGGCCTGTGCCCGGGCCTGATCGAAACACCGATGACCAGCATGGTCCGTGACAACGATGCGTTCCACGCCTTCTTCGCCTCGCAGCACATGCTCAGCCGCTCCGGACAACCGGAAGAAGTGGCCAATGTCGCGCTGTTCCTGGCTTCGGACGAAGCGTCCTTTGTCAGCGGCCAGATGATCGCCGTGGACGGTGGTTTCTCCGCCGGTCGCCGTTTCGCCCCGCCCGCCCAGTAATTCGCAATCCGGCCGGGCGCCCTGCCCGGCCTACTCCCTTTTTCGTCATTGTCTTCTAACCGGGGAGGCCCCATGCCGCCTGTCGCCACCGCACTGACCATCGCTCAACTGTTCGCCAACGCTGCCCAGGCCTACGGCGACCGCCCGGCCATCGAGGACGCGGGCCACACCATCAGCTATCGCCAACTCGACCAGTTGCGTCGCCAGGCTGCCCGCGCCCTGCTGGCCCTCGACGTACAGGCCGGGGACCGCGTGGCGATCTGGGCGCCCAACGTATGGGAATGGATCGTCGCCGCCGGCGCCCTGCAAAGTGTCGGCGCCGCCCTGGTACCGCTCAACACCCGGATGAAGGGCAGCGAGGCGGGCTACATCTTGCGCGAAAGCGGCACCTGCGTGCTGTTCGCCATCGGCGAATTCCTCGGCGCGGACTACCCCGGCATGCTGGTGTCGGAAGACCTGCCTGCGCTGCGCCACATCGTCAGCCTGCGCGGCGCCAATCCGGGCACCCTGGCCTGGGAGCGCTTTATGGATCTGGCGGCCGACGTGCCGCAACTAGCCTTGCGCACCCGCGAACAAAGCGTTGGCCCGCAAGCCTTGTCCGACGTACTGTTCACCTCGGGCACCACCGGCAAGCCCAAGGGCGTGATGACCAGCCACGGCCAGAACCTGCGCATCGTGCGTGACTGGAGCGACATCGTCGGGCTGCGCGAAAGCGATCGCTACCTGATCGTCAATCCGTTCTTCCACTCCTTCGGCTACAAGGCCGGCTGGCTGGCCGCATTGATGCGTGGCTGCACCCTCCTGCCGCAGCAGGTGTTCGACGTACAGGCCATGCTCGAATGCGTACAGCGCGAACGCATCACCGTGTTGCCCGGGCCGCCGACGCTGTATCAATCGTTGCTGGCCCATCCGCAACGCGGCGAGTTCGACCTGAGCTCATTGCGGGTAGCGGTAACCGGCGCGGCGGCGATCCCGGTGGAGATGATCCACCGCATGCGCGACGAACTGGGGTTCGCCACCATCGTCACCGCGTATGGCCTGACGGAAGTCTGCGGTTTCGCCACGATCTGCCGCTCCGGTGATTCCGCGGAACTGGTCGCCAACACCAGTGGCCGGGCGATGCCTGGGGTGGAAGTGCGCTGTGTCGGCAACACTGGCCGCAGCCAACCGGCGAACACTCCCGGTGAAGTGCAGATTCGCGGTTACAACCTGATGCAGGGTTACCTCAACAACCCCGAAGCCAGCCAGGAGATTCTCGACGCCGACGGTTGGCTGCACACCGGCGACATCGGCATGCTCGACGAACAGGGTTATCTGCGCATCACCGATCGCCTCAAGGACATGTTCATCACCGGTGGCTTCAACGTGTACCCGGCGGAGATCGAACAGTGCCTGCTGACCTATCCGGGCGTGGCCCAGGCCGCGGTGATCGGTATTCCCGATGAGCGCATGGGTGAGGTGGCGATGGCGTTCCTGTTGCCGGCACCCGGAATGGAAATCGAGCAGGCGCGGTTCCTCGCCTGGTGCCGTGAGCAGATGGCCAACTACAAGGTGCCGCGCCGGGTGCAGGTGCTGCAGAGCATGCCGATCAATGCCGCGGGGAAAGTGACGAAGAATGTGTTGCGTGAGTGGGCGTTGCGGCCGGTCAGTTAAGCGTCGGCGATATTTTGATTAATGCCACATTACCTGTGGGAGCGGGCTTGCCCGCGATGGGGGTGTGTCAGTCAACATCAATGTTGAAGCTGACGCCCTCATCGCGGGCAAGCCCGCTCCCACAGGTTTGTGTGTGCCTGACGACTGTGAATTCAGACCACCCGCGCCGGGTGCTGTTGACGCGGGTCGCCGAGCATGGCGCGGTGCGACGGCGGCTGGCGGCCTTCGGCTTCGCTGATGCCGTAGCCGGGAGCGATTTCGGCAGTGATCAAGGTCTGCCCGGACAGCGCCATCAACTGCGGATCATTGAGCAAGGCATCGATCACCCGCCCGTTGAACTGCGGGGTTTCGGCATGGGCGAGAAACGCCTGGTACTGCTCGCCATGCTGCTCACCGGCAATCCGGGTGCGTTCGGTCAGTTGCGGGCCGAGCCACAGCGACAACGCCGCCACGCCCTGCCCTTCAAAATCAATGGCCATGTCCGCCGCCAGT
>Ga0209050_1000981_pt1 | contig 36358 bp, 33 predicted proteins | sample Araplavi_mTSA_r2_FD_184276 | JGI IMG/M metagenome (GOLD analysis project Ga0209050, IMG submission 184276) | Arabidopsis root microbial communities from North Carolina, USA - plate scrape MF_Cvi_mTSA_r2 (SPAdes) (version 2) | ecosystem: Host-associated > Plants > Roots > Endosphere | place: USA... | reverse complement strand
CGTCGTAGAACGCCGAACCGTGGTCGTTGTCTTCCATGGTCGCCTGGATGCGCAGGGCATTCTTGCGCAGCCATTGCTTGTACGGATGACGGGACTTCAGGCGGTTGTCGATCGCATCGGTGTCGAGGATCTGGCCGGTTTCGGTGTCCACGGCAAAGATCTGGCCAGGTCCCACACGCCCCTTGGCGATCACATCTTCAGGCTGGTAGTTCCAGACACCGATTTCCGAGGCCAGGGTGATGAAACCGTTCTTGGTGGTGACCCAACGCGCCGGACGCAGACCGTTACGGTCGAGCAGGCACACCGCGTAGCGACCGTCGGTCATTACCACGCCAGCCGGGCCGTCCCACGGTTCCATGTGCATCGAGTTGTATTCGTAGAACGCACGCAGATCCGGGTCCATGGTCTCGACGTTCTGCCACGCTGGCGGAATGATCATCCGCACGCCACGGAACAGGTCGATGCCACCGGTGACCATCAGCTCCAGCATGTTGTCCATGCTCGAGGAGTCCGAACCCACGCGGTTGACCAGCGGGCCGAGCTCTTCCAGGTCCATCAGGTCGTTGGTGAACTTGGTGCGACGGGCCACGGCCCAGTTGCGGTTGCCGGTGATGGTGTTGATCTCGCCGTTGTGCGCCAGGAAGCGGAACGGTTGAGCCAGCGGCCATTTCGGCAGGGTGTTGGTGGAAAAGCGCTGGTGGAACACGCAAATCGAAGTTTGCAGGCGCTCATCGCTCAGGTCCGGATAGAAGGCGGTCAAGTCCGCCGGCATCATCAGGCCTTTGTAAATGATGGTCTTGTGCGAAAAGCTGCAGACGTAGTGGTCGGTGTCGGCGGCGTTGGCCACGGACGAGCGACGACGGGAGGTGAACAGCTTGACGGCCATGTCCTGGTCGCTCAGGCCTTCACCACCGATGAACACTTGCTCGATCTGCGGCAGGCGCTCAAGGGCCAGGCGGCCGAGGACGCTGGTGTCGATCGGCACTTTGCGCCAGCCGACCAGTTGCAGGCCAGCGGCCAGAATCTCGCGGTTCATGTTCTCGCGAGCGGCTTCGGCTTTGACCGGGTCCTGATTGAAGAAAACCATGCCCACCGCATATTGCTTGGGCATCTCGACGCCGAAGGTTTCCTGGGCGATGGCTCGCAGGAACACGTCCGGCTTTTGAATCAGCAGACCGCAACCGTCACCGGTCTTGCCGTCGGCATTAATCCCACCGCGGTGGGTCATGCAGGTCAGGGCCTCGATGGCCGTTTGCAAAAGGGTATGACTGGGCTCGCCCTGCATATGGGCTATCAGGCCGAAACCACAGTTATCCTTGAATTCATCTGGTTGGTACAGACCTGCTTTCATAGACACTTTCTCACCAGGCTGCCTCTGTACGAGGCAAATTTCTTTTCAATTCAACCACTTGCCATCCGCGCCGAACGTACGCCAGCTTTGCGGGGACAAAAGGGAGGTCATTGTACACACCGACACTTGGCCTCACAAATTTGACGACGAAATGTCGCAAATCCATGTCGCATTTGTGAAAGGTTTAAAGCGATCTGCTGTGCTAGTCAAAACTTTTTTAATTTTGACCGCAACGACTCAAAGACTACTGTGACGCAGACACCACAAGGCACGCAGCCCGGAAGGCGGCGCGCACTTGTAGAAATTTTGAGGTGCTTGGAGAGGCGGCCTGGGTAAGGCCGCCGAATCTTCAGCGAGTTGTTGCCAGTTCCTGTTGGACGCTGGCGACAGTGCGAGGCCAAGGTTTACCAGCCTGAACCTTCGCTGGCAAGGCCTTGATGGCGGAAACGGCTGCATCACGATTGGCGAAGTTGCCGTAGGTGATCACGTAGAGCGGCTTGCCATTGAGGACTTTCTTGAAATAACGGTACTCGCCGCCCTGCTCTTTGACGAAGCTTTGTGCGGCAGTCTCGGAGCTGGTGCCGAGGATTTGCACCACGTAGTTGCCCGGTGCCTGACCGGCGTACCAGGTGCCACCCGCCGCCTTGGCTGCCGGAGCCGGTTTCTCGGCAGGCTTGGTCGCCGCAGCAACGGCTGGCTTGGCTGGCGCTGGAGCAGGCTTGGCCACTGGAGCTGGCGCTGGCTTGGCCGTGGCGACCTGAGTCGGCGCAGGTGCCGGCTTGGCCGCTGGTGTCGGCGCAGGGCCGGCAGGAACGCCCACAGGCGGCGCCGTAGTGGTCACCGTCGGCGGTGTGGCGCTGGAGCCTTCAACCGGAACGCCGTCGTCGCCTTCGGTGATGCCGCCTGCGGCCTCAGCCAGCGGGGCGCGCATGACCGGTTGCGAGTTGCCGACCAACGGCAATGGCATCGGCTGCGTGTTGCCGGCGAATTCGACGGCCGGAGCACCGCCATTCGCGGTCGGCTGGCCCTGGCCAAGCGGCAGTTGCGCCTGTTCATTGGCCGGCGCACCGGTTGTCGGCGCCTTGTTGCGACCCGGCATCATCCAGGCGGCAGCTACCGCAACCACGACAACGGCGGAAATCGCCAATACGTGTTTCTTCGGCATATTGAACCCCATTTTTGGACGCTTGACCGCAGAGCGGCTGGCGATCATGGCTTCGATCATTGCATCGCGAGCGACCTGATTGATGCTGCCAGGCCAGCCTTCGGAGCTTTCGTGAATATCAGAGATCTGATTCGCGGTGAAAAGTTCGATGCCGCGGCCAGCACCCTCGAGCCGCTGCTCCAGATACTCGCGGGTTTCGTCCTCGGTATAGGGCTGCAGTTCGATGACGTGGAATCGCTCTTCCTCGAGATGCAAGGCCTCAAGCTGAGCGATCAGCGAGGTTTCGCCGAACAGGAACACATGCGGGCGCCCTTCAGGCGCACCGGCCGCCAGCACCATCAGAACCTCAAGGCCGGACTCATCGAGCTGTTCGGCGTCATCGACCAGCAAATAGACTTCCTGGCCGGTGAGCGCAAGCTGCACCACCTGGGCGAGGATAGCGTCGGCATCCGCCTGGGCGACATTCAGCGCCTGGGCCACTTGACGCAGCACACCGGCCGCATCGCCGGCGCCACGGGCGGACACCACCACGCTTTGTACCGACTGCTTGTTGGTGCTGGCGACCAGGGCCTGACGCAACAGGGTCTTGCCGCTGCCCTCGGGACCGGTGACGACCAGCAGCAACTGACTGTAGCGGGCCAGGTGATGCAACTGTCCCAGCACGGGTTTGCGCTGGGCCGGGAAAAATTTGAAGCCAGGCACCCGTGGAGCAAAAGGGTCATGACTCAACTGGTAATGGCCGAGGAAAGCCTCGTCGGCATGCAAACTAGTCATCGTGTTCTTATTAACCTTTAAGCTGAGCCAGGGCGCGGTAGTCTGCCCCCAGCGTGGCCTGTAGAACCTCTTTCGGATAATCGTCGGTCACCACCGCTTCACCCATGTGGCGCAGCAGCACCAGGCGCAAACGACCGTCGATCACTTTTTTATCAATGGACATATGTTCGAGGAAATCGGCTTCTGTCATCTCTTCTGGCGGAATGACCGGCAGCCCTGCGCGCTGGAACAGACGAATGCCGCGATCACGCTCCTGCTCGCTGATCCAGCCCAGTCGCGCGGACATTTCCAGCGCCATCACGGTGCCAGCAGCCACTGCTTCTCCATGTAGCCAGACACCATAGCCCATGTGGGTTTCGATGGCGTGGCCAAAAGTGTGGCCCAGGTTCAACGTGGCACGAACGCCCGTCTCTTTCTCATCGGCACCGACCACCGCGGCCTTGGCCGCGCAGGAGCGCTCGATGGCATAGGTCAGGGCTTGCTGGTCCAGGTTGCGCAGGCGGTCGACATTGTCTTCGAGCCAGGTCAGGAACGGCTCATCACAGATCAGCCCGTACTTGATGACTTCGGCCAGACCGGCGGACAGTTCACGCGCCGGCAGGGTATTGAGGCTGGCGGTATCGATCAGCACCACGTTCGGCTGATAGAAGGCGCCGACCATGTTCTTGCCCAGCGGATGGTTGATCCCGGTCTTGCCGCCCACCGAGGAGTCGACTTGCGACAGCAGCGTGGTCGGAACCTGGATGAAATCGACGCCGCGCTGGTAGCAGGCGGCGGCAAAGCCGGCCATGTCACCGATCACTCCGCCACCGAGAGCGATCACCGTGGTGCGGCGGTCATGCCGCGCGGTCAGCAGACCGTCGAAAATCAGTTGCAGGGTTTCCCAGGTCTTGAAGGCTTCACCGTCGGGCAGCACCACGGAAATCACCGAGAACTGCGCCAGGCTGCGGGTCAGACGCTCGAGATAGAGCGGTGCAACAGTCTCGTTGGAGATGATCGCTACTTGCCGTCCGCGAATGTGCGGGGCCAGCAGCTCAGGCTGATCCAACAAACCTTCGCCAATATGAATCGGGTAGCTGCGCTCGCCTAGATCGACCTTGAGTGTCTGCATGTGTCCCCACAGTGAAGATGAATCAGGCGTCCTGCCCTGAGTTAACGAATATCCACGGCATCTGCTGGTGTGACGCCGTTCGGTAGCCATCCGCCACAACCTTGAGCGGTCATGGCGAGACGCCGAGGATAGCGCATTTCGCGCGGCGCTTTAACGGGGTGGCAACTGCTGCAGGCGCTCTAGAATGTCGAGTACGACCATTCGCGGTGGTCGCTCATCGGTTTCGACCACCAGGTCGGCAATTTCCCGATAAAGCGGATCGCGGATCGCCAACAGGTCCCGAAGGGTCTTGGCCGGATCGGCGGTACGCAACAATGGCCGATTGCGGTCACGGGCCGTGCGGCCAACCTGCTGCTCGACCGACGCATGCAGATAAACCACACGCCCACCGGCATGCAGTGCCCGACGATTGGCTTCGCGCATGACCGCGCCCCCACCTGTCGCCAGCACCACTCCGTCGTAATCGCACAGCTCGGCAATCATTGCCTGCTCGCGATCACGAAAGCCCGGTTCGCCTTCTTTATCGAAGATCCAAGGGATATTGGCGCCCGTGCGCAATTCAATTTCCTTATCGGAATCTTTGAATGGCAGGCGCAGCTCTTTGGCCAGCAACCGGCCGATGGTGCTTTTTCCAGCACCCATCGGTCCTACAAGAATCAAATTTCGCACAGAATCAATGACTCACAGCAATCGCCTGATTATTCATGATACGCGGAGTGAGGAATACCAACAGCTCGGATTTTTTCTCCGAAACCACATCACGCCGGAAAAGGCGGCCAAGATACGGCACATCGCCAAGAAATGGCACCTTATCTACGACCTTGCTCTGAGTATTTGAGAAAACGCCGCCAATGACGATGGTCTCGCCATCATTGACCAGGACCTTGGCGTTGACCTCGTTTTTCTTGATGGGCGGTACATCCTGGACCTTGTTCAGGTAGTCCGGCTCGTCCTTGGTCACCTTGACCTCCATGATGATCCGGTTGTCGGGCGTGATCTGCGGCGTCACTTCCAGCGACAGCGAAGCCTCCTTGAACGACACCGAAGTCGCGCCACTGGAACTGGCCTCCTGATAGGGAATCTCGGTGCCCTTGAGGATCTTGGCGGTTTCCTTGTCGGACGTGACCACCTTGGGTTGCGAGACGATTTCCCCGTTGCCGGTTTTCTCCATGGCCGTCAGTTCCAGGTCCAGCAAGACGTTATCGGTGATGAACGCGATGCCGATTCCCGAGGTGTTATTGGCTACGCCCATGTCAACGAACGGCGAGTTTGTGCTGGTACTGCCGGGCGTGCCGATGGTCGATGACCCGTTGAGTCCATTGCTGACACCGGAGGTGTTCCAGTTGCCCCGGTTCTGTATCGATCCGCCCCAGCGCACCCCGAGGCTTTTGTCATAGTCGACGTTGGCTTCGACAATGCGCGCCTCGATCATGACCTGACGCACAGGGATATCCAGCTGCGTGACGATCCTGCGCAGCTCATCAAGCCGGTCCTGGGTCTGGTAGGCAATGATGTTGTTGGTGCGCTCGTCGACGGTGATCGACCCCCGTTCGTCGGGTTTCGCTTCGGCACTGGTCACCGACTGGAAGAGCTTGGCAATGTCCGCCGCCTTGGCGTAATTCACCTGCAACAGCTCCCGGCGCAACGGCGCCAGATCGGCAATCTGCTTTTGTGATTCCAGTTCCTGACGCTCACGGGCAGCAATTTCATCGGCCGGCGCAACAAGCAGGACATTACCGACCTTGCGCTTGTCCAGCCCCTTGGTTTTCAGCACCAGATCCAGCGCCTGATCCCACGGCACGTTCTGCAGGCGCAACGTGATGCCACCCTGCACCGTATCGCTGGCCACCAGATTGAGGTTGGTGAAATCGGCGATCAATTGCAGCACCGACCGCACATCGATGTCCTGGAAGTTCAGCGAAAGCTTCTCGCCGCTGTAAGCCTGTGGCCCGACATTGCGCTTTTGCAGGTCGTCGACCGTCGCCGGGCGAACGCTGACCGTGAGCTTGCTGTCGGTCTGATAGGTCGAGTAATCGAACGCACCACCGGGCTCGATGCTGATGATGGCTCGATCGCCGCTCGCGCTGGCCTTGACGAACTGCACGGGCGTGGCGAAATCCTTTACATCCAGACGCACGCGCAACGGCTCGGGCAATCGGGTTTTGGCAAACCCGACAATAATCTTGCCCTCGCGCTGTTGTATGTCGGGCGCAATCGATGGGTCCGACAAGTCGATCACCACGTTGCCCTCGCCCTGTGTGCCTCGCTGAAAATCCACACCCCGAATGGCCTTGCCTGGCGTCGCAGCGGCGCGTGCCGGCATTGCCGGGGCCGCCGGCCTGGGTGTCGACGGTTTGACACCCTGCCCGACAACCACCAGCAAATTGTTGCCTTCAATTCGCGAGTCGTACGGGGCCGACTGAGCCAGGTTGATGATCAATCGCATACGCCCCCCGGCCTCCACCACCGTTGCACTACGGGCATTTCCACTGCCGAGATCGCGAGTCTTGCTGGCCAACTGACTGACGACACCCGGCAAATCCAGCGCAATCCGGGCCGGCGACTCAGTCATGTAGCCCTGAGGCAACGGGGGCGGCGCATCGAACGACAACTTCAACTCGACCCGGTCTCCCGGCAGCGCAGCGACATCCAGCGCCTTGAGATTGGCCGCTTGTACCATCGGCGACAACATCGCTATCCATAGCGAAAGGCCGAAGGCGGAGAAAATCCTGTTCATTATTCGGGTTCCACTATGAGTGCTCTTTCAAAGGGATGGTCCGGGGACGCTCCAGCCACGCACCCTGACCATCAGGGACAATTTCAACCACATCGACTTGCGAACCACTGATCGCAACGATTCGTCCGTCGTTACGCCCCAGGTAATCACCGACCTTCAGGCGGTGCACGCCACCCGCCCCGCGCAACAGGGCAAAGGAGCCTGTCGCATTGGAAAGGGTGCCGACCATTTCAAACTGCTCGATGTTGAAACCTTCGAGGTATTGCCTGACACGGTCAGGGTCGGGCTTGACGTTGCGCGAACCCCGCCTATGGGCCGCCAGATCAGTGCTGACCTGTGGTGAAAACGGACTGCGCAGGTTCGCTGCGTCGTAGGTGAATGTCGGGTAAGACCGGAATACCGGCGTTGGTTCAATACCGCCCGGGCCGCGCAGGCGTATTTCGCTCAGGTAGGCGTCCAGATCGCTGTAGTCATCGCCAGCGCCACAGCCGGACAGAACAGACAGCAACAGCGCCATCGGAAAACAACGCGCCAGGGTCATTGATGTCGCCCCGTTTCGCTGTAGCGGTAGGTCTTGGCGAGGATGCGCAAGCGCAGTTTCGAAGCACCCTGGGGACTGACGGGGGCAAGGTCGAAATCGTGCAAGGTGACGATTCGCGGCAACCCGGCCACACCACTGACGAAGGTGGCCAGGTCGTGGTAACCGCCGGTGACCGTGATCTGGATCGGCAACTCGATGTAGAACGGCTGGGCGACCTCCGGCAGCAGCTTGATCTCCTCGAACTCCAGGCCACTGCCCAGACCTGTACGCGTGATGTCTTCCAGCAAGCCGGGCACTTCGGTGTCGCCGGGAAGTTGCCGCAACAGCACGCCGAAAGCGTTCTCCATCTCTTTCAACTGCTGGGTGTAGAGATCGAGATTCGCCGCCATACGGGCTTTGCCGGCGAACTGTTCCTTGAGCGTCGACTCTTCCTCACGCTTCAGATCGAGCAGGCTCTCGAGGTCGCGAGTGGAAAAGCTGTAGCCCAAGACCAGCACCACAAGCATGAGCAAACCGGCCACCAGACACTTGATCACCGGCGGCCAAGCCCCCATGTTGCCGGTGTCCAGATCGTTGACGTCGATCTTGCGCAACCCTTCGAACCATTCGGACAGGCTCATTTACCGCCCTCCGGTGCTGCGGGTTGAGTCTGGCGAACGGTCAACTGGAAGATGTTGGCCTGCGCCACCTGACCGGCAGCCGCGGCCTTGACTTCAGTCAGGCTCGGCGCATCGAACCAGTCTGATGCCTCGAAGTTGCGCATCAAGTCTGAAACACGGCTGTTGGATTGCGCGGCACCGGTGATGGACAAGGTCTTTGCGGCCATTCTCACTTCGGTGAAATACACGCCGTCAGGCAGTGCTCGCGCCAACTGGTCAAATATTCGCCCGCTGATTTGGCGGTTGTCTTGCAGGTCCTGGATGATGCGCATGCGCTCGACCAGTTGCTGGCGGCGCTCCTTGAGATCATTGATCTGCGTGATTCGCTCATCGACCACGGCGATTTGCCTGCCGATGTAATCGTTACGGGCGATTTGCCGGTCGATGGCACGGCTGATGGCCTGGTTGGCAACCAGCACCGCACCCATCGTGCCCACCATAGCGGCCACCAGGACCAGCAGAAAGCGTTTGCGGCGGACTTCACGCCGCTCCTCGCGCCAGGGTAAAAGGTTGATCCGCGCCATCAGTCGAAGCTCCTGAGGGCCAGACCACAGGCGATCATCAACGCCGGGGCATCACTCGCCAGGGCAGCACCATTGACCTTGCTGCCCAGCGTCATTGCGGAAAAAGGGTTCGCGATCAGGGTCGGCGTACCCAATTGCCGCTCGACCAAACGGCCCAGCCCCGGGACCGACGCGGTACCGCCGGCCAGCAGGATATGGTCGACGGCGCTGTACGGGCCGGCGGCAAAGAAGAATTGCAACGAGCGCGACACCTGCTGCACCAGTGCCTGTTGAAAGGGCTGCAAGACCTCACCGGCATAGTCATCCGGCAGGCCGCCCTTCCTTTGCGCCAGACTCGCCTGTTCCAGCGTCAGGCCATAGCGACGCTGGATTTCCCCGGTCAACTGCCGACCGCCGAACAGTTGCTCACGGGTGTAGATAATCCGCCCGTTGTGCAGCACGCTCAGGGTGGTCATGGTGGCGCCGATATCCACCACTGCAACCGTCAACGGCTCCCCGGAAGCCGCAAGCCGAGTGGCCAGCAACGCGAAGGAGCGCTCCAGTGCGTAGGCCTCAACATCGACTACGCGGGCGGTCAGCCCCGCCAGGGCCAGGGCGGCCTCGCGGACCTCGAGGTTTTCCTTGCGGCAAGCCGCGAGCAGCACGTTGACGCGCTCCGGGTTGCGCGCGGAAGAACCCTGGACTTCAAAGTCGATCGCGACTTCATCCAGGGGATAAGGGACGTATTGATCCGCCTCGACCTTCAGCTGGCTTTCCATTTCGTCTTCGGAAAGAGCGGCATCCATCTCGATGATCTTGGTGATCACCGCCGAGCCTGCCACAGCCACGGCCACACCCTTGAGGCCGGTTCTGGCCCTGGTCAGCGCGCGCGCGAGGGCCAGCCCCACGCCTTCGAGGTCAGCAATGTTCTTTTCGATCACCGCGCCGACCGGCAACGGCTCGACCGCATAAGCCTCGACCCGGTAGCGTTCGCCCTGACGGCTCAATTCCAGAAGCTTTACCGAGGTAGAGCTGATATCGATTCCCAGGAGCGTACTGGATTTTTTGTTAAAGAGTCCTGGCACTACCAATTCCCTATGACTTTCCGTGAGTTACGGACTCTGCAATGTCCATTGCGTTCAATCCGCCCGTCTTGACAGCAGCACCAACCGCGCTCCTGATCAGAAAAATGCTTATAATGCCCAGCGTTTTTTTCCGCATTTGCTCAAGCGCGGGTCGTTCTCATTTAGCCTGAACCCTGTTGCCCAATTCATTTTTGCCCTGGATATCCAAAAGTCTTGATTCGTCTGCTGAAATTTTTCGGTTGGTCCATCGTCGCGGTTTTCTGCGGACTCCTTCTGGGTCTGAGCGGGGCGTACCTCTACCTTAGTCCCGGGCTGCCGTCCGTGGAGGCGCTGAGAAGCATCCAGTTGCAGATTCCTTTGCGGGTCTACAGCAGCGATAACAAGTTGATTGCAGAGTTCGGCGAAATGCGCCGTACACCGATCCGTTTCGCCGACATTCCCCCCAATTTCATTAATGCGTTACTAAGTGCTGAAGACGACAATTTCGCCAACCACTATGGCGTCGATCCCAGCAGCCTGATGCGTGCCGCGACCCAACTGATCAAAAGCGGTCACATCCAGTCCGGTGGCAGCACGATCACCATGCAAGTGGCGAAGAACTTCTTCCTGACCAGCGAACGCAGCTTTTCGCGCAAGACCACCGAGATCCTGCTGGCCTTGCAGATCGAACGCCAGCTGACCAAGGACGAGATCCTCGAGCTGTACGTCAACAAGATCTACCTGGGCAACCGTGCCTACGGCATCGAGGCGGCGGCGCAAGTCTATTACGGCAAATCGATCCGCGATGTCAGCCTGGCGCAGATGGCCATGATTGCCGGCCTGCCCAAGGCGCCGTCGCGCTTCAACCCGCTGGCCAACCCGGCGCGCAGCAAGGAACGTCGCGACTGGATCCTGGGGCGCATGTACAAGCTCGGCAAAATCAGCGAGGCCGACTACACCGCCGCGATCAACGAGCCACTGAACGCCAGCTATCACGTACCGACTCCGGAGGTGAACGCACCGTACATCGCCGAAATGGCCCGCGCCGAAATGGTCGGGCGATATGGCAGCGACGCGTATACCGAAGGTTTCCGCGTCACCACCACGGTGCCGAGCGACCTCCAGGAACTGGCCAACACCGCAGTTCACGAAGGCCTGATGACCTACGATCAGCGCCACGGCTATCGCGGCCCCGAGTCGCGGCTTCCGGGCAAGACGCGTGAAGCCTGGGTAACCGAGCTGACCAAGCAACGCACCATCAGCGGCCTGGAACCGGCGATCGTGACCCAGGTCGACAAGAGCGGCCTGCAGGTGCTGACCCGCACCGGCCAGGAACACGTCAACTGGGACACCATGAAGTGGGCCCGTCCGTTCCTGAACACCAACAGCATGGGCGCCAACCCGAAGCAGCCTTCGGACGTGGCCCAGGTCGGTGATCTGATTCGCGTGCAGCGTCAGGCGGACAACTCGCTGAAGTTCAGCCAGATCCCGCTGGCCCAGGGCGCGCTGGTGTCCCTGGACCCACAGAACGGTGCCATTCGCGCCCTGGTCGGCGGCTTCGCTTTCGAACAGAGCAACTACAACCGCGCACTGCAGGCCAAGCGCCAGCCAGGCTCGAGCTTCAAACCGTTCGTCTACGCCGCCGCACTGGATAACGGCTACACCGCCTCCAGTCTGGTCAACGATGCCCCGATCGTGTTCGTCGACGAGTACCTGGACAAGGTCTGGCGGCCGAAAAACGACACCAACACGTTCCTCGGCCCGATCCGCCTGCGTGAAGCGCTGTACAAGTCGCGCAACCTGGTGTCGATCCGCTTGCTGCAGGCGATGGGTGTTGGCAAGACCATCGACTACATCGCTCGCTTCGGCTTCAACAAACAGGACCTGCCACCCAACCTGTCCCTGGCGCTGGGCACCGCAACCCTGACGCCAATGGAGATCGCCACCGGCTGGAGCACCTTCGCCAACGGCGGCTACAAGATCACCCCGTACATCATCGACAGGATTGAAAGCCGCAATGGCGACACGCTGTTCGTCGCCAACCCGCCGAGCGTGCCTCAGGGCGGCGCTGCCAGCGATGGCATTGCCGCACCCGCCCCTCAAGCCTTCACGGTCAATGCAACGCCGGGCGAAGTCCCTGGCGCTGCTGCGCCGACACCACAAGCACCCGCCGTGGCCGAACGCATCGTTGACGGGCGCACCACGTACATCCTCAACAGCATGCTTGAGGACGTGATCAAGCTCGGCACCGGTCGTCGCGCACTGGCCTTGGGCCGCCCGGACATTGCCGGCAAGACCGGTACGACCAACGAATCCAAGGACGCCTGGTTCTCCGGCTACAACGCCGATTACGTGACCACCGTATGGACCGGTTTCGACCAGCCGGAAAGCCTGGGCCGCAAGGAATTCGGCGGCACCGTCGCGCTGCCGATCTGGATGAACTACATGGGCGCCGCACTCAAAGGCAAGCCGCCGCATACGCAGCCGGAGCCGGAAGGCCTCCTCAGCCTGCGAGTCGATCCGGTCAGTGGCCGCGCGGCCAGCCCGGGTACGCCAGGCGCTTACTTCGAGCTGTTCAAAGCCGAAGATACGCCGCCGTCGGTCAACGAACTCGGCAATGGCAATGCGCCAGGCAGTCCGTTGCCAGCGGATGAAGCTGCGCCGATCGATTTGTTCTGATCACACTGGCAACACCCAAAAGCCCTGCCTTCGAGAGAAGTGCAGGGCTTTTTTTGCCTGCAAGTTTTGCATTGATTTGCCCGACCTCTTCGCGGGCAAGCCCGCCCCCACAGGGTCGTAGGTGTACATAAAACCTGTGTTCACCATCGCCCACTGTGGGAGCGGGCTTGCCCGCGAAGAGGCCCTGACAGGCAACACAAAACCTTCAGGAATAAAAAAGCCCCGACTCTCGCAAGTCGGGGCTTTTCGTTGAAGCACTACAACGGCTTAGCCGTTGAACACATCATCCACGCTTTTCAGCGGGTAGTTCTTCGGATACGGCAGGGTCGCCACGCCGGTCTCGATGGCGGCTTTGGCCACGGCATCGGAGATCAGGGTGATCAGACGGGCATCCATTGGCTTCGGAATGATGTACTCACGGCCGAATTCCAGCTTGATGCCGCCATAGGCGTCGCACACTTCCTGAGGCACTGGCAGCTTGGCCAGTTCACGCAGGGCGTTGGCCGCGGCTACTTTCATCTCTTCGTTGATGCGCTTGGCGCGAACGTCCAGGGCACCACGGAAGATGAACGGGAAACCCAGTACGTTGTTGACCTGGTTCGGGTAGTCGGAACGACCGGTGGCCATGATCACGTCGCTACGGGTGGCGTGTGCCAGTTCCGGGGAGATTTCCGGATCAGGGTTGGAGCACGCGAACACGATCGGGTTGGCCGCCATGGACAGCAGGCCTTCAGGGCTCAGCAGGTTCGGGCCGGACAGGCCTACGAACACGTCAGCGCCTTGCAGGGCGTCAGCCAAGGTGCGCTTGTCGGTCGCGTGAGCGAACACAGCCTTGTACTGGTTCAAGTCGTCACGGCCGGAGTGGATCACGCCGGTACGGTCGACCATGTAGATGTTTTCGATGTTGGCACCCATGCTCACCAGCAACTTCATGCAGGAGATGGCGGCAGCGCCAGCACCCAGGCAGACGATCTTGGCTTCCGGCAGGGTTTTGCCAGCGATTTCCAGGGCGTTGATCATGCCGGCCGCGGTCACGATAGCGGTGCCGTGCTGGTCATCGTGGAATACCGGAATATCGCACTGCTCGATCAGAGCGCGTTCGATTTCAAAGCACTCGGGTGCCTTGATGTCTTCCAGGTTGATGCCACCGAAGGTGATGGAGATGCGCTTGACGGTGTCGATGAAGGCCTGCGGGCTTTCGGAGTCGACTTCGATGTCGAAAACGTCGATGCCGGCGAAGCGCTTGAACAGTACGCCTTTACCTTCCATCACTGGCTTGGAAGCCAATGGGCCGAGGTTACCCAGGCCGAGAATCGCGGTGCCATCGGAAATGACTGCAACCAGGTTGCCTTTGCCGGTGTACTTGTAGGCCAGCTCTTTATCGCGGGCGATCTCGCGTACTGGCTCGGCTACGCCCGGGCTGTAGGCCAGCGACAGGTCGCGAGCGGTAGCAGTGGCCTTGGTGAGCTCGACACTCAGCTTCCCTGGACGAGGATTGGCGTGATATTCGAGAGCGGCAGTTTTCAGATCAGACATTTTGGCATTCCGCTTTTTACTGTTGGACAGACTGGTGAGCGAGGATACGCGCCTCGCAAAGTCCCCACAAGACTGACTGGTCACCCCTGTCAAGCGCCCGCCCCTACGACTTTGGGCCAAGAGCCACGGCTCACAAGGGCTGGACTGTTCACAATCGACAGAAAAAATGTCTACAATTTTTTATCACTGTACCGCTTGAAGCATCGCCGGGTCGGTCAAGGGCAACATCCAGCGTGCCTGCCCTTCTTTCAATCCGCCACGTCGCGAACGATCCAGCACCCAGCCGCGCGCCTCGATCTGCTTGCCCTTGAGGCTTTCCAGCGAATTCACATCGAAACGCGCCAGCAGATTGGGTGCAACGCGCAATACAACCGAGTCCTGCAACTCGATCCAAACCCCACCTCGATTGCGCTGCACCTTGCTCACACGACCACTGAGCACGGCAAAACCGGAAGTGCTGATCTGTTCCGCTTTCAGTACAGGCGACTGGCGCCACACACCGAGCCCGGCCTGTCGAGCGTTGCGCTCTGCGGCTTGCTGACAGGCGACCAGATCGACGTTCGGCGCCACGGCCACCTGGAAACCCAGGCCTTCGGCGAGCATTTGCGCTTCGAGGTTGGCGCCATCTGCACCGTAGACATGGGCCAGTGTGCGGCCGTAATGGTCCTTGCTTTCTTTGCCAGGCACCAACCCGACCCGCCCGTCACTCGCCGCCACCAACGCCTCGAGGCGCTTGCGCGCGACTACGGCGAAGGGTTCGTCGGAACGGCCCTGCTTGCCCAGCTCCGGCGTGTTCAAGCCGATCATGCGCACATTGCGGCCATCGCTCAGGCGCAGGGTGTCGCCATCCACCACCCGCTGCACCGCGACAGGTGTCAGGCCGCTTGGTGTCGGACAAAAAGCCTGCGCGCCAGACAGCCAAATCGCGGACACAAAAAAGGCGCCCGCGAGGGACGCCTTTTTCATCAGCATGGAAAAACCGCAGCGGCTTCCCAAGTTGATCGGCCTTAGGCCTTTTTCGCGCCGAAAGCACCGAAACGGTCGGCGAACTTCTGTACGCGACCACCGGTGTCCAGAGTCTTCTGCTTACCGGTGTAGAACGGGTGGCATTCGTTGCAAACGTCGATCGCCAGGGCTTTGCCGAAGGTCGAACGGGTTTCGAACTTGTTGCCGCAGCTGCAGGTAACAGCAACTGCCGGGTATTCTGGATGGATATCAGCTTTCATGGTGTTTTCCTCGGGCTAGCGTGCCGCCACCCAACACTATTGTTGAATACCGCACGTAATTAGGCCGCGGATTCTACCAGACAATCCCGTTCACGCAAGCTGTCGCTTCTACCGACCGTCTGCTAGGCTCCCGGCCCAAAGCACATTCCCCTGTGGGAGCGAGCTTGCTCGCGATAGCGTCGTGTCAGGCAACATAAATGCTGACTGACAGGGCCTCATCGCGAGCAAGCTCGCTCCCACAGGTTATGGGTCCAGCCTTTCATTTACTGCCCGCAAAGAGAATCCCCCGCGTGCCCGACGCCATTCTGCGCCTCGCCCTGCCTTCGCCGCTGCGCCGCCTGTTCGACTACCGCGCTCCGGCCGGTGTCCTGCGTGCCCAACTGCACCCTGGCATGCGCCTGCGGGTACCGTTCGGCCGGCGCGAGATGATCGGGATTCTGGTGGAAGTCACCGACACCAGCGAAGTGCCGGCCGAGAAACTCAAGCCGGCCCTGGCCCTGCTCGACGCTACGCCACCCCTGCCGCCCGCGCTGTTCAAGCTGTGCCTGTGGACCTCTCAGTACTATCAGCACAGCCTCGGCGACACCTTGAGCTGGGCATTGCCGGTGCTGCTGCGCCAGGGTGAGCTGGCAGAAGCGCGCCAGGAACGCTTCTGGTCTGCCGCGCCAGGCGCCAGTCTCGATGATCCGCGCATCGCCCGCGCCCCGCGCCAGCGTGAAGCCCTGGCCACGCTGGCCCAGCATCCCCACGGCGTCGCCCATCAGTTGTTGAGCAAACTGATGCTGAGCAAGGACAGCCTGGACTTGCTGCTGGCCAAGGAGCTGGTGCAGGTCGAGATCCGTCGCCACGCCCCCGGCGCACGCCACGAACACTGGCTGGCGCAACCGGAACTGCCACTGAACCCGGAGCAGCGCGCCGCCTATGAGGCCATTCGCGCCGGTTTCGACAGTTACCACGCGTTCCTGCTGGCCGGCGTCACCGGCAGCGGCAAGACCGAAGTCTATCTGCAGTTGATCCGTGAAACCCTGGAGGCCGGCAAGCAGGCACTGGTGCTGATCCCGGAAATCAACCTCGGCCCGCAGACCCTGGCGCGCTTCGAACAGCGCTTCAATGCCCGCATCGCGCTGATCCATTCGGCGGTCAATGACCGCGAACGCCTCGATGCCTGGCTAGCCGCCCGTGACGGTGAGGCCGACATCATTATCGGCACCCGTTCGGCCCTGTTCACGCCGATGAAGAACCCCGGCCTGATCATCATCGACGAAGAGCACGACGGTTCCTATAAACAGCAGGAAGGCTTGCGCTACCACGCCCGTGACTTGGCGCTGGTGCGGGCGAGACAGGAAAACATCCCGATCGTCCTCGGCTCCGCCACGCCCTCGCTGGAAAGCCTGCACAACGCCTACACCGGCCGCTACGGGCTGCTGCGCCTGAATGAGCGCGCCGGCGGGGCCAAACAGCCACGTTTCCTGCGCCTGGACGTAAAAAGCCGCCCGCTGGACAGCGGCATTTCCGGGCCGATGCAGCAGGCCATCGGCCAGACCCTGGCCGCCGGGCAGCAGGTACTGGTGTTCCTCAACCGCCGCGGCTTCGCCCCGACCCTGCTGTGTCACGATTGCGGCTGGATGTCCGAGTGCCAACGCTGCGATGCGCGAATGACCGTGCATCAGCGTTACGGCGAGCTGCGCTGCCACCACTGCGGCTACGTCGAACGCGTGCCGCGCCAGTGCCCGAAATGCAACAAGGTCGATCTGCGCCCCGTCGGCGCCGGCACCGAGCGGGCCGAGGAGCGCCTGGCGATTCTGTTCCCGGACTATCCGGTGCTGCGGGTCGACCGCGACAGCACATCACGCAAGGACGCGATGAACCAGCTGTTCGCGACTATTCAGAAAGGCCAGCCGTGCATCCTGATCGGCACGCAAATGCTTGCCAAAGGCCACCACTTCCCACGGGTGACGCTGGTGTCGATCCTCGACGCCGACGGCGGCCTGTTCTCCGGCGACTTCCGCGCCAGCGAACGCATGGCGCAGTTGATCGTCCAGGTCGCCGGCCGCGCAGGCCGCGCCGAAGAGCCGGGCAAGGTGATTATCCAGACGCACCTGGCCGACCACCCGCTGCTGGTGCAACTGACCGAGCAAGGCTATTTCGCTTTCGCCGAACAGGCCCTGAGCGAACGCCGCGCGGCTGGTTTGCCGCCGTTTGCGCATTTGGCGTTGTTGCGGGCCGAAGCGCATAAACCGGGCCAGGCCGAAGGTTTTCTCGATGAGGCGTGCAGCGAGGCCGAGCGCTTGTTGGCTGAACAGGGTTTGACCGGGATCGAACTGTTGGGGCCGGTGCCGGCGCCAATGGAGCGACGGGCGGGGCGTTATCGTGCGCAGTTGTTGTTGCAGGCTACGGCCCGGGCGCCGTTGCATCGGTTGTTGGCCAGTTGGCTGTTGGTGCTGGAGCAGATGCCGAGTGGGCGGGCGGTGCGCTGGTCGCTGGATGTTGATCCTGTGGATTTGTATTGATTTCAAACCCGTAATCGCGAGCAAGCTCGCTCCCACAATGGTATTTCAATGGGCATACAATTTGTATCCACCACAAAACCTGTGGGAGCGAGCTTGCTCGCGATTGCGGTCGAATTGTCACCACACATCCACAACCTGCCTGCTAAGGTTGGCAAGCCCGTCTTCGCAACGGATAATGCCCAGTTTTTCCACCAGCGCATGATGCGCCGCCGCGCCTGCGGTCGAAAGAGAAGACCATGAAAGACACCATTCGCCAGCTGATCCAACAAGCCATCACCCAACTCGTCAACGAAGGTGTGTTGCCTGAAGGCCTGTCGCCGGCGATCCAGGTGGAAAACTCCCGCGACAAGAAGAACGGCGACTTCGCCAGCAACATCGCCATGATGCTGGCCAAGCCGGCCGGCATGAAGCCCCGCGATCTGGCGGAAAAAATCATCGCCGCGCTGCCGGCTGACGAAAACGTTTCCAAGACCGAAATCGCAGGTCCCGGCTTCCTGAACTTCTTCCAGAACACCGACGCCCTGGCGACCCGCCTGGACGCCGCCCTGGCCGATGACCACATCGGCGTGCGCAAGGCCGGCCCGGTACAGCGCACCGTGGTCGACCTGTCGGCACCGAACCTGGCCAAGGAGATGCACGTCGGCCACCTGCGCTCGACCATCATCGGCGACGGCGTGGCCCGCGTTCTCGAATTCCTCGGCGATACCGTGATCCGTCAGAACCACGTCGGCGACTGGGGCACCCAGTTCGGCATGCTGATGGCTTACCTGCAGGAAAACCCGATCACCAGCGACGAGCTGTCGGATCTGGAAAATTTCTACCGCGCCGCCAAGCAGCGCTTCGACGAATCCGAAGAGTTCGCCGACCGCGCCCGTGGCCTGGTGGTCAAGCTGCAGGCCGGCGATGCCGACTGCCTGGCCCTGTGGACCAAGTTCAAGGACATCTCCCTGTCCCACTGCCAGAAGATCTACGAACTGCTCAACGTCAAACTGACCATGGCCGACGTGATGGGCGAAAGCGCCTACAACGACGACCTGATCAACGTGGTCAACGATTTGAAAGCCGCTGGCATGCTGGTCGAGAGCAATGGCGCCCAGTGCGTGTTCCTCGACGAATTCAAGAACGCCGACGGCGACCCGCTGCCGGTGATCATCGTCAAGGCTGACGGCGGTTACCTCTACGCCACCACCGACCTGGCGGCCGTGCGCTACCGCAGTGGCAAGCTCAAGGCCGATCGCGCGCTGTACTTCGTCGACCAGCGTCAGGCCCTGCACTTCCAGCAAGTGTTTGCCGTGGCGCGCAAGGCCGGTTTCGTGACCCATCCGATGGAAATGGAACACATGGGCTTCGGCACCATGAACGGCGCTGACGGCCGTCCGTTCAAGACCCGTGATGGCGGCACCGTGAAGCTGATCGACCTGCTGACCGAAGCCCAGGAACGTGCCTACACCCTGGTCAAGGACAAGAACCCGGAGCTGGCCGAGGCCGAGTTGCGCAACATCGCCAAGGTGGTGGGCATCGGCGCAGTGAAATACGCCGACCTGTCCAAGCACCGCACCAGCGACTACAGCTTCAACTTCGACCTGATGCTCAACTTCGAAGGCAACACCGCGCCCTACCTGCTGTACGCCTACACCCGCGTAGCCGGCGTGTTCCGCAAACTCGGCAAGGACTTCAGCGAAGTCGACGGCCAGATTGTCCTCGAAGCGACGCACGAACTCGAACTGGCAGCGAAGCTCGCGCAGTTTGGCGAGATCCTGAACAACGTGTCCGAAAAAGGCACCCCGCACATCCTCTGCACCTACCTGTACGACGTCGCCGGCCTGTTCTCCAGCTTCTACGAGAACTGCCCGATCCTCGCCGCCGACACCCCGGCACAAATGCAGAGCCGCCTGCGCCTCGCCGCGTTGACCGGTCGCACTCTCAAGCAAGGCCTGGAACTCTTGGGCCTGGAAACTCTGGAGCGTATGTAAGTTGGCTGCCAAGAAAAAACCTGCACCCAAGCGTGGCGCCAGCCGTTACCAAGCTCCTGCAAAGCAACCGATCCCGGGCTGGCTGTGGATGGCCATCGGCCTGACGGTCGGCGCGTTCATCGTGTTCCTGATGAAGCTGGAACCGGGCAAGGGCAGCGACACAGTCAAGCGTGAAAAGGTCGAGCAACAGCAACAGCAGAAAGCCAGCAAGATCGCCGAGGCCAACAAGACCCCGCCGAGCCCGACGCAACCGGTGAAGCCGAAGTACGACTTCTACACCTTGCTGCCGGAATCGGAAGTCATCGTGCCGCCGGATGCCGTGCCGGAAAAAACCCTGCCGACGCCGCAAGTGCCGGCCATCCCGACAACGCCGGTCACCCCGGCCGAAGCGGCGAAGATCGACACGGCTCGCGCCCAGGCTGCATTGGCCGGGATCACGCCGCCGCCAGCGCCGCCGGTCAAGGCTGCGCCGGTGACGAAGTTTTTCCTGCAGGCTGGCTCGTTCCGCAAGGAGACCGATGCGGACAAGGTTCGGGCGCAGATCATTCTGCTGGGCCAGGCTGTGGCGGTTGAGTCCGGGACGGTGAAGGACGAAACCTGGTATCGGGTGCTGGTCGGACCGTTCAGCAACCGCGAACAACTGACGACCGCCCAGAAACAACTGGCCGGCGCCGGCTTCAGCAATCTGTTGTTACAACAACGCCAGAGCCGCTGATTACCTGCCCGCCCGGAAGTCACCGCCCCCTGTAGGAGCTGCCGCAGGCTGCGATCTTTTGATCCTGAAAAAACAAAATCAAAAGATCGCAGCCTGCGGCAGCTCCTACGCGCCTCGCACCACTCGTCCCCTCTCCCGTCCTACAGTTGAAATCCACTCCAGCACCCCCATATGAATGGGCATAAGGCATTTTCGCCCCGCTGCGTGGAGACTCTTCCCTTGACCACCATCGTTTCAGTTCGCCGCCACGGCAAAGTCGTCATGGGCGGCGACGGCCAGGTTTCCCTTGGTAATACCGTGATGAAAGGCAACGCGAAAAAAGTTCGCCGCCTGTACCACGGCCAGGTCATTGCCGGTTTTGCCGGTGCCACCGCCGACGCCTTTACCCTCTTCGAACGTTTCGAAGGCCAGCTTGAAAAACACCAGGGCCACCTGGTGCGCGCCGCCGTCGAACTCGCCAAAGAATGGCGCACCGACCGCTCCCTGAGCCGCCTTGAAGCCATGCTCGCGGTCGCCAACAAAGACGCCTCCCTGATTATTACCGGCAACGGTGACGTGGTCGAACCCGAAGACGGCCTGATCGCCATGGGTTCCGGTGGCGCCTACGCCCAGGCCGCGGCCAGCGCGCTGCTGAAAAAGACCGACCTGTCAGCCCGGGAAATCGTCGAAACCGCCCTCGGCATCGCCGGCGACATCTGTGTATTCACCAACCACACCCAGACCATTGAGGAGCAGGACTGCGCCGAGTAAGCCCGTGCAGCCACCGCACCACGGCTCATTCTTGCTTGAGGTCCACTGAATATTATGTCCATGACTCCCCGTGAAATCGTCCACGAACTCAACCGCCACATCATCGGCCAGGACGATGCCAAGCGCGCCGTCGCCATTGCCCTGCGCAACCGCTGGCGTCGCATGCAGCTGCCTGAAGAGCTGCGCGTTGAAGTCACACCAAAGAACATCCTGATGATCGGCCCGACCGGCGTCGGTAAAACCGAGATCGCCCGTCGCCTGGCGAAACTGGCCAATGCGCCGTTCATCAAGGTCGAAGCGACCAAGTTCACCGAAGTCGGCTATGTCGGCCGCGACGTCGAATCGATCATTCGTGACCTGGCCGATGCCGCGATCAAGCTGCTGCGCGAGCAGGAAATCGTCAAGGTTCGCCACCGCGCCGAAGACGCCGCCGAAGAGCGCATCCTCGACGCCCTGCTGCCACCGGCGCGCATGGGCTTCAGCAACGACGACGCCCCGACTGCCGATTCCAACACCCGCCAGCTGTTCCGCAAGCGCCTGCGCGAAGGTCAGCTGGACGACAAGGAGATCGAAATCGAAGTCGCCGAGATGGCCGGCGTCGACATCTCCGCGCCACCGGGCATGGAAGAAATGACCAACCAGCTGCAAAGCCTGTTTGCCAACATGGGCAAGGGCAAGAAAAAAGCCCGCAAGCTCAAGGTCAAAGAAGCGCTGAAGATGGTGCGCGACGAAGAAGCCAGCCGCCTGGTCAACGATGAAGAGTTGAAGGCCAAGGCCCTGGAAGCCGTCGAGCAGCACGGCATCGTGTTCATCGACGAAATCGACAAGGTCGCCAAGCGTGGTAACTCCGGTGGCGTCGATGTGTCCCGCGAAGGCGTGCAGCGCGACTTGCTGCCGCTGATCGAAGGCTGCACCGTCAACACCAAGCTGGGCATGGTCAAGACCGACCACATCCTGTTCATTGCATCCGGCGCGTTCCACCTGAGCAAGCCAAGCGATCTGGTGCCCGAATTGCAAGGCCGTCTGCCGATCCGTGTCGAACTCAAGGCCCTGAGCCCGGAAGACTTCGAACGCATCCTCAGCGAACCGCACGCCTCGCTCACCGAGCAATACTGCGCGCTGCTGAAAACCGAAGGCCTGGGCATCGAGTTCCAGCCGAGCGGCATCAAGCGCATCGCGGAGATTGCCTGGCAGGTCAACGAAAAAACCGAAAACATCGGTGCCCGTCGCCTGCACACCCTGCTCGAGCGCCTGCTCGAAGAGGTGTCGTTCAGCGCCGGTGACCTGGCCAGCGCCCATGACGGCAAGGTGATCCAGATCGACGCCGACTACGTCAACAGCCACCTGGGCGAATTGGCGCAGAACGAAGACCTGTCCCGTTATATCCTGTAAACCATACTTACAGCGATGACGGACCCTGTGGGAGCGGGCTTGCTCGCGAAAGCGGTCTGACAATCAACATCACTGTTGAATGTTAAGGCCCCTTCGCGAGCAAGCCCGCTCCCACATTTGAATCGGGGTCCCACACACAAACGGACATCCACTCATGACCCAACTCCCCACCGACATCAAGCTGCACAAAGCCTCGAAAACCCTGTCGCTGAAATACGCGTCCGGCGAGGAATACACCCTGCCCGCCGAGTTCCTGCGCGTGCACTCTCCTTCCGCCGAGGTCCAGGGCCACGGCAAACCCATCCTGCAATTTGGCAAGATCAACGTCGGCCTGACCAAGGTAGAACCGGCCGGTCAGTACGCACTGAAACTGACATTCGATGACGGTCACGACAGCGGCCTGTTCACCTGGGAATACCTCTACGAACTGGCGCGACGTTATGACGCACTGTGGGAAGATTATCTGGCCGAACTCAAAGCCGCCGGAAAAACCCGCGACCCGAACGAATCCGTCGTCAAGCTGATGCTCTAATTCGAGCCTCTTGCTCTTTAGAGGGCATTTTCTAATTTCATCTGTTTGAATGCTCCGCTCCAGGGCCGTCGATTGGCCTGCTTGCGAAAAAAATTAAACTCGGGTAACCAATGGAACTGGCAAGTTCCCTGCAGTGCTCACTGCGAACAAAAGCAGCGATGCAGTATTAACGGTCACCCGAGCAGCAGTACCTGGAATTGGTTGTGTGACTGCACAGCAGGCCCCGGGTACTCGTCTCAGGACATTGGAGCGTCGTAGATGAGTAACAAGAATAACGATGACTTGAAGCAGCAAGCCTCCGAAAACACCTTGGGGCTGAATCCTGTCGTTGGATTGCGTGGAAAAGATCTACTGGCTTCTGCTCGCATGGTGCTCAGGCAGGCCATCAAACAACCGATTCACAGCGCCAAGCATGTCGCCCATTTCGGCCTTGAACTCAAGAATGTACTGCTAGGCAAATCCGAGCTTCTTCCGAATGGCGATGACCGTCGCTTCGCCGATCCGGCCTGGAGCCAGAACCCGCTCTACAAACGTTATTTGCAAACCTACCTGGCGTGGCGCAAGGAACTCCACGACTGGATCGATGACAGCAACCTGCCGGCCAAGGATGTCAGCCGCGGGCACTTCGTGATCAACCTCATGACCGAGGCCTTGGCTCCGACCAACACGGCGGCCAACCCGGCGGCGGTCAAGCGTTTCTTCGAGACCGGCGGTAAAAGCCTGCTCGACGGCCTCTCGCATCTGGCCAAGGACCTGGTACACAACGGTGGCATGCCGAGCCAGGTCAACATGGGGGCATTCGAGGTCGGCAAGACCCTGGCCGTGACCGAAGGTGCAGTGGTATTTCGCAACGACGTGCTGGAGCTGATCCAGTACAAGCCCACCACCGAGCAGGTGCACGAGCGCCCCTTGCTGGTGGTGCCACCGCAAATCAACAAATTCTACGTTTTCGACCTCAGCCCGGAGAAAAGCCTGGCGCGGTTCTGCCTGCGCAGCAACGTGCAGACCTTCATCGTCAGCTGGCGCAACCCGACCAAGGAGCAGCGTGAGTGGGGCCTGTCGACTTACATCGAGGCGCTCAAGGAAGCGGTCGACGTGGTGACCGCGATCACCGGCAGCAAGGACGTGAACATGCTCGGCGCCTGCTCCGGCGGCATCACCTGCACCGCGCTGCTGGGCCATTACGCAGCGATTGGCGAGAACAAGGTCAACGCCCTCACCCTGCTGGTCAGCGTGCTCGACACCACCCTGGACAGCGATGTGGCGCTGTTCGTCGATGAACAAACCCTCGAAAGCGCCAAGCGCCATTCCTATCAGGCTGGCGTACTGGAAGGCCGCGACATGGCGAAGGTCTTTGCCTGGATGCGCCCCAACGACCTGATCTGGAACTACTGGGTCAACAACTACCTGCTGGGCAACGAACCACCGGTGTTCGACATCCTGTTCTGGAACAACGACACCACTCGGTTACCGGCTGCGTTCCACGGCGACCTGATTGAAATGTTCAAAAGCAATCCATTGATTCGTCCGAATGCACTGGAAGTGTGCGGCACACCGATCGACCTGAAGCAGGTCACTGCCGATATCTTTTCCCTGGCCGGGACCAGCGACCACATCACCCCGTGGCGCTCCTGCTACAAGTCGGCGCAACTGTTCGGCGGCAATGTTGAATTCGTGCTGTCCAGCAGCGGGCATATCCAGAGCATTCTGAACCCGCCGGGCAATCCGAAATCGCGCTACATGACCAGCACTGAAATGCCCGCCAATGCCGATGACTGGCAGGAAGAGTCGACCAAGCACGCCGATTCGTGGTGGCTGCATTGGCAGGCCTGGCAGGCACAGCGCTCGGGCAACCTGAAAAAAGCTCCGCTGAAACTGGGCAACAAGGCGTACCCGGCGGGCGAAGCCGCACCGGGCACTTATGTGCATGAGCGGTAACTGACACACCTCGACTTCCCTGTGGGAGCGAGCTTGCTCGCGATGACGGTGGCAGGTTTGGCATATGCGCTGACTGACACTCCGCTATCGCGAGCAAGCTCGCTCCCACAGGGGGCGGGGATGAACTGGAAAAAGCGACCCACAGGGCCTGAAGCATGCCGCAACCCTTCATATTCCGTACCGTCGACCTGGATGGCCAGACGCTCCGCACGGCGGTACGCCCCGGCAAGCCTCACTTGACGCCCCTGCTGATTTTCAACGGTATCGGCGCCAACCTGGAGCTGGTGTTCCCGTTCATTGCGGCGCTGGACCCGGACCTGGAAGTCATCGCCTTCGACGTCCCCGGTGTCGGCGGTTCGTCGACGCCAAACCGGCCGTATCGTTTTCCGGGGTTGGCCAAGCTCACGGCGAGGATGCTCGACTATCTCGACTACGGGCAGGTCAACGTCATCGGCGTGTCCTGGGGTGGCGCCCTGGCCCAGCAGTTCGCCTATGACTATCCGGAGCGTTGCAAGAAACTCGTGCTGGCCGCCACGGCGGCGGGTGCGGTGATGGTGCCGGGCAAGCCAAAAGTGTTGTGGATGATGGCCAGCCCGCGACGCTACATACAGCCGTCCCACGTGATCCGCATTGCGCCGATGATCTACGGTGGTGCGTTTCGTCGCGACCCGACGCTGGCCGCCAGCCATGCGGCCAAGGTGCGCTCGGCGGGCAAGCTCGGTTACTACTGGCAGCTATTCGCCGGCCTCGGCTGGACCAGCATCCACTGGTTGCACAAGATCCGTCAGCCAACCCTGGTGCTGGCCGGCGACGATGACCCGTTGATCCCGTTGGTCAACATGCGCTTGCTGGCCTGGCGGATTCCCAACGCCCAGTTGCACATCATCGATGACGGTCATCTGTTCCTGATTACCCGGGCCGAAGCGGTAGCCCCGATCATCATGAAATTCCTCGAGGAGGAGCGCCAGCGCGCGGTGATGCATCCGCGTCCGGCGCCACTGGGCAGTTAAAGCGCTGCCTCAGCGGTCGGCAGGACGCCACGCCGCGCAACAACCCGTTACAGCGTCTATGGTGTTCTGGTTCAGTGTGTTTGTTTTTGGCCTGAAGACGAAGGAGTGTTGAATCATGCGCGAGAAACCAGCGAGGGAGTCCTTAGCGACTCCCGCCGCGTTCATCAATGCACAGAGTGCGATTACCGGCCTGCGCGGCCGGGATCTGCTGTCGACCCTGCGCAGTGTGGCCGCCCATGGCTTGCGCAACCCACTGCACAGCGCCCGGCATGCCCTCAAACTCGGCGGTCAGCTTGGCCGTGTGCTGCTGGGCGAGACCCTGCACCCGACCAACCCGCAGGACGCTCGCTTCGCCGACCCGGCATGGAGCCTCAACCCGTTTTATCGCCGTAGCCTGCAGGCCTACCTGAGCTGGCAGAAGCAGGTCAAAAGCTGGATCGACGAAAGCAACATGAGCCCGGACGACCGCGCCCGCGCCCACTTCGCCTTCACCTTGCTCAACGACGCCGTATCGCCCTCCAACTCCCTGCTCAACCCACTGGCGGTCAAGGAGCTGTTCAATTCCGGCGGTAACAGCCTGGTGCGGGGCATCAGCCATCTGGTGGACGATCTGCTGCATAACGACGGCCTGCCCCGGCAAGTCACCAAGCAAGCGTTCGAGGTCGGCAGGACGGTCGCCACTACCACCGGAGCCGTGGTGTTTCGCAACGAGCTGCTGGAGTTGATCCAGTACAAGCCGATGAGCGAAAAACAGTATTCCAAGCCCCTGTTGGTGGTGCCGCCGCAAATCAACAAGTACTACATTTTCGACCTGAGCCCGCACAACAGTTTCGTCCAGTACGCCCTGAAAAACGGCCTGCAAGCCTTCATGATCAGCTGGCGCAACCCGGATGTGCGTCACCGCGAATGGGGGCTCTCGACCTACGTCGAAGCCGTGGAAGAAGCGATGAATGTCTGCCGGGCGATCACCGGCGCACGCGAGGTCAACCTGATGGGCGCCTGCGCCGGCGGGCTGACCATTGCCGCGCTGCAAGGTCATTTGCAGGCCAAACGGCAGCTGCGCAGGGTGTCCAGCGCGACGTATCTGGTGAGCCTGCTCGACAGTCAGCTGGACAGCCCCGCTACGCTGTTCGCCGACGAGCAGACGCTGGAGGCTGCCAAGCGCCGCTCCTATCAGAAAGGTGTGCTGGACGGCCGTGACATGGCCAAGGTCTTCGCCTGGATGCGCCCCAACGACTTGATCTGGAGTTACTTCGTCAACAACTACCTGTTGGGCAAGGAGCCACCGGCGTTCGATATCCTCTACTGGAACAACGACAACACGCGCCTGCCGGCCGCCCTGCATGGCGACCTGCTGGACTTCTTCAAGCACAACCCGCTGACCCACCCGGGCGGACTGGAAGTGTGTGGCACGCCGATCGATTTGCAGAAGGTCACCGTCGACAGCTTCAGCGTCGCCGGCATCAACGATCACATCACGCCGTGGGATGCGGTGTATCGCTCGACGCTGTTGCTCGGTGGCGAACGGCGCTTCGTGCTGTCCAACAGCGGCCATGTGCAGAGCATCCTCAACCCGCCGAGCAACCCGAAAGCCAACTACATCGAGAACGGCAAACTGAGCAGTGATCCCCGTGCCTGGTACTACGACGCCAAGCATGTCGACGGCAGTTGGTGGACCCAATGGCTGAGCTGGATTCAGGAACGCTCCGGCGCGCAGAAGGAAACCCACATGGCGCTCGGCAACCAGAACTACCCACCGATGGAGGCAGCACCCGGTACTTACGTGCGCGTGCGCTGACGTTCAACGCGCCACGGCCGCTGCCGGCCGTGGCAAGACCCGATCATTAAGAAGACTGGATGAAAACCCGCGACCGGATCCTCGAATGTGCCCTGCAGTTGTTCAATCAGAAGGGCGAACCGAATGTCTCCACCATGGAAGTTGCCAATGAAATGGGCATCAGCCCGGGCAACCTCTACTACCACTTTCACGGCAAAGAACCGCTGATACTCGGGCTGTTCGAGCGCTTTCAATGTGAACTGCAACCGCTGCTCGACCCACCGTCCGACGTCGAATTGGGCCCCGAAGATTACTGGTTGTTCCTGCATTTGATCGTCGAGCGCCTGTCCCACTACCGGTTTCTGTTCCAGGACCTGTCGAACCTCGCCGGACGCCTGCCGAAACTGGCCAAGGGTATTCGCAACCTGCTCAATGCACTCAAGCGCACACTGGCGTCGTTGCTCGCACGATTGAAGGCTCAAGGGCAATTGGTCAGCGACACCCAGGCGTTAGGGCAACTGGTGGAACAGATCACCATGACCCTGCTGTTTTCACTGGATTACCAGCGGATTCTCGATCGCGAAGGCGAGGTGCGGCTGGTGGTTTACCAGATCATGATGCTGGTGGCGCCGCATCTGTTGCCACCGATCAAAGTGGCGACGGAGCAAATGGCGATGCAGTACCTGGAAGCACACGAGTAAGCCTGACACCCGCCAACCCTGTGGGAGCGAGCTTGCTCGCGATGGCGTCTGTTCAGCCAACATGGATGTCGACTGATACACCGCTATCGCGAGCAAGCTCGCTCCCACAGTGGGCTTGTGTCACTCAGAAATCCGCGCACAAACAAAAACGCCCGACCTTGGCAGGCCGGGCGTTTTTTTGAGCCCTGAAAATCAGGACTGACTGGTTGGCGTCGATGGCGCTGGCGCGGCAGTCGGGGTGACAGCAGGGGTCGGTGCGGTCGCAGAGTTCGAGGCACTGACCGGAGCGGCTGCCGGGGTTGCCGGGGTTGCCGGCTTGGCAGCTGCTACTGCTGGTTTTGGCGCGGCGGCTTTTGGAGCTGCCGGCTTCTTCACTGCAGGTTTTTTCGCAGCAGCAGGTTTGGCTGCCGGCTTGGCTGCGGGTTTTGCTGCAGCTGTTTTAGCCGCAGGCTTGGCCGCTGCTGGCTTGGCCGCCGGTTTGGCGACAGCTTTCGCCGCAGCCGGTTTGGCCGCTGGCTTGGCCGCTGCAGTTTTAGCGGCAGGCTTGGCAGCAGGTTTAGCCGCTGCTTTTGCCAGTGGCTTGGCAGCCGTTTTCGCGGCTGGCTTTGCGGCGGCAGTCTTGGCAGCAGTCTTGGCTGCCGCGGTTTTCGCCGCAACAGGCGCAACCTTGGCACCGGTCAGTTTTTCGATTTGCTTGGTCAGGGTCTCGACCTTGCTGTGCAGTGCCTTGACTTCGTTGCGGCTCGGTACGCCCAGACGCGAGATGGCACTGTTCAGACGCTTGTCGAAAGCACCTTCGAGCTCATCCCACTTGCCCAGTGCACGATCTTTCACGCCGCTGATGCGCGATTTGGCCGAAGAAGCGGAGTCCTTGGCGGCGTCGACTGTCTTGCCAACAGCGCTCTTGGTGAGCTTCTCGGCTTTCTCGCCGTCCTTAACCAATGCATCGAAGAGCTTGCTGCCGTCAGTGTCGATCTTCGAGTACACGCCTAAACCAGCCAGCCAGATTTTTCGGGAGTAATCTTCAACCTTCCCGATCCACGAGCTGCCTTCTTTTTCGGTTTTCTTTTTAACAGCCATCCCGTTCTCCTTAAGATTTACGCGCGACACGTTCGAGCAATGCCGTCAGCTCATCGAGCTTAGCAGAGAGTGTCTCAACGTCATGTTTAGACGGAATGCCGATACGATTCAAGGCACTTGCGACACGCGTGTCGAACGCCTTCTCGACCTTGTCGAGTTGAACTTCGACACGGCCTTTGAAAGTGCTGACTTCACTCTTGACGTCATCGATCTCGGCATTGGCCGCTTCGAGCTTCTCAGCGACTACTTTTTTGCCTTTCTTTTCAACAACCTGACCAGCCTTGATCAGCTCTTGAAAGTATTCGCTGCCCTCTTGGCCGACCTTGGCGTAGGCGCCCAGGCCTGCCAGCCAGATCTTGCGGGCATAGGATTTGACGTCGCCCAGCGTGCTGGTCGATGCGTCGATTTTTTTCTTCAAAATAACTTTGGCCATGGTGCACCTCACGCGCAGAAGGTTTGAGGAACTGCCCGCAAAATTCGGGCGCAGGCACAAAGTAATGATAAAAATTAGAAACAGCACCCTAGCTTGCTGTTTCCGAAATAACTTTTCGCGGTCTTGGCTACACGCCCTCTGTCATTCAGCGGTTCGCGAATTGGAGAGCTCGATTACCACGTTCCTGGCACTGCGAAATGCACAGCCGACTTGCCATGCCTGGAATTCAAAGGGAGAAGCAACTTTGCACAAAAACAGCGAACCCGTGAGGCGATGGCCTCACGGGTTCGCGGGCAAATCATTTCTAAAACAGCACACCAGGTTCATTTCGCCCCCAGAGTGCAGCCATCAAACAGGGCACGATGCTGGAAAACAGCCCCACGCCACTGTTAAAAGCACTCATCTGAAGGGATCAAGCGAGGGCACTGTCGAGGACTTTGTTGATTTCCGATACGATCACTCCCTTGAGCACCCGCTGGAAAAAATTAAGGTCAACATAGACCTTGATATCATTTTCCGATACGAACGCTTGCCCAGTGATGCCGGTAATCCCGTGCCGAACAGAGACTTCATTGTCAGTCCAGCGGTAATCGCAACCGTACTGCGTTGCCAACTCCGAAAGCAGGACCCTGGCTTTCTCCATCGCGGCGTCGAGACCGAGCTTATGGGGGCGCGTGATACTTATTTCCTTGGCCATTTTTGACTTCCTTTTCTGTGGGGTGAATCTCCATACCCTCAAGGTTACCCCACTTAAAAAGTCACTCAAATCCCTGCATGAATGGCGCACCAGTTCAGGTAAATGACAAGAAGGCTCTGGCATAAGGCGTCCAGTCCATCGGTTAAACTTTCGCCCACCTCGAAGCGAAATCCCTCACATCTCCCGCCACCAAACCTTATGGAAAATGAGGAAAAATCCGACTCACGCCAACGCTTTATCCAGCGCCTTTTCGATTTCCGCTTTGATCATGCCGCTCATGGCCGACATCATCAGGCCCAACTCCACGTCGACGCGGATCGAATCCTCGGTGACATGCACCGCACCCTTCACACCCGAACGCTTGAGGTTCAGGGTGTCGCCGGACCACTGCGGCTCCAGGCCATACTGATCGGAAAGTTTCTGCGCCAGCTTGTCGGCCTTCTCGCGAGCCGCTTCCTTGCCCAGGCCGTGGGCACGTTCAACACTAATACGGGCCATTGAATGACTCCTGCTTTATGGATGCTTTCCCGGGGCATCTTGACCTCTGCTGCGTCAAAACGTCCCGATGGTTGCCCATCTTACCTTCAGCCTTGCCAAGACAAAGCATGCCTTGGGGATTAGAATGTCGCGCATTCTCTTTTGGTGACAGCGATATGACTGATCAGCGCAAAGGCAGCGATGCCGAACCCACCACTCACTTCGGCTTCAAAAACGTTCCGGAAAGCCAGAAAGCGGAAAAAGTCGCTGAGGTTTTCCACTCGGTAGCCGCCAAGTACGACCTGATGAACGACCTTCTGTCGGGCGGCATGCACCGTCTGTGGAAGCGTTTCGCGATCGAGCTGTCGGGCGTTCGTGCCGGCAATCGCGTGCTCGACATCGCCGGTGGCACCGGCGACCTGACCAGGAAGTTCTCGCACCTGGTAGGCCCGACCGGTCAGGTCGTACTGGCCGACATCAACGAGTCCATGCTCAAGGTCGGCCGTGACCGCCTGCTGGACCTGGGTGTGGCCGGCAACGTCGAATTCGTCCAGGCCGATGCGGAAAAACTGCCGTTCCCGGACAACCATTTCGACTGCGTGACCATCGCCTTCGGCCTGCGCAACGTGACCCACAAGGAAGACGCCCTGCGCTCGATGCTGCGCGTGCTCAAACCGGGTGGCCGTTTGCTGGTGCTGGAGTTCTCCAAGCCGACCAACGCGCTGATGTCCAAGGCCTATGACGCCTACTCGTTCGCCTTCATGCCATTGATGGGCAAGCTGATCACCAACGACTCGGAAAGCTATCGCTACCTGGCCGAATCGATCCGCATGCACCCGAACCAGGAAACCCTGAAGTCGATGATGGTCGAGGCCGGTTTCGACCGCGTGACCTATCACAACATGACCGCAGGCATCGTTGCCCTGCACCGCGGCATCAAGCCCTGATGCTGCTCGCCGGCCTGCTCGCCAGCGTTGAACTCGGCCTGAACCGGGTGCTGCGCCTCGACAGCACGGCGCTGCCGCGGCTGGCGCATTTGACTGGCAAAGTGATTGCCGTCGATTGCCGCAGCCCGGCGCTGCACCTGTTCATCCTGCCCAGCGACGAAGGCCTGATGCTCGCCTCCCAGTGGGAAACCGGCGCCGACTGCACCTTGCGTGCACCGGCTTCAAGCCTGTTGAAACTGGCCATGAGCAAGGACAAGACCTCGATCCTGCACAGCCCTGAAGTCGAACTCGACGGCGACAGCGGCGTGCTGCTGGAGCTGGCGGCGATCCTCCAGGACCTGGAGCTGGACTGGGAGTACGAGCTCTCGCGCTGGCTCGGCCCGGTCGCCACACAACTGGTCGGCGGCCACCTGCGCAGTCGCGCCCGCTGGTACCAGCAAGGCTTTGCCAGCCTGGGCCAGAACCTGGGCGAATACCTGGCCGAAGAATCGCGCACCCTTGTCGGTCAGCGCGAAGCCGAAGCCCGATTCAGTGAACTGGACCAGATCAAGCTCGATCTGGAACGTCTCGAGGCGCGTTTCGAGCGCCTTTCCCGATCCCTCGACCCAAGCGATAACGCATGAAGCTGCTTGCCGTCCGCCGTTTGTTGCGCATCCAGCGCGTCGTGATCCGCTACCGCCTCGATGACCTGCTGTTCGCCCTGCCACTGCCGTGGTTTCTGCGGGCGCTGCGTTACGCGTTGCCGTGGCGCTGGTTCCCGCGCAAGACCCTGGACCTGAGCCGTGGCGCGCGACTGCGCCTGGCGTTGCAGGACCTGGGGCCGATCTTCATCAAGTTCGGGCAGATACTGTCCACTCGCCGCGACCTGCTGCCAGAAGACATCGCCGATGAGCTGATGAAACTGCAGGACCGCGTGCCGCCGTTCGACTCGCAGGTGTCGATCAAGCTGATCGAAGAACAGCTGGGCAAGAAAATCAGCGACGTGTTCAGCCGTTTCGATGTCGAACCGCTGGCCTCGGCTTCGGTGGCGCAGGTGCATGCCGCGCAACTGAAAACCGGCGAAGAAGTGGTGGTCAAGGTGATCCGCCCGGGTCTCAAACCGGTGATCGCCCAGGACCTGGCGTGGCTGTTCATCCTCGCCCGCGCCGCCGAAAAACTCTCGGCCGATGCGCGCCTGCTGCACCCGGTGGACGTGGTCAGCGATTATGAAAAAACCATTTACGACGAACTCGACCTGCTGCGCGAGGCGGCCAATGCCAGCCAGTTGAAGCGCAACTTCGATGGCTCGCCGCTGCTGTACGTGCCGCAAGTCTATTGGGACTGGTGCCGGCCGAAAGTACTGGTGATGGAGCGCATCTACGGCATTCAGGTCACCGATCTGGCGACCCTGGCCGACCAGCGCACCGACATGAAAATGCTCGCCGAGCGAGGCGTGGAGATTTTCTTCACCCAGGTGTTCCGCGACAGCTTCTTCCACGCCGACATGCACCCCGGCAACATCTTCGTCAGCACCGTGAATCCGTGGAGCCCGCAGTACATTGCGATCGACTGCGGCATCGTCGGCAGCCTGACCCCGGAAGACCAGGATTACCTGGCGCGTAACCTGTTCGCCTTCTTCAAGCGCGATTACCGGCGCGTGGCGCAGTTACACATCGATTCGGGCTGGGTGCCGGCGGAAACCAAACTCAACGAATTCGAAGCGGCGATCCGTACCGTGTGCGAGCCGATCTTCGAAAAACCGTTAAAAGATATTTCCTTCGGTCAGGTGCTGATGCGCCTGTTCCAGACCGCTCGGCGCTTCAACATGGAGGTTCAGCCGCAGTTGGTTCTGCTGCAAAAAACCTTGTTGAACATCGAAGGCCTGGGCCGTCAGCTGTACCCGGACCTCGACCTGTGGAACACCGCGCAGCCGTTCCTCGAGCGCTGGATGCGCGAACGGGTCAGCCCCAAAGCCCTGCTCGGCAACGTGCAGAGCCAGTTCGAACAGATCCCGCACCTGGCCAACATGGCCCGCGACCTGCTCGAACGCATGTCCCAGCCCCACGCCTACGACCCGCCGCCAGCGTGGCATCGACGCCGGGACGACTGGTTCCTGCGCCTGCTCGGTACGGCCCATCTGGCCGGTGGCGCCATCCTTGCCGCTGGCGGGCCATTGAATCAGTTGGACTATTGGCCAGCTGGCATCATGATGGCGGTCGGTTTGTATCTGGTCGTGCGCCGATAGCCAGTTGTGCTGCGCACTGGCACACTGTTTCAACGCCTGAGCTCGACTATTGAAGTGTCGAGCCCGCTGTCGGAGTCGAAGATGAAAAACTGGCTGGACGAGATCAAGTGGGACGCCGATGGCCTCGTGCCGGCGATTGCCCAGGATCACAAGACCGGGCGCGTCCTGATGATGGCCTGGATGAACCGCGAAGCACTGGAACTGACCGCTGCCGAGAACCGCGCCATTTACTGGTCGCGCTCCCGTGGCAAGCTGTGGCGCAAGGGCGAAGAGTCCGGCCACGTGCAAACCCTGCACGAGATGCGCCTGGACTGTGACGCCGACGTCATCATCCTGATGGTCGAGCAGATCGGCGACATCGCTTGCCATACCGGACGCCAGAGCTGCTTCTATCGCGTCTACGAGAACGGCGACTGGACAACGGTCGACCCGGTCCTGAAAGATCCGCATGCCATCTATTGCGCAGGGCACAAACATGAGTGACACGCTGACCCGTCTGGCCGAGGTACTGGAGGAGCGCAAGGGCGCTGCCGCCGACAGCTCGTATGTCGCCAGCCTGTACCACAAGGGCTTGAACAAGATTCTGGAAAAAGTCGGCGAAGAGTCGGTCGAGACCATCATTGCCGCCAAGGACGCCGCCGTCAGCGGCGACTGCAGCGATGTGATCTACGAAACCGCCGATTTGTGGTTCCACAGCATGGTCATGCTCGCCCAATTGGGGCAGCATCCACAGGCTGTACTCGATGAACTGGACCGTCGTTTCGGTCTCTCCGGACACGCCGAGAAAGCCTCGCGCCCGTCCGCCTGAATAACTATTAGAGAGGAGCAGCAGCATGGGCATTTTTGACTGGAAACACTGGATCGTCATCCTGGTTGTCGTGGTACTGGTATTCGGCACCAAGAAACTGAAAAACCTCGGCACTGACGTCGGCGAATCGATCAAGGGCTTCAAGAAAGCCATGAACGACGACGAAAAACCGGCCGACCCGAATGCGACCCCGGCCCAACCGGTTCCGCCGGTACAGACCCAGGCCTCTGTGAACCAGCCGCACACCATCGACGTGCAGGCGCAGAAAGTCGAAGAGCCGATCCGCAAAGACGTGTGAGCGCAGACTAATGTTTGGTATCAGCTTCTCTGAACTGCTGCTCGTCGGCCTCGTTGCCCTGCTGGTGCTGGGCCCCGAGCGCTTGCCGGGCGCTGCGCGCACCGCTGGCCTGTGGGTCGGGCGCCTGAAGCGCAGCTTCAACGCGATCAAACAGGAAGTTGAACGTGAAATCGGTGCCGACGAGATTCGTCGGCAACTGCACAACGAACACATCCTGTCGCTTGAGCAGGAGGCGCGGAAAATCTTCACGCCGACCCAGCAGGAGCCGACGCCGGTCGAGCATGTGGGTGCGCAGACGATTCAAGCGCCTGCCAATACTGTCGACTCGACACCTGCTCCCATTGTAGCGCCTGTCGAACCTGCGCCCGTTGTCGCAGCCGCTCCGGTTGAACCCGCTGCGCCTGTTGCGCCAGCCCCTCATGACCCAACACTGCCGCCGCGAGCCCCATGAGCGATCTCCCAGAAAACGACCAGCACATGCCGCTGGTTTCGCACCTCACCGAGTTGCGTACCCGACTGCTGCGCTGCGTAGCGGCGATTTTCATCATCTTCGCCGGCCTGTTCGCCTTTACCCAGCAGATCTACACCTTCGTCTCCACGCCGCTGCGCGCGTACCTGCCCGCTGGCGCGACGATGATTGCCACCGACGTGTCGTCGCCGTTCCTGACGCCGCTGAAGCTGACGATGATGGTCTCGCTGTTCCTGGCGATTCCGGTGATCCTGCACCAGATCTGGGGTTTCATCGCCCCC
>Ga0209050_1000980_pt1 | contig 36398 bp, 28 predicted proteins | sample Araplavi_mTSA_r2_FD_184276 | JGI IMG/M metagenome (GOLD analysis project Ga0209050, IMG submission 184276) | Arabidopsis root microbial communities from North Carolina, USA - plate scrape MF_Cvi_mTSA_r2 (SPAdes) (version 2) | ecosystem: Host-associated > Plants > Roots > Endosphere | place: USA... | reverse complement strand
GGTGGCTTCTCTCCAGTGCACGTTTGCTCCCGATGTCGCATCGGGAAAAAGTGTTACCTAGGTCTTCGCACACCTGTCACCCAGGTCCCCGGTCCATACAGAGCGCAGCGACTGGGGGGCCGTTTTCAAGCGTGCAGCTTGTCCCAATAGGAGGCCGCTTTCCCGACCCAGCTGCAATAGTGCGGATCGTTCAGCGCATAGAACGGGATGCCGCGCGAGACGAACTTCTCGACCTCGTTGCCGAGCGAGCGGTCCTCGGCCGGCAGGCGCTCGACCTCGACCTCCAGCGCGTGCAGCGCGATCGCGCGCTGCATCGGGTTCGGTGCCATCAGCTGGCGGCGCAGCGTCTGCGAGTCGACGACAGAGGTTTCCAGGTCCATTCAAGACTCCAACAACATTCGGAAGAGGTTCGTGCAAGTTCGGCCGTTTTGCAGCCGGCTTGAGGAACCCCACGGGCTCAAGTGCGCAGAAGTCTTCCATGTGCGCCGGTTACGTGACCGTGTTGCGGGTAACAGCGTGTTGAAGCGCGCGCCAGTGCGACGCAGTTCACGGTCCGGCATCCCCAACCTGGGGGATGGGCGCACTGTCACGCGACCGATGTATCGTCGCGCCCTCGCAGTAACCAACGGCTTTTCCGAAGTGACCACCTCCCGCCTTCGCCTCGCCGCCCTCGCCGGGCTGATTTCGCTCCTGCCGCTGTTCGCCACGACCGCCTCGGCGCAGGTGCGCGGCATCGGCGCCTCGTTCCCGTCCAAGGTCTACGAGCGCTGGGCCAGGACCTACGAGCAGCAGACCGCCGGCACCGCCGTCAGCTACAAGGCCACCGGCTCCGGCGACGGCGTCAAGCAGATCAGCGCCCGCGCCGTCGACTTCGGCGGCAGCGACACGCCGCTGCCTGCCGACGAGCTGACGAAGCGCAAGCTGGTGCAGGTGCCGATGCTGATCGGCGGCATCGTGCCGGTGGTGAAGCTGCCGGGCATCGGCGCGAACAAGCTGCAGCTGTCCGGCGATGTGCTGGCCGACGTCATGGCCGCGCGCATCGCGAAGTGGAACGATCCGCGGATCGTGGCGCAGAACCCGGGTGTCGCGCTGCCGGCGCTGCGCATCCAGCGCATCGTGCGTGCGGATCGTTCCGGCACCACCGAAGGTTTCACGCGCTACCTGTCGGAGGTGTCGCCGGCCTTCAAGGCCGAGATCGGCGCCGGCCAAGCGCCAAAGTGGCCGGGCCAGGTCGTCACTGCCGAGGGCAACGACGGCATGGTGAAGGCCCTGGCGGAGACCGACGGCGGCATTGCCTACGTCAGCTACGACCGCGTCGTGAAGGACGAGCTCGCGGGGGTGCGGCTGGTCAACGGCTCGGGTGTCGCGGTGGCGGCGTCGGAAGCGGGCTTTCGCGCGGCGATCCTGGACAGCGACGTTTCGCGCGCCGGCAACGACCTGGCGTCGCTGATGAACCGCCCGGCCAGCGGCGCATGGCCGATCACGCAGACGAGCTTCGTGCTGTTCGACGCCGAGCCGGCCGATGCCGAGCGCGCCGCGCAGGGCATGCGTTTCCTCTACTGGTGCCTGATGCACGGCGACGACCTGACGCGCGGCACCGGCTTCGCGCCGCTGCCGGTGAACCTGCAGGCCCGGCTGACGGCGCGCTTCGCGGGTGTGCGTGCGAAGGACGGCAAGGCGCCGCAATACATGAATTTCTGATCGCGGCGCGTCGCGGCGGGTGAGGGGATGGGCTGGGGGCTCATGCCTCGGCGGTCGGCCCTGGCGGGCCGACTCCACGGAGAAGATTGGTTTCGGGGGTGCATCGGCAAACTCCCTCCACTCACTTCGTTCGTTGTGGTCAAACAGTGCCGATGAGATGGTCTACGAAGCGCGCAAGCGCGCCACCCCCGAAACCAATCTTCTCCGTCGCCTCAGAAATCGCCCCCAGCCCATCCCCTCACCCACCGCTCAACACCAGCCGCTCTTGGTGGGGGAAAGACTGAAGTGACCGACGAGCATGCGAGTGCAGGCACGCTCGTCGGTCACTTCAGTCTTTTCCCCCAAACACAGCGAGGCGGTGCCGGCAAAGGCGCGCGTGGGGAGGCTGTGGAGCGCCAATCAGGACGGGGCGCCGGAGCTGTCTGGTTTGATGGCCCGCGTGCGCCAGCACGCTTCGTCAACTGACTGTCGTCGACTGTTTGACCACAGCGAACGAAGTGAGCGGAGGGAGTTTCGGCGACGGGCCTTCAAACCAGACAGCGGAGGGCAGTCCTCGCCCCGCCAGGGGCGAGGACCGCACTGGCCGGCGAGCCACAGCCTCCCCACGCGCGCCTTTGCAAGCACAGACCCGTCGTTCAATACACCTCAGGCACGATCATCTCTCCCGGCACCGGCTGCCGGAAGTAGTCGTCATGCCGCACCCGCTGCGGCAACTCGATCGGCGCGTGTTCGACCTCGCGGTACGGCAGCTGCCCCAGCAGGTGCGCGATGCAGTTCAGCCGCGCCTTCTTCTTGTCCACCGCCTGCACCACCCACCACGGGGCCTCCGGAATGTGGGTGCGCTCCAGCATGATCTCCTTGGCCTTGGTGTAGTCCTCCCAGCGGCGGCGCGACTCCAGGTCCATCGGGCTCAGCTTCCACTGCTTCAGCGGGTCGTGGATGCGGCCGAGGAAGCGCAGGTGCTGCTCCTCGTCGGTGATCGAGAACCAGTACTTCAGCAGCACGATGCCCGAGCGCACCAGCATCTTCTCGAACTCGGGCACGGTGCGGAAGAACTCCTCGTACTCGTCGTCGGTGCAGAAGCCCATCACCCGCTCGACGCCGGCGCGGTTGTACCAGCTGCGGTCGAACAGCACGATCTCGCCGGCCGCCGGCAGGTGCGTCGCATAGCGCTGGAAATACCACTGCGTGCGCTCGCGGTCATTGGGCGCCGGCAGCGCCGCGACGCGGCACACGCGCGGGTTCAGCCGCTGCGTGATGCGCTTGATGACGCCGCCCTTGCCGGCCGCATCGCGGCCCTCGAACAGGATCACCACCTTCTGGCGCGTGCCGACCACCCAGTCCTGCAGCTTCACCAGCTCGCCCTGCAGCCGGAACAGCTCGCGGAAGTAGCTGCGGCGCGCTTCGCGGTCGGACGGCGTGCCGTCGGGATCGCGGTCCTCGATCTCCAGCTCGAGCTCCTCGTCGTAGCTGTCCATCAGGTCGCGGTGGATGCGCTGCATCCACTCGTCTTGCTCGGGGTTCACGCTCATGGTGTGGTCGGCAGGTTGGAAGGAAACACGGGTGCCCGACGGTGCAACAGCCGCATGACGGGACCGTGACAGAAAACCGTCACGCGGCCGTCACGACGCCGTCCGACGATCCGGCCATGAACACGACCACCGCTGGAACCCTGCCGCCTTCATCACGCCCCAAGCTGGACAGCAAGCCCGGCCCGCTGACGGCGATCCTGTTCGTCGGCCTGCTCGCCACCGGGCTGCTGTTCACCGGCTACAGCCTGGTCGGCGACATCAGCGAGGCCGGCACGCCGGCCACCACCTGGCTGCCGTTCCTGCTGCTCGGCGTGGCGCTGCTGATCGCGCTCGGCTTCGAGTTCGTCAACGGCTTCCACGACACCGCGAACGCGGTCGCGACGGTGATCTACACCCACTCGATGCCGCCGAACATCGCGGTCGTCTGGTCCGGCTTCTTCAACTTCCTCGGCGTGCTGGTGTCCAGCGGCGCGGTGGCCTTCGGCATCATCTCGCTGCTGCCGGTCGAGCTGATCCTGCAGGTCGGCTCGGGCGCCGGCTTCGCGATGGTGTTCGCGCTGCTGATCGCCGCCATCGTGTGGAACCTCGGCACCTGGTGGCTCGGGCTGCCGGCCTCGTCGTCGCACACGCTGATCGGCTCGATCATCGGCGTGGGCATCGCGAACGCGCTGATGCACGGCCGCGACGGCACCAGCGGCGTCGACTGGGCGCAGGCCACCAAGGTCGGCTACTCGCTGCTGCTGTCGCCGCTGGTCGGCTTCGGCTGCGCGGCGCTGCTGCTGGTCGCGCTGCGCGCCTTCGTGAAGAACCGGGCACTCTACGAAGAGCCGAAGGGCAACCAGCCGCCGCCGTGGTGGATCCGCGGCCTGCTGGTGCTGACCTGCACCGGCGTGTCGTTCGCGCACGGCTCGAACGACGGCCAGAAAGGCATGGGGCTGATCATGCTGATCCTGGTCGGCACGGTGCCGATGGCCTACGCGCTGAACCGCGCGATGCCGGTCGACCAGGTGACGCAGTTCGCCGCGATGGCGCAGGCCACGCAGGCCTCGCTGCTGCGCGGCGCCCCCGCCACCGCGGCGGCCGATCCGCGCAAGACGCTGTCCGACTACGTGCGCACCAAGGCGCTGTCCCCCGACGTGGTGCCGGCGCTGGCCGAGATGGCCGGCCGCATCGGCCAGCAGGTGAAGCAGCACGGCTCGCTGGCCCGCGTGCCGGTCGATGCGGTCGCGAACGTGCGTAACGACATGTATCTCGCATCGGAGGCGATCCGCTTCCTCGACAAGGCCGACGGCAGCGGCATCGATGACGATGCGCGCGCCAACCTGAAGGCCTTCAAGAAGCAGATCGACGACGCGACGAAGTTCATCCCGCTGTGGGTGAAGGTGGCCGTCGCGATCGCGCTGGGCCTGGGCACGATGGTCGGCTGGAAGCGCATCGTGGTCACCGTCGGCGAGAAGATCGGCAAGACCCATCTGACCTATGCGCAAGGGGCGTCGGCCGAGCTGGTGGCGATGATGACGATCGGGGCGGCCGACGTCTACGGCCTGCCGGTCTCGACGACGCACGTGCTGTCGTCCGGCGTGGCCGGCACGATGGCCGCCAACCGCTCGGGGCTGCAGATGTCGACCATCCGCAACCTGCTGATGGCGTGGGTGCTGACGCTGCCGGCGGCGATCCTGCTGTCGGGTTCGCTGTACTGGCTGTTCACGCACCTGTTCTGACGGGCGCAGGGCTGGACGACACACCCCCGTTCGGGCGTGTGGGATCACGCGCTTCGCCCGAATGGGTGGTTTGCCTCCTGCGCGCCCAGCGCATACGATGCGCGCTTGCTTGCGCGTCGATGAGGCCTCCCCTGCGATGAATCCTGTTCTGCACACTGGCGCCGAATCCACGGCCGCTGCCGTGTCCGCCCACCCGAAGGTCCTGATCGTCGACGACCACGCGCTGCTGCGCGTCGGCATCGTCACCAGCCTGTCGGCCATCGAGGGCACGCCGCTCGAGCTGATCGAGGCGAGCACGCTGCACGATGCGATCGAGGCCTACCGCGCCCACCCCGACACCACGCTGGTGCTGCTCGACCTGAACATGCCCGACTGCAAGGGGCTGCAGGGACTGAAGCAGTTCCTCGAGACCTTTCCGCAGGCGCGCGTCGCCGTCATCAGCGGCACGCAGGATGAATTCGTGATCGGCCAGGTGCGCGCGCTCGGCGCCGTCGGCTACGTCACCAAGGGCCAGGCGCCGGGCTCGATGTGCGACATCGTGCTCTCGCTGCTGTCGGCCACGCCGGGCGCCGGCAACGGCCATGGCGCCCACCACGGCGCCAGCGCGCGCTTCCCGCGCTTCCCGAGTTCATCCCGCTACGACCGCGTCGCCGAACTCGGCCCGCGCCACCTCGAGATCCTCGAACTGGTGCTGTCCGGCTGCTCCAACCAGGAGATCAGCACCGCCACCGGCTTGTCGCTCGGCACGATCAAGAACTACGTGTCGACGATCCTGCTCGCGCTCGACGTCAAGTCGCGCTCGCACCTGATCAGCCTGTTCCGCTGAGTGTTCCGTTGAGCAGTCCGGTGAACACGCGGCCGCCGGTGGTGTTCCGCATCGCGCCTTCGGCCGCCCACGACGCGCACGACGAAGGCCAGGAACGCCGCCGCGAGCGCACCGCCGCGTCGCAGGTGGAGCGCTTGTTCCGGCATGCCTACCGGTCGATCGCGGGGGCGTTCGCGATCGCGCTGCTCGGCTGGGGCGTGTTCGCGCTGCTGACCGACGAGCCCCGCGTGCTGTGGTGGTCGGCCGCGATGCACAGCGTGCAGGGGCTGCAGCTGCTGCTGGCCTGGCACTTCCGGCGCCAGGGTCGCGCCGCGCTCGCCGAGCCGCAGCAGTGGTTGCGGCGCTACCTGCTCGTGCTGACGCTGTCGTCCACCGTGTGGGGAGCGGCCGCCTGGTGGCTGCTGCCGAGCACCAACTGGACGGCGACCTCGTGGCTGGTCGGCGTGCTGCTCGCGGTGGCCGCCGCCGGGGCGCACCTCGCGACACCGTACCGGCCGGCCATCTACTGCTGGCTGCTGCCGGTGCTCGTGCCGCTGATCGCCGTGCTGCTGCGCGAGGGCCTGCCACTGTCGCTGACGCTGGGCTCGCTGGTGGCAGTGACCGGCCTGGTGATCGGCGTGTTCGCGCTGTCGCGCCACCGGCTGCTGATGCGCGAGCTGCAGACCAAGCTCGACAACGACGCGCTGGTGCGGGCGCTGCGCCAGCAGGTGTTCCTGGTGGAGCGGGCGAACCGCGAGAAGAGCCGCTTCCTTGCGTCGGCCAGCCACGACCTGCGGCAGCCGATGCATGCGCTCGGCCTGTTCGCCGCGACGCTGCACAAGCAGCTCGGCAGCTCGCCGCTGCAGCCGATGGTGACGAACATGATCCGCTCGATCGACGCGCTGGAGCAGAGCTTCACGTCGATGCTCGACATCTCGAAGCTGGACGCCGGTGTGATCGAGCCGAACCTGCAGTCGTTCCCGATCCGTGACCTGTTCCGGGTGCTGCACATGCACTGCAGCGGGCAGGCCGAGGAGCTCGGCTTGTCGCTGCGCTTCAAGCCGGGCGGCAAGATCGTCACCAGCGACCCGCACCTGCTGGAGCGGGTGCTGAGCAACCTGATCCACAACGCGATCCGCTACACGAACGAAGGCGGCCTGGTGGTGGTGGCGCGCAACCGGCGGCACCACGTCAGCATCGAGGTGTGGGACACCGGCATCGGCATGGCCGAGGACGAGCTGCCGAAGGTCTTCGACGAGTTCTACCAGGTCGGCAACCCGGGACGCGACCGCACGCGCGGGCTGGGCATGGGCCTGGCGATCGTCAAGCGGCTGGTGGTGCTGATGGGGCACCGGCTGGAGGTGGCGTCGACGCCGGGCCGCGGCACGGTGTTCCGCATCCTGATCAAGCAGACCGAGCTGGTCGAGATGGACAACATGGTGATCGCCGCCGACACCGTGCCGGCCGAGGTGGATGCGAACCGCACGGTGCTGCTGATCGACGACGAGGAGATCATCCGCGAGGGCATGCGCGAGCTGCTGCAGACCTGGGGCTACCACGTGCTGACGGCCGGTACCATCCTCGAGGCCTGCACCGAGGTGCGCCGCCACGCCGGCGTGATCGACGTCGTGGTGTCGGATTTGCGGCTCGCGAACGACGAAGACGGCATCGCGGCCATCGAGCGGGTGCGCGAGTTCTACGGCGCGCCGTTGCCGGCGCTCCTGATCACCGGAGACACCTCGCCGGAGCAGGTGAAGCGGGTGCACGACAGCGGGCACCAGGTGCTGTTCAAGCCGGTGCGGACGCGGGAGTTGTATGCGGTGTTGAGGGCGGTGCCCTAGAGGAAATACGACTCGCCGCCAGGCCACTGGACGATGCTCGTGGCAGGCAAAGCCCTCAACTCAGCCTCCGCAAACGCCATTGCGCACTGCATCGCACTGAAAGAGTCGGAGCCGTAGATGTCGATGGGCTCGGTCATCAATCCACGAATCAAGACAAGGCAGGCGGCTTCCTCACCGGATCCCGTCGGGCGAGGTGAATCAATTTCGATGTGGATGTCTGCTGGTGGGCCGGCCGAAGCAACTTCGGCCAACCACAGGTGCCGTTGGATGATGGGCTTGAAGGGCATCGCGGCTCGCTCCTCCTTTTCGACTGCTCGGCACGCAATGTCTTCAAGCGCTCATCTCGGTCTTGTCGGAGCGTTGGGTCGAATTTCCTTCGAACACCGGGCCACCCGGATTCGATGCTGTGCAGCAGCACCTTGGCACGTCCGGGAGAAAAGGCCATCAGACTTGAAGCAACAGCGTCAGGGTGCTTCGCGAACACCGAAGCCAACGCCTCGGGAACCGCTTCGTCCGCAGAGTTCTGGCGGGAGACCGCGTACGCCATCAGCGCGCGAAGCAAGCCCTCGTCAAACTCCCGGTCAAGCATTTCCACGGCCCGACGCACGCACGGCAAGGCAGTCTCTTCGCCGTACTGTTCGTTCTGCTTGCGCAAGGCCTTGTACGTGGTTCCGTCGCCTGAATTGACTGAGCGCTTGAATCGCTCGTTCAGGTCAATGCCTTGTCGGAGAACCTGGATGACTTGAGCCGGATTCTTCGGATCGCAGCCGGCGTCCGCTAAAGCCGGATACAGAGACAAGATTGTTGCGAGCGCCAGTGACCACCTCATCGAAAGCACGGCACGGAGACAACAGCGGTGCCGACGCCGAAGGGATCCCATCACGACACGCATGCGCTCGGCGAGACGCCGATGCAAGAGCACTCTCGGAGTCATGCCGTCTTCAACGCGTCACAGGCGCTCTCGAGCGGCAGGTGTTGAAGAGCCGCTCTTGAAGGTCAGGATCCAGACCTCGGTAGGCCTCTCTGCGTCTGCACAACTTTCCGGGCAGATGATCTTCAGCATCCGTGTCCCTTCGTTGGTGGCTTGAATCCAGTTCTCAAACTGCTTCGCGGAGGATGACTCCGTGGGATTGCCGATGGTGCTGCGGATCTCGCCCAGTGTCTTGCCCTTGAAATCCATGGCCCATGCTCGTGGAACATCCGACTGGGTTTTCGATTCGCATCCAACGAACTGGAACAGAGCCAATGCCGTGGAGGTCCAAATTGCGGCATCGAGCAGTCTGGGTTTCACCGGTTTTGACATGTGCATCTCCTGTAGACAGGTGAGCCTTGCGGCGACGTTGTCGGATCCCACGGCCAGCCGGTCGTATGGGAGCCGCTGCCTGAACCAGCGCCGATCGACGAGACTCCAGGCACCTTCACGATCGCGACATGACCGGACGCATCGGCATAGTTGTGTGCGACGGCAACGATGTCGCCGGGCTGCGGCGTCGAGACAACAGGGAAGTTAGGGATGACCGCTTCTGGATTCGCCCACGTCCCGGCGCTGTACGGCAGGCTCAGGATATTCCTGTGCGGGGCAACGCCGGTGGCAAGCAGAACATCGTCGAGAAAAAAATTGCACTTGTTCGTATTGGGGCCGGGGCGCGATTCCGCTGAGTAGCTGTATCGCCGATCATTGTTCAGCAGATCAGCTTGGGCAAGTACTGCGCTGCAATCGCAAAGGCCCATGGGATCGATGCCACTGAGCGGGTTGTTTGCAGCGTAGCTGTAGGTCGATAGACTCCCGCCCGCCAACCCGATCAGATCGCTCTGCGTGTAGCCCCCATCATCCGACCGGTAGTAGCGGTGCCAGTTGTAGAACAGCCCCGACTCCGCATCCGCGTACTGCCCCGGAAACCGCAGGTTGAAGGCGAAATCGCCGAGCCCCGCCGGGTTCGTCAGCGGCGCGGTGGTGCCGAACGGCTCGGCCATCCAGCTCCAGCGCTGACGCCCTTCGCGGTCGACCACCACCCGCGGCGTGTTCAGGTGGTCGGTGTGGATGAAGTACACCAGCGGCTCGCCGGCCGGGTCCGCCGGGTCCGGCATGAACACCGCCACCGGCATGTCATCCAGCCACACATATTCGCGAATGACCCGGCCTTGCTGGTCGTACTCGCCGAGCAGTTGCCCCTGCAGGTCGTGCACGAAGATCACCGTGCTCTGCGGCCCGGCGCTCATGAACTTGCGGATGCGCCGCCGCTCGGTGTCGTAGCTGTAGCGTGCTGTCAGCCCGCCGCGCGCCAGCGTCGCCAGTTGGCCCGGCAGGTCGTAGCTCGCCGTCCAGCCGGCGCTGTCGCTCGTCGTGTTGCCGGCGCTGTCATGCCCGAAGCTGCGTGCCGGGTTCGTCGTTGCCACAAGCCGGTTGCTGGTCGCTTCGGTCACGTAGGTGCTGGGCACGCCGCTCAGGCTGAGCTGCGTGCGGTTGCCGTTCGCGTCGTGGGCGATGGCCCAGCTGGTACTCGCGTCGACCACGTGGGTCAGCCGGCTGTTCGTGTCGTGGCCGAATTGCTGGTCCAGCGCGGGCCGCGGCGTGCCGTCGAGCGCCAAGTGGGTGTATGAGACCACCCGGTCGGCTTCGTCGTAGCGGATGTCGCGCCACACGTCGCCGAGGCGCAACCGCACGACACGCCCGTCCAGGTCGGTCACGCGCTCGTGCGCCTGCGCGCCGCCGGCCATCGCCCACTGCCAGCCTTCGACCGGGCCGAACGGCTGGTACCTCACCTGATCGATCAGCGGCAGCGCGGCACTGCCGGCGTCCTTCGCCAACGCGATCGACGCAATCTGCGAACCGTTCCAGTGAATCGCCAGCCGGCGGCCGGAGGGGTAGGTGATGCCGGTCAGCCGCCCGAGCGTGTACTCGTAGCCGACGACGGTCGTGACCATTGCGCTGTTCGCGCCGATCGCCGGGCTCACGCGCTGCATGCTCGCGACAACCTCGCCCCATTCGTTGTAGGCGTACTGCGCCGATCCGGCGGGAAAGATCGTCGACGTCAGGCGCCCGATGCCGAAGCTGAAGCCCGGCCCGGTCTCGCCGTGGTTCCAGACCAGCAACGCGTCCGGCTGCCCTTGCTGCAGGTACTGGATGGCATGGAGCCGGCCTGCCGCGTCGTAGGCGATGCGCGCGGTCACGCCCCGGCTGTCGATGCGCGTGCTCACCCGACCCGCCTCGTCGACGCTCAGGTCGGTGATGCCGGTGTCGGGGCTGACCACCTGGCGCCCGCCGTCGGGCTTGTCGGGATAGCGCGTGACCAGCCGGCGCGGATCGGTCACCTGCGTGAGCCGGTCGCGCCCGTCGTGCTCCAGCTCGGTGACCCCGCCCGACGGATCGACATGCGCCTTGAGGCGGTTCAGCGGGTCGTAGGCCAGCCGCGTCTCCAGGTTCAGCGTGCCGGCGCCGCGGACCACCTTCGTGACCTGTCCCTCGGCGTCGTACTCGTAGCGCGTCACCGAACGGGGCGAGACCGGCGGTGGCGGCAACGTCTGCGCCTGGGCTGCCAGACCCGCGATGGCGCCGACGGCAAGGAGGCACCGCATGGCGGCCCTCATCGCGCGGCCTCATGGCCTTCGCTCTGCTGCACCCGCCCGAGCGCATCGACGATGCGCTCCAGCGTGCGCCGCAGCGTCCCCTGCGGGTCCTGCACCTTCTCGCGGACCTTGATGCTGGCCATGTCCAGCAGGTAGTCGATGCGGTGGCCGTGCTCGTCGTAGACCGCCACCATGCGGTGCGCGTCGTCATAGTCCCAGCCGACCCAGCTTCCGTCCGGCAGCGTCAGCCGCTTCAGCTGGCCCGCGGCATCGTAGGTGTAGCGCGTGATGCGTCCGCCCACGTCGCGCGACAGCAAGCGCTGCCGCAGGTCCCAGGTCTGCAGCGTGACGATGCCGTTCGCGTCGATGCTCTCCAGCAGCTTGCCGGCCCGGTTGTAGCGCAGGTAGCGCGTGACACGCCCGTCGCTGGTGGTCTCGCTCTGCAGGTCACCCACCGTGTGATCGGCGGTCTGGTCTTCGTAGTACGACCAGGTGGTCGTGGTGTAGTCCGGTGCCGTGGCGGTGAGCTTCTGCCCGCGCGCGTTGTAGGTCCAGCTCCAGACCTTGGCGCCGGGCGGGTACGCCGCCATCGCGTTCAACGGCATGACCAGCAAGGCGACGGCGGCCAGCCGCCTGATGATGTCCCGCATGATTCCCCCTGGTTGGTGTTGCGCTTGACGCGCCGCAGTCTTCCGGGGGGGTGTGCAGGAAATGTGGAGATCACCCTGGTGGCGGCATGTTCGCGCTGCGAGCGCGGCACGACGCCAGCCAAGGTCGAGGCGAACTGCGCAGTTCGCCTCGACCCCGACGCGGCCTTTTATTGCGATGACGGTCGCTGGTCGAGCTTCTCGTCGGGCTTCTCTTCAGTTCGGCGCCTCTTAAGCGTCGGAACAGGCCCGGGCTTCGAGGGCTTTTCTTCGGCCCTGGAAACGGATCCACTGCTGCTACGCTTGAAGCCGCGGCGGGCCTTCTTCTCCTGCGCACGCTCACGCTCCGCCTTCTCCGCTTTCTTCTTCTCCTTCTTCGCTTTCGTCTCCAGCTTCGCCTGCTTCCTGGCCTCAAGCTTCGCCAGCTCTTTGCCCCGACGAAGCTCCATACGGTCAAGCTGTTCCCCGACCCCACCCCGGCCGATGCGTCTCGGTCTGTCGTGGAGCCCTGGGAGGGTCGCCGGTTGCGGGGGACGTGCCGACGAAACTGGCGGCACAGGCTGCTGGAGCGCCAGGGCTCTATCCACTTCCTTCTGCGCCCCTACTGTCACTACGTGCTTCTTTTCGAAAGAGGGACCGGTGTGAACGACCGTGACTTCACTTAGTTTGCGACGGAGCGGCGTTTGAGTCTTGCGCTGGGGGGCGCGATTGCGTGGTACTTCCATAACAAAACCCTCGTGATTGGACAGCCGTTCTGTAACGACGCCCCAAGAAAAGTTCGGCCCCGCATGCCAGCCATTTGGCCGCTCCCGCATCCCCCTAGAACACCCACCGACTCACCTTGGTCACTTTGTGACCGCCTCCCCGCCTCCTAGCATCGCCCCGCGATTGCGCTGACGCGCGGCCCGCGGCATGCGCGGGCCGGCATGCACCGAAAGGCATAGGTTGTGTTGATTCCTTCAGTTCGTGCGGGCTGCGTGGCGATGGCGTGCGCCCTGCTGCTGGCCACCGCGGCCCGGGCCCAGTCGGCCACCGCCGCCGACGGCCTCGCCCCCGCCAACACGCAGGCCCGCGACGCGCTCGCGCGCCAGCGCGACGCCGAAAGCCTGTTCTCCGTCAGCGCCGAAGGCAAGGCGCTCTACGAACGCGACGTCGTCAAGCTCGACGGCTACGGCTACTGCGGCCGCTCGATCGCGCTGGCCGAACAGGGCGAGTTCCGCCAGAGCATCCGCGCCGCCAGCAAGGCGCTGCACCTCGGCCAGGCCGACGAGAACGACGACCTGAAATCGCTGGCGCAGCGCGACCTGGCGATCGCCTACAACTACGCCGGCCTGCTCGACGAGGCCGAGCGCTTCGCCAACGGCTCGCTCGCGCTGACGCCGAAGAACCCGCAGCAGGCCCACGCGCCGTCGCTGAAGGTGCTCGGCGACATCGCGGTGCGCCGCGCCCGCTACGGCGACGCGGCCGGCTACTACGGCCGCAGCATCGCGCTCGCGAGCGACCGCTTCCGCCCGCTGGTGCAGGTCTCGCTCGCCAACGCCTCCACCGCCGCCGGCCGCGCCCCCGAGGCGCTGAAGCAGCTCGACCAGGTGCCGGTGCGCGAGGCCGACAAGCTCGGCCCGTTCTACAAGCGCAGCCGCGCCAACGCGCTGCTCGGCAGCGCGCAGCCGAACGAGGCGCTGCTGCTGTTCAAGCAGGTGCTGGCCGACCCCGGCACTGGCGACGCGGCCTACCACCGGCTGTGGGCCTCCGAAGGCATCGCGCGCGTCGAAGCCGCGCGCGGCGACAAGGCGGCCGCGCTCGCGTCCTACCTCGACACCGTGCAGCAGGCCGAGCGCCTGCGCAGCAAGTTCACCAGCGAGGAGTTCAAGACCGGCCTGTTCGGCGACATCCAGCAAGTCTTCAACGCCGCGCTGAACCTGAGCCTGGACGCACGCAACTACGAAGCGGCGTGGACGCTGTCCGAAGCCTCGCGCTCGCGCCAGCTGCTCGATTCGATCCGCGACCGCGCGAGCGACACGCTGGCGCAGGAGCGGGTGTCGCTGGCCGAGCTGCAGCGCTCGCTCGGCGCCGGCGATGCGGTGCTGCAGTTCCACGTGCTCGACGACCGCAGCATCGTCTGGCTGGTCACCCGCAGCGGGCTGTCGGCCGCGGTGATCCCGCAGGGCCAGGCCTCGCTCGCGAAGCAGGTCGACGGCTTCCGCAGCAGCGTCATCGAACGCCGCCGCGACACCACCGCGCTTGCGCAACAGCTCTACAAGTCGCTGCTGTCGGGCATCGACCTCGGTGACACGCGCCGCCTGTTCGTCGTGCCGCACGGCCCGCTGCACTACCTGCCGTTCCAGGCGCTGCACGACGGCCGCGGCTTCCTGGTCGAGCGCAGCGCGCTGGCGGTGTGGCCGTCGGCCGCCGTCGGCTCCAGGCTGCTGGCGCGCGGCAACGCGCAGGCCTCGTCGCTGCTCGGCTTCGGCAACCCGGCCACCGACCGCGACGTGCCGCCGCTGCCCGGCGCCGAGCGCGAGGTGCAGAAGGTGGCCCAGCAGTTCGGCCGCAGCGAGGTCTTCGTGCAGCAAGAGGCCACCAAGCAGCGCTTCAAGGAAGGCGCCGCGTCGGCGAGCGTCGTGCACATCGCCGCGCACGCCGAGCTCGACGAGGTCGATCCGCTGTTCTCGCGCGTGCTGCTGGCCTCGACGCCGAGCGAGCCCGGGCTGCTGGAAGCGCGCGACATCTACAACCTGAAGCTCGACGGCGTGCGGCTGATGACGCTGTCGGCCTGCGAGAGCGGCCTCGGCAAGGTCGCGCGCGGCGACGAGATCGTCGGCTTCACGCACTCGATCCTGTCGGCCGGCGCGAACAGCATCGTCGCGTCGCTCTGGCCGGTGGCCGACGAATCCACCGACCTGCTGATGACGCGGCTGTACCGCGAACTGGCCGGCGGCCGCGACCTGATGGGCGCGATGCAGCAGGCCGAGCTGGAGGTGCAGAAGAACCGCCGCTTCGCGCACCCGTTCTTCTGGGCCCCGTTCAACGTGATCGGCAACGGCCGCCTGCAGGTCTTCAATGCGGTGGCCGCGCGATGAGAAGCAGCATGACCCCCCTTCCCCTTCGCTCGCTGCCGATGGCGCTGGCCCTGGCCTTCCCGCTGATGGCGCACGGCCAGGCCGAAGCCCCGGCGCTGCGCAACGCGCCGCAGCCTGCCGACGCCGCCTCCGCGCCGCGCGCCGCCACGAAGCCGGTCGTCAGGTTCACGATCAGCTCGGTGCGCTTCACGCCCACCAGGGCGGTGCCCGAGGCCGAGCTGCAGCAGGTCGTCAAGCCCTGGCTGAACCGCGAGATCGCCGCCACCGACCTGGCGGTGGTCGCGGTCGCGCTGCGCCGCTTCTACGAGGAGCGCGGCTACGGGCTGGTCGGCGTCGGCTTCCCGACGCAGGACCTGGCGCAGGGCGTGCTGCAGATCGCAATCGTCGAGCCGCGCATCGTCCGCGTGACGGTCGAGAGCCCCGACAAGCCGCCGATCTCGCCGCAGAAGATCAGCGCGGTGCTGGCACGCAACGGCATCGCGAAGGACGAACCGCTCGACGTGCTGGCGCTCGACCGCGTGATGTACACGCTGAACGACTGGCCCGGCGTCGGCGCCAAGTCGACGCTGCTGCCGACCGGCGACGAAGGCCGCTACGCGATCGCGGTGCAGACCGAGGCGCGCCGCGGTTGGGATGCGAGCGTCGATGCCGACAACTACGGCTCCGAGGCGACCGGCCGTTACCGCGCCGGCGCGCTGCTGCGCTGGAACAACCCGACCGGCTCGGGCGACAACCTCGACCTGCGCGCGTCGGTCTCCAGCGGCAAGGGCACGCTGGTCGGCCGGCTCGGCTACGAGGTCCCGCTCGGCGCGAGCGCGTGGCGGCTGGGCGCCGGCATCTCGCGCGTCGAGTACGAGCTGGGCCAGGATTTCGCGGGTGCCGGCGCGGTCGGCTCGGCCAACGTCGCCGACGTGTCGCTGTCGTACCCCTTCATCCGCACCCGCGACCGCAACCTGGTCGGCCGGGTCGCGGTGACGAGCAAGAAGCTGGTCGACGAGTTCGGCGACACCACCGAGAAGAAGGTGCGCGGCGGCGAGTTCGGCCTGTCGTTCGAGAACCGCGATGCCTTCGCCGGTGGCGGCTTCACCGGCGGCAACCTCTCGCTGCAGTTCGGCAAGCTCGACATCGAGAGCGATTACTACCGCGACTACGACAGCAGCCTGGGTGATCGTGCGACGCAGGGCAGCTTCCGCAAGCTCGGCGTGCAGGTCAACCGGCTGCAGGCCATCGTGCCGCGCGTCTCGCTGTTCGTCGGCCTGGTCGGCCAGTTCGCCAGCAAGAACCTCGACAACGCCGAGAAGATGACGCTCGGCGGCGCGCGCGGCGTGCGCGCCTACCCGTCGGCCGAAGGCTCGTCGGACGAGGCCGCGGTGCTGAACACCGAGCTGCGGCTGTGGATCGACGCGCAGTGGACGACTTTCGTGTTCCACGACGCCGGCCACGGCAAGCGCTTCAAGCGCCCGGATGCCGACGGCCGGCCGAACACGCTGAACCTGCACGGCTCGGGCCTGGGCGTGCAGTACACCAACGCCGAGCTCTTCACGCTGAAGGCCGCGGTCGCGCGGCGCGGCGACGAGCCCGTCACCTCCGAAGCTGACGACAGGCGCACCCGCTTCCTGGTCGAGCTGCAGCACGGCTTCTGAATACGCCACCGAGGATCCCGCCATGGCAACCCGCAACCGCCTTCCCTTGCCTTCCGAGGCGTCCCAGCCCCGCCTGCTGCCGGTCGCGCTGGCTGCGGCCCTCGCGCTCGGCGGCACGGCCGTCGCCGCGCCGCCGGTCACGCAGCTGCCGGTCGTCAGGCCCGGCGGCGCGCAGATCAACGCCACCGTCGGCACCGCCACCGGCGGCGCGAACCCGACGCTCGCGGTCACGCAGAACGCCAGTGCCACCAACCGCGCGCTGGTCGAGTGGGAGAGCTTCAGCGTCGGCAGCAGCGCGAAGGTCAATTTCACTCAGCCAAACGCGCAGAGCATCCTGATCAACCGCGTGACCGGCAATGCCAACGGCATCCCGGCCAGCGAGATCTACGGCGGCATCAGCGCCAACGGCCGGGTCTTCCTCGTCAACCCGACCGGCATCGTGTTCGGATCGAACGCGCAGGTGAACGTCGGCTCGCTGGTCGCGACCACGCTCGACCTGTCCGCCAACATGACGGCCAACAACTACGCCGGCTTCGTCAACGGCAGCGGCGGCATCGACTTCGAGACCACCGTGGCGCCGGCCGGTGGGCGCAGCGTGCAGGTGCTCGAGGCCGCGAACCCGCTGGTGCCGCAGATCCAGGCCGGCGACGGCGGTTCGATCCTGCTGATCGGGCGCGACGGCGTCGAGCAGTCGGGCACCATCAGTGCGCCGCGCGGCTCGATCACGCTGACCGCGAGCGGGACCGCGACGCTGGCGCCGGTCACCACCAGCGGTTTCATCGAGATCGCGGTCGACACGCCGGCCCAGCGCAGCAGCGGCGTGCTGCTGGGCACCGGCTCGCAGACGCTGGCCAGCGGCGGTGCGATCCGCATCGGCGCGGCCGCCGAGGAAGGCGGCACGCGCAGCGAGACGATCACGATCCAGGGCCTGGTCAGCACCGACAGCACGACCGGCGCGGGCGGCACGATCGACATCGACGTCGGCAGCGACGCGGCGTCGAAGCTGGTCCTGAGCGGCGACGCGGTGCTCGGCGCCAGCAGCACGGTCGGCCAGGGCGGGCGCATCACGCTCGGCGGGCGCGACATCGCGCTGAACAACACCGGCAAGGTCTCGGTGGCGGCCGACGGCGCGACCGGCGGCGGCAGCATCGCCATGGGCGACACCGACACCGGCTCGCTGGTGGTTTCCAGCAACGCCGTCGTCAGCGCCGATGCCACCGGCACCGGCGATGGCGGATCGATCGCGATGCAGGCGATGCTGAACCGCATGGTGTCGGCCTCGCCGACCGGCCTGCCGCGCGTCGAATTCGGCGTGCTCGAGATGTACGGCACGCTGCATGCGCGCGGCGGCGTCAATGGCGGCAACGGCGGCGGCATCGAGACCTCGGGCCTCGCGATGACGGCCAGCCTGGCCGACAGCACCTCGGGCACGCTGATCGGCCACGGCACGGTCGACGCGGGGCCCCGTGCGGCGGGTGGCCGGGCCGGCACCTGGGTGCTGGACCCGTTCGATGTGACGATCTCGACCAGCGGGGCCACCACCACCGATGGCTTGTTCACCCCGACGGGTCCGGGCGCCAACCTCCGCGCGGACAACCTCTCGGCCGCACTCGACAGCGGCACCAGCGTGGAAGTCTCGACCGGCTCCCGCAACAACGGCAGCGCGACCGGCACCATCACGCTGGCCGGCAACACCGCCATCGTGCGCAGCGCGGGCACCGTCGCGACCGTGCTGACGCTGCGGGCGCACGACAGCATCGCGATCGGCACCGGCAGTTCGATCACCGTGAAGGGCGCCGGCCCGCTGGACGTCAACCTGCTGAGCGACCTGGACAGCACCGGCAGCGGCAACATCAGCATCAACGGCGCGACGATCGCGACCGGCGGCGGCAGCCTGCTGTTGAGCGGCGGCGGCGCGCCAGGCACCGGATTCGCGCACGGCAACGGGCAGATCGCCGGCGTCGACATCAACAACAGCAGCATCGACGCGCGCGGCACGACCGGTGCCGGCAACGTGACCCTCCGCGGCGCCGGCGGCCCGGGCACCTTCGAATCCGGTGTCTCGATCGTCGGCACCGACATCACCGCGAACGACATCACCGTGCTCGGCACCGCGGGTGCCGGCTCGGGCGTGCAGATCAGCGGCGCCACGCTGGCCACCGCGGCCGGCACGGTCGACCTGCGCGGCATCGCGACCCGGATCTCGCCTGCCGGCGAGCCGACGATCGGGCTGGACATCGGCTCGCTGGACATCTCGGCCGGCACCGGCTCGGTGCGGTTGGCCGGGCGTGCCGACGATGCCGGCTTCACGCCGGCGGCAATCAACCCGGCGGTCGGGCTGCGCTACAGCACGCTGTCGATTGCCGGCGCAGCCGGCTCGAACGGCACGATCACGCTGGCCGGCCAGGCGGTGAATGCGAGCGGCGGCACCGGCGTGCAGTACAACGTCGGCGACAGCAGCGGCCTGCACATCGACAGCGGCCCGAGCAGCGCCACGCCGCTTCCGACCGGCGCCAACGTGGTGATCGGCGGCGAAAGCGCCGGCGGCACCGCGCTCGACCTGGGCGCCTCGTTCAACCCGTTCGTGCGCACGACCGGGTATGTGAACTTCCGGCCGCTGGGCGTCGATGCGAACGGCGGCCTGACCGAGCAGACCGGCGTCGCGATCCGGATCGGCGCTGCCAATGGCGGCGCGCCGGGCAACGAGTTTCGTGTCGACGCGAGCTGGCTGCAGCCGCCAGACGACGTCAATGGCGGCGTGACGGCGGCCAAGGGCATCGTCGTCGGCTCGGCCGGCCACGTCGGGCTGATCACGCTGGATGCCGGCGTGCTGGCGAACCACGAGGCAGTGTCGCTGACGCTGCAGAACCAGGGCAACGGCGCGGCCGGCATCCTGCTGGGCGGGCAGAACACGGTCGGCACGCTCGGGCTGATGAGCAGCGGCGCCGTGACGCAGACCGGTTCGATCGCCGTGCAGACGCTGGTGATCCAGGGCAGCGGCGGCAACAACGTGACGCTGACGAGCGCGCAGAACCAGATCGGCACGCTGGCCTTCGATCCACCGGGTTCGCTGTCGGTGATCACCGACGGCAACCTGGTGGTCGATGCAGCGAGCGCGGCGTCGTTCGATGCCGCCGGTGGCTTCTCGACGTTCGCGATCACCGACAGCCAGGGCGGTGCGGCGGCGCTGCTGCGGGCGGCCGGCACGATCACGCTGAACCGTTCGATCTCGATGGACAACGAGATCGGCCGGCTCGACATCGTGTCGCCGACGCAGGTGGTCTTCGGCACCGGCGCGACGCTGTCGGCCGGCGCGCGCTGGAGCGTGTGGGCCCCGACGGTGACCGGCCTGGCGGCCGACTCCGGCGCGGTCCGCTACTACGGCTGCGCGTTCGGCGACACCGGGACGTGTTCGGTGTCGGGCATTGCGTTGCCGCAGACCGGCCGGCAGGTGTTGTCAGCGACGCAACCGACGCTCACCGTGACGGCGACAGCGGCGAACGGGCCCGGCGGCGCGATCCCGCCGTTGACGTACACGGTGACCGGCCTGGTCAATGGCGACACCGCGGCGACCGCGTTGACCGGCGCGCTCGCGACGACGGCGACGCCGACCAGCCCCGAGGGCAGCTACGCGATCACGCAGGGCACGCTGGCGTCGCCGACCGGCTACGCGATCACGTTCCAGGGTGCGAACCTGGTGCTTGGTGCGGCAGCGGCGCCGATCGGCAACCTCGACATCCTCGGCGTGACGCGCGAGGCGCTGCAGTCGCGCTTCCAGTCGCAGTTCGAGTCGGGCGTGTATGGGCGGAACCTGGCGCAGCCCTACATCTGCACGGCAGCTTCACTGATTCGCGGGTTGTCGGCGGATGACAAGCAGGCCGATCCGTTGGCCGCCGAATGGGGGAAGGTGCGGAACCAGCCGCAGCTGTCGGGCTGCCTGGACGTCAGCGACGGAGGGTCGTGCTCGGCGTTCTGATTCTTGTTTGGCGCGTCGCGGGGGGTGAGGGGATGGGCTGGGGGCTCATGCCTCGGCGGTCGGCCTGGCGGCCGACTGCACGAAGAAGCTCGGCTTCGGGGGTGCATCGGCAAACTCCCTCCACTCACTTCGTTCGTTGTGGTCAAACAGTGCCGATGAGTCAGTCTACGAAGCGTGCTGACGCACGCCACCCCCGAAGCCGATCTTCTCCGTCGCCTCAGAAATCGCCCCCACCCCATCCCCTCACCCCCCGCTCAACACCAGCCGCTCTTGTTGGGGGGAAAAGATTGAAGTGACCGACGAGCGCGCCGACGTTCGCATGCTCGTCGGTCACTTCAATCTTTTCCCCCCAACACAGCGAGCGGTGCCGCAAAGGCGCGGGTGGGGAGGCTGTGGGGCGCCAATAAGGAGGGGGCGCCGGAGCTGGCTGGCTTCGTGGCCCCGCGCGCAGCGCGTTCGTGAACTGACTGTCGCCGACTGTTTGACCACAGCGAGCGAAGCGAGCGGAGGGAGTTTCGGCGACGGGCCATGAAGCCAGTCAGCGGAGGGAAGTCATCGGCCCTGCCAGGGGCCGATGGCCGCCCCCGACGGCGCGCCACAGCCTCCCCACCCGCGCCTTTGCACGCGCGGAAGCAACGAAGCAACAACTCACCCCACCGGCAACTTCTTCAGCAACGCCAGCGCCGCCGCATTCTTCGGCTCCAGCTTCAGGCACCGCTGCAGCGCCTCCCGCGCCGCCTTCGGATCGCTCGCCTGCAGCGCCTGTGCCTTCTTCAGCAGCGTGTCGGCCAGTGCCCGCCGGCCAGCGGCATCGCGCGGCGCCGCATCGACCCGCTTCTGCAGCATGCCGATCGCCTCGTCGTACTCGCCCTGCCCGGCCAGCATCACCGCATGCTCCAGCTCGATCGACTGCTCGCTCGGCGCGATCCGCGCACCCGGCTTGCGGGTCAACGTCAGCCGCGACGGCTGGCCCAGGTAGTCGCGCTTGTTGCGCGCGCGCTCGATGCCGCGCAGCCCGTCGGCCGCCTCGGCCTGCTCCGGCTGCAAGGCCAGCACGCCCAGGAACGATTGCTCCGCCGAATCGAGGTCGCCCTTCTTCAGCTCGGCCCGCCCCCGCTGCAGCCGCTCGGTCGCCAGCAGGTCGGCACGGTGCCGCGCGTCGGCCAGGCGCTCGCGGTACTGCGCAGGCCGCAGCGTCGCGAGCACCTCCCAGGCCTGCACCGCCTCGCCCCACTGGCCCTGGCGCTCCATCGCCACCGCCTGGTCGCGCTGGCGCGCCTCGAATTCGGACACCGGGTCACTGCGCGAGCCGGCAGCCGCATCGGTCGTGCCGCCCGGGTTGCCGGCGGGCACGCCCGCACAGGCGGCCAGCAGCAGCGTGACCGCGGCCAGCGTCGTGAATCGAAAAGCGTGCGTCATGACGAAGGCGTGAAGCTGCGAACGGTCTGCAACTTGGACTTGAAGGCCTCCAGGTCGTGGCTGCCGTAGATCATCGTGCGGCGCAGCATCAGCGGCTGCGCCCAGGCCGGGTTGCCGCCCGGCGTCACGGTGCCGGCCAGCCGGTAGCGGTTGCGCGCCAGCGCCTCCAGCACCACCTCGTTGACGTCGCCGAACGGGTAGGCATACGTCAGCACCTCGTTCGACAAGCGCTTCTCGATCACGTCGCGCGGCACCTTCGCCTCGGCCTCCATGCGCTTCGCATAGGCGGCATCGTTTTCACCAGCGGCCCGCTCGATCAGGTTGGAGTGGGTCTTCGAATGCGACTGGATGTCGATCAGCCCCGACGCGGTCATCTCCTGCATCTGCGGCCAGGTGAGCGCATCGCCGGCACCGACGAAATCGGTGTACAGGAACACCGTCGCCGGGAAGCCGTGCTTCTTCAGCAACGGATAGGCATGGCGGTAGTACGACGCATAGCCGTCGTCGAAGGTCAGCACCACCGAACGCTTCGGCAGCGGCTGCCGACCTTCGAGGAAACCGATCAGGTCCTTCAGGCGGATCACCTTGAAGTTGTTGGCCGCCAGCCAGTCGAGCTGCTGCTCGAAGCCCGATGCCGACACCGTCATCTTGCCGCTGCCCTGTCCCACCCGGTGGTAGCAGAGGATCGGGATCGTCTGGTACTGGCCGCTGCGCACGCCCATCGGGTTCAGCGGCTTCAGCGGCACGACCACCGGCTGGCCGCTGCGCACCTGCGGCATGCCGGGGTTGGCATCGGCCACCTCCCAGTCGCGCGCCGCGCTGCCGAGGAAACGCTGCGCGATCGACGCATAGCTGTCGTCGCCCTGCGGCAGGTAGATCAACAGGCGGTCGCTGCGCGCCAGCACGCCGTCCTTGTCGGCGCTGCTCGGGGCGACGGCGGCCGTGCCGCCATCGCCGCGCGGCGGGGTCTGGCAGGCCGCCAGCGCCAGCACGCAGGCCACGCTCGCCACCCCGGTCAGCGCGCGGCGCTGAAGTGCTTGCATCGACGGCTCCCTCAAGAAGGCTTCTTCGGATCGGCGGCCGGCGGCCGCCTCAGCGGCGCCATCGTGTTGGCGAAGCTGGCGGCCACGCGCTGCGTGTCGGCCGCGGTGTCCTGCGTCGGCACGTAACGCTCCTGCAGGGCCTGCGCCATCGCGTCGAACTCCTTGTAGAGCTGGCCGAATTCATCGGTCCGCTCCTCGCGGATGCGGTGCTCGAACTGGCCCTTCGCGATCTCGCGCATCGAGTCGCCGACCAGCTTGATCGGCCGCGCGAACCAGTTCGCGACAAAGTACATCGCCACCGCCACCGCCAGCACCGTGACGATCACCAGCACGATCATCAGCGTCAGGCTCAGCCGCGCCACCTGCGCGAGCGGCTTCTCCGGCACGCCCAGCGCGACCCGCCCGACCGCCTTGCCCTGGAAGGTCATCGGCGCCTCGAACAGCAGCACGTTGTCGTTGTCGTCGAGCACCCGCGTCACGCTGACGCCGCCGGCCCGCGTGCCCAGCAGTTCGCCGCTGCGCGCCTTGTACGGCTGGCCGACGCTCGCGGCATCGCTGGACGCCCGCACGACACCGGCCCGGTCGACCACGCTGACGCTCGTGAAATCGCGCGTCTTCATGACCTCGCCGACCGACACCTCGACCGCCACCCATTCGTCGGCCAGCGCCGACACCGCGTTCTGCGCCGCGATGAAGCGGCTCAGCGACGCGCCGTAGTCGGTCACCTGGCCCATCATCGCGGCGGTCTGCTGCCGGTTGACGACCGCGCCGGTCACCGCCATCACCGCGAACACGATGGCGCCCATCATCAGCGCCCACTTCACGCGCAGCGGCAGGATGCGGGGCTTTTCCTTCTCGCGCGCGTCGTCTTCGGCGTCGCGCATCGCCAGGCTGATCGCCGCGGCAAGCTCCTGGCCGGTCTGGAAGCGGCGCTCCGGCTGTTTGGCCAGGCAGCGCTCGACGATGCGGCGCACGCCCGGCGGCAGGTCGGCACGCAGCTTCTCGATCGGCGTCGGCTCCTCGGTGGCGATCTTCATCGCCAGCGCGACGATGCTGTCGCCCTGGAACGGCGGCGCGCCGCTGAGCATCTGGTACAGGATGATGCCGACCGAGAACAGGTCGGAGCGGCCGTCGACCTTGGAGCCCTTGGTCTGCTCCGGCGACATGTACTGCGGCGTGCCGAGCACGTCGCCGACCCGCGTCTGGTGGGTGGACGACGCACCGCCGGCCACGTGCGCGATGCCGAAGTCGGTCACCTTCACGGTGCTGGTGCCCTTCAGCACCATGATGTTCGACGGCTTGATGTCGCGGTGCACGATGCCCTTGCCGTGCGCATAGTCGAGCGCCTTGGCCAGCTGCAGCACGATCACCAGCGTGTCGCGGATCGGCATCGGGCCCGAGCGCGCCATCAGCTCGTTCATCGGCTCGCCTTCGATCAGCTCCATCGCCATGTACGGCCGGCCTTCGATCTCGCCCACGTCGTGCACGGTGACGATGTTCGGGTGCGACAGCATGCCGGCGGCGCGCGCCTCGCGCAGGAAGCGGGCGCGGTATTCCTCTTCCTCGCAGTAGGCGGCGTGCAGGAACTTGATCGCGATCGTGCGGTCGATGCCCGGGTCGTGCGCCCGGTAGACGCTCGCCATGCCGCCGCGCCCGATGCGCTCGGTGATCTGGTAGCGGCCGACCTGGCGCGGCGCCGCCGGGCTGGCGGCCGCCGGCGCCGCGCGGCGCGCGGACTCACTTCCGAGCGCAGCGGCCGGCAGCGTGTCCGCCGACGCATTGGCCGCGGCCGCGTTCAGCGGGGCGGTGCGGATGCTGGCGCTGGAATGGGTGATGACGCGCGTGGTCTCGTCGTCTTCGAACGGGCGTTCCGGGTAGTCGTCTTCAGGCATGGCACCGCACAGTGCCTGCCCGGAGCAAAACTCTCAATGAACGAAAGTCATTTCGCCCCCCGTCCCGCTCCCGATGGGCAAACGTTTCCGACGGCTTGTGCGACAAGCGCATGACTTTCGTTGATTGCCAATCCGGATCGCCCGGCGGATAAACCGGCTTCAGGCGCGCCGGCTTTGCACGGCGGGCGTGCCTGCCTCGCTGTCGGAGCCCTCATGATCCTGGTGATACGCGCCCATACCCTGAAGAACGAGACCCTGTCTCAGTCGATCACGGGCCACTTCGACGAACGCGGTGGCACGATCGGCCGTTCCGACACGAACACGCTGGCCCTGCCCGATCCGGAGCGCCACATCTCGCGCCTGCAGGCCGAGGTCTGGTTCAGCAACGGCTCGTTCTCGATCCGCAACGTCGGCAGCGCCAACGCGATCGTCATCAACGGCCGGCCGATCAACGCCGGCGAAGGCAGCACGCTCGGCCATGCCGACGAACTGGTGATCGGCGGCTACGTGATGCGGGCGACACTGGCCGCGCCCGAAGCCACGCCGCGCACCGACGAGCGGGCGCCGATCGATTCGCGCACGGTGATCAAGGCCTCGGCGGTCGAATCGCGCACCAACCCGCGCCTGCAGCTGAGCCCGCCGATGCCGCCGGCCCCGCCGACGCCGCGCTCGCTCGGCGGCACGACGGCGGCGATGCCGCCGCCCGCGCAGCCGACGCCGCCGCGCGCCACGCCCGCGCCGATTGATTCGGCCAACCCGTTCGGCGACCTGCTGGGCGGCCCGAGCGGCCCCGGCGCCAGCGACCCGTTCGCCGACCTGATGGGCGGCGCCCGCGAGCCCAGCCCGACCGGCACGATGCCGTCGTTCCGGCCGGCCGCCGCGCCGGTGGTGGCTCCGCCGCCGCCGTTCGCTCCGCCGCCGCCGGCCACGCGCGCGTCGGCTGCTTTCGCACCGCCACCGCCGCCCGCCGCGGTCAGTCGCCTGCCGGACGATTTCGATCCGTTCGCCGACCTGCCGTCGCCGTCGTCCGGCTCGGCCCCGGCCGATCCGCTGGCCGGCTTCATGGGCAGCTCGGCCTCCGCGCCGCCGCCGGCACCGTCCGGCGGCTCGCTGCCGGTGGATTTCAGCCTCGGCGACCTGCTGGGCACGCCCACCGCCGCGCCGTCGTCCAGCCTCGACGCGATGTTCGGGCTGGGCCAGGCGCCGGCCGCCGGCAGCGGCGGCGATCCGCTGGCCGCGTTCCTGGCCGCGCCCGCGCCGGGCGGCGCGTCGGCCAGCACCGATCCGCTGGCGATGTTCGGCGGCTCCGCGCCCGCGGCGCCGGCTGCCGCGATCCCGGCCGATTTCGACCGCACGCCCGAGCTGCGCGGCGCCTACGTGCCGCCGGCGGTGCAGAGCCCGCCACCGCCCGCCGCGCCGCCGGCACGCCCCCTCCCTCCGGCGCCGGTGGCGCCGCCGCCGTTCGACCCCAACATGACGCAGGTCAGCTCGCCGCGCCCGCCGGCACCGCCGCGCGCCGCGCCGCCGGCCGCGCGCATCCGCGGTGACGACCTGACTCCGACGACCACGATGCCCGGCGTGCGCCCAGCCCGGCCGTCGCTGATGACCTCGGCCCCGATGCCGCTGACGCCGATGCCGCCGACGCCGGTGGCACCGCCGCCCGTCGCGCGCCCGCCGGTGGCAGCACCGGCCCATGCCGCCGGCGACACGTCGCCCGACGCGCTGTGGGCGGCGTTCTGCGAAGGCGCCGGCATCCACCTGCAGCCGCCGCAAGGCCTGAACCCGGCGCTGATGCGCGTCATCGGCGAGGTGCTGCGCCATTCGGTCGACGGCACGCTGAAGCTGGTCGCCACGCGGGCCGCCGCGAAGCAGGAGCTGCGCGCCGACGTGACGATGATCCAGGCGCGCAACAACAACCCGCTGAAGTTCTCGCCCGACGCCGGCACCGCGATCGAGCAGCTGCTGCAGCCGCCGATGCGCGGCTTCATGGTCGGCCCGGCGGCGGTGCACGACGCGATGGACGACCTGGTCGGCCATGCGATCGGCACGATGGTCGGCATGCGCGCCGCGCTCGAAGGCGTGCTGAAGCGCTTCGAGCCGTCGCAGCTCGAGGGCAAGCTCTCGGGCAACAGCGTGCTCGACAGCGTGCTGCCGATGAACCGCCGCGCCAAGCTGTGGGAGCTGTACCTGCAGCATTACCAGCGCATCCACGACGATGCCCAGGAGGATTTCCACGATCTGTTCGGCAAGGCCTTCATCAAGGCCTACGAAGACCAGCTCGACCGCCTGGACGCTGAGCGTCACCCCGGCGGCACCTGATCCATCGCCGTCTCCCAAGCCGCCGCACAGGACGCATGGCCATGCTGCAAGTCGAGATTGCCGCCCGCAGCGAGGTGGGCGGGCGAAGCCGCAACGAAGACGACCTGCGCCACGGCGTCAGCGGGCCGTTCTGCTATGCCGTGCTGGCCGACGGCGCCGGCGGGCACCGTGGCGGCAACGTCGCGTCCGACATGGTCGTGCGCATGACCGCGCTCGGCCTGCAGTCGGCTACGCAGGCCACGCCCGAATACCTGACGCAGCTGGTGTGCGACACGCATGCGGCGATCAACGAGCAGCAGCAGGGCAAGCGCAGCGCCGAACGCATGCATGCCACGCTGGTCGCGCTGTGGATCGACACGCGGCGCGAGGAAGCGCTGTGGACGCACGTCGGCGATTCGCGGCTGTACATGCTGCGCCACGGCCGCGTGTGCCACGTGACGCGCGACGACAGCGTCGTGCAGTGCATGGTCGATGCCGGCTACCTGACGCCGGAAGAAGCGGTCGGCCACCCGCACAAGAACCAGCTGCTCAGCGCGATGGGCACCGAAGGCCCGGTCGAGCCGAGCACGCTCGAAACCCACATGCCGATCGAAGACGGCGACGCCTTCCTGCTGTGCTCCGACGGCTGGTGGGACCTGTTCTCGAAGCGGGCGATCGAAGCCGCATTCGCCGCCGCCGATTCGGCCGAGGACTGGCTGGATCGCATGGGCGAAGCGATCCGTGCAGCAGCGAGGCCGAAGCAGGACAACTACAGCGCAGTCGCGGTGTGGATCGGCGATCCGTCGGAAACCACGCGCATGTCGGGGCTGTGGGACGACGACACGATCGGCGGCGGCGCAGGCAAGGCCCCTTGATCGTGGGGGGCCGTTGCCCGGCGTGACCTTGGTCGCTTCCCGCCGCCGGTGGCGCAGGCATCATTCCGGAATCTGTACGGAGGTCCCCGATGGACACGCTGAGCTTCAATTCGTCTTCGCTGCGCCGGGTCGCCGGCCTGGTCCTTGCCACGCTGCTGGCTGCTCCAGCGGCGACACCGTTGTGGGCCCAGGACATGGGCGACACCCGGGTGCTGAAGGGCAAGAACGTCACCGAGAGCAACCTGCTGGACGCGCTGACGCCGCCGCCGGAGCCGGTCGTCACGCGCAGCCTGAAGGTGAGCCGCGACGGCGCCGGCGTGTCGGCGCCGGAACGCAAGGCGAGCGCGTCGCTGCTGATCACGTTCCTGACGAACTCGTCGGAGCTGACCGAATCGGCGAAGCAGCAGCTCGACGTGGTGGCCGGCGCGCTGAAGAACGACCGGCTGGCCGACTACAGCTTCAACGTCGAAGGCCATGCCGACCCGCGCGGCAACCCCGACGCGAACATGCTGCTGTCGCAGCAGCGCGCCGAGAGCGTGCGCGACTACCTGGTGACGACCCACAGCATCGCCGCCGACCGGCTGAAGGCCGAAGGCAAGGGCGACCACGACCTGCTGAACCGCGCCGTGCCGGCCGCGCCGGAGAACCGGCGGGTGACCATCGTGACGAACGCGAAGTAGCTCGGCGTTAGCATTGGGCCGGCGCTTCATGCGCCGGACGAGGCGGATAAGGGCCTCCATGCTGAAGGAAGAGCTGCTGCAACTGGTCGCGAATGGCGAGAACTCCGGCGTGGAGTTCAAGCGCGACGACATTCGCCCGGAACAGCTGGGCAAGGAAATCGTCGCGCTGGCCAATCTCCGCGGCGGCATCGTGCTGCTGGGCATCGAGGACGACGGCACGATTTCCGGCATCCGTCCGAGCGAGCACCGCCCCGACCTGGAACGATGGGTCATGGACGCGGTGTTCGAACGCTGCGTCCATCCGATGATCCTGCCGTTCTACGAAGAGGTGGCGTTGGATGACGGGCTGCGGGTGGCGATCATCACCGTGGCCGAGGGAACGGCCAAGCCCTACGTGCTGCGCAGCAACGACCGCGAAGATGTTTACGTGCGTGTCGGCACGACCTCGCGGCTCGCGACACGGGAGCAGCAGGCCCAGCTGTTCGAGAGCGGCGGCATGCTGCACAGCGAAGTCCTCCCCGTCTCCGGAACCGGCCTGGCCGACCTGGACCGCGACCGTCTCGCGGACTACCTGTTGTCCGTCGCCGGCGACCTCGTGCTGCCGCACACCGATGCGGAATGGGAGCAGCGCTTGCTGGGGCTGGGCTTCCTGACCCGCTCTTCCGTCGGCAATACGAGCGCGAGCATCGCCGGATTGGTGTTGTTCGGCCGCAGCCCTCGGCGCGCCCTCCGGCAGGCGGGCGTGCGCTGGATGTCGTTTCCCGGGACCGACATGGACTACCAGGCGCAAGACGACGTCGTCATCGACGGCCCGCTGTTGGCACTGTGGCGCGGCGGGCACGACGGTCGGCCGCGGGAGCGCATCGAGGACGGCCTGGTCGAGCGCTTGCTGAGCCGCATGCGTCCCTTCGTGTCGGATCCCCAGCCACGGCTCGAAGAAGGGTTGCGCCGCGAGTCGAAGGACCGCTACGCACCCGAAGCGCTGCGCGAGGCCGTGTTGAACGCATTGGTGCACCGCGACTGGACGCGATCGACCCAGGTCGAGGTCGTCAACTATGCCGATCGCCTGGAGGTGACCAGCCCGGGCCGCTTGCAGAACTCGATGACGGTCGACAAGGTGCTCGCAGGCCAGCGCTCGGCACGCAACGGCATCATCGTGGACGTGATGCGCGACTACGGATACGTCGACCACCGGGGCATGGGCGTGCGGCGAAAGATCGTTCCGCTGACGCGCGCCTTCGCGGGGCAGGATGCGCGCCTGGAAGAAACGGATGATTTCTTTCGCGTGATCCTTCCGGCGAGGGTGCATCAATGAGCGCGCAGCAGCTGTCCGGGTGGTCACGGTCTGTGACCACCTTCGCACACAGGCAGCTCTCGCATAACATCCGACGCCATGTCCGACATGCTCGTCACGCTCTACAAGCTGCCACCGCTCGAGGAGGCATTGGCCGTCGTCCGCCGCCACGGCATCACGGTCCGCCGCGCGCTCGCGCCCGAGAAGCCGCGCATCCTGGCCTGGGCGGCCGAGCACTTCCCCGGCTGGGGGGCCGAGATCGATGTCGCGATCGGGCGGCTGCCGGTCGCCTGCTTCCTTGCGGTGCGCGAACAGCAGATCCTCGGCTTCGCGTGCCATGACGCGACCTGCAAGAACTTCTTCGGGCCTGAAGGCGTGGTCGATGCGGCGCAGGGCCAGGGCGTCGGCCGTGCCTTGCTGCTGGCCGCGCTGCATGCGCAACGCGAACTCGGCTACGCCTACGCCGTCATCGGCAGCGCCGGGCCGAAGGCGTTCTACGAGAAGGCAGTGGGCGCGGTGGTGATCGAGGGCTCGTCACCCGGCATTTACGCCGGGATGCTGAAGACGGACTTCAGCTGAGATCCTGGCTTCCACCGCTTGACGCCTCGTCCGATCGCGAGCGCCCGAACGCCCTGTTCGTCGTCGTGCGCGTTGCCACCCACCGTGAGGAGGTAGGCGCCGATGGCCAGGAAGCCCAGGCCTGAAGGAGGGTTGTTCATGAGCAAACCTGTGAGTCAGCATCCCAACCCGGTGAGAGCGGAGGCGGTGAAACCATACAAGTTGACTTGGTGCGGAACGGAAACAGGCCCGTCGGGCAAGGCGGGAGCGGGTCTGTGGAGAACACCCTCGACGACGACCATCCCCGCATAGGCACCCACTGCGATGCCCACGCCCGACTCGCAGCCAAACACCCCGCAGGCGATCGCTGCGGACAGCAACACCGGTTTGGCCCTGGACCAGGCTTGGTTGTGAAGAGCCAGGAATTCCCTGGCGCCGTCTCGAACGGACCGGATGCCATCTCGAACCGGGGCCATCCGCTCCCGGACGTGCAGGTGCTCGTCGAGCGTGGCCATGAAATTGACGAGCTGCGTTGAGAGGGTCAGGTTTTCGAACATGTCAGATCGTGCTCCAATGGGGGTGGTATCGATGCGAACCGCACCAGAGCCACCAACCACAGCAGCCTCGTCCGGACGCCCACCTGAGTGGTGCGCGTCGCGGATTCGGTTCCACCGACCGCTCAGTCGACCAGCCGCCCCTGCTTCAGCCGCAACACGCGATCGCAGCGCTTCGCCAGCGTCTCGTCGTGCGTGACCATCACGAAGGCCGTGCCCTGCACGCGCGCCAGCTCCATCATCAGCGCGAACACGCCGTCGGCGGTCTCGCGGTCGAGGTTGCCGGTGGGCTCGTCGGCCAGCACGCAGGCCGGTCGGCCGGCCAGTGCGCGCGCGATCGCCACGCGCTGGCGCTCGCCGCCCGACAGCTCCGACGGCCGGTGGTGCACGCGCGCAGCCAACCCGACCTGCGCCAGCACCGCCTGCGCCTGCTCGCGCGCCTGGACCTGCGTCAGCCGGCGGATGCGCAGCGGCATCGCGACGTTGTCGAGCGCGGTGAACTCCGGCAGCAGGTGGTGGAACTGGTAGACGAAGCCGAGGTGCCGGTTGCGCCAGACGCCCTGCTCCGCCGCGCTCATGTGCGAGAAGTCGCGGCCCTTCAGCTGCACCGCGCCGCTGTCCGGTGCCTCCAGGCCGCCCATCAGGTGCAGCAGCGTGCTCTTGCCCGAGCCCGAGGCGCCGACCACCGCCACCGTCTCGCCGGCGTGCACGTGGAGCGCCACACCCTGCAGCACGTGCACGTCGAGTCCGCCTTCGCTGAAGCGCTTGTGCAGCGACTGCGCATCGATCACCACTTCGCGCGCGTCACTCATAGCGCAGCGCCTGGGCCGGTTGCACGCGGCTCGCGCGCCAGCTCGGGTAGAGCGTCGCGACGAACGACAGCACCAGCGAGATGACGGTGATCGGCACGATGTCGGCGGCCTGCGGGTCGCTCGGCATGCGGCTGATCAGGTAGATGCTCGACGGCAGGAAGCTGGTGCGCAGCAGGTGCTCGATGAACGGCACGATGACGTCGATGTTGAAGGCGATCAACAGCCCGAAGCCGACGCCCGACAGCGTGCCGATGATGCCGGACGCCGCGCCCTGCACCATGAAGATGCCCATGATCGAGCGCGGGCTCGCGCCCAGCGTGCGCAGGATCGCGATGTCGGCCTGCTTGTCGGTGACGGTCATCACGAGGGTCGAGACGAGGTTGAAGGCGGCCACCGCGACGATCAGCGTCAGGATGATGAACATCAGGCGCTTCTCGAGCTGCACTGCGGAGAACCAGTTGCGGTTGGTGCGCGTCCAGTCGCTGACGATGAACTGCGGGCCGAAGGCCTGCGACAGCTGCTCGGCGACGTCGCGCGCCTGGAACAGGTCTTTCAGGCGCAGCTGCACGCCGGTCGGGCCGTCGGTGCGGAACAGCTTCGCGGCATCGTCGACGTGGATCATCGCGAGGCCACTGTCGTATTCGTAGTGGCCGGCATTGAAGGTGCCGACCACCGTCATCTGCTTCAGACGCGGCACCACACCGGCCGGCGTGACCTGCCCGCCGGGCGCGACGATCGTGATCTTGTCACCGTCGTGCACGCCCAGCGACCGCGCGAGCTCGATGCCGAGCACGATGCCCCATTCGCCGGGCACGAGCTTGGACAGCGTCGAATCCTTGATGCTCGCGGCGAGGTCGGTGACGGTGGCCTCGTCATCGGGCGAGATGCCACGGATGATCGCGCCGCGCATGTCGTCGCCGCGCGCGATCAGCGCCTGCGCCGCAATGAACGGCGCCGCGCCGGTCACCTGCGGGTTCTCGCGCGCCTGCTTCGCGGCGAGGTGCCAGTCGGGCAGCGCCTGGCCCTGGCCGTCCATCACCTCGACGTGGGCGACGACCGACAGCATGCGGTCGCGCACTTCCTTCTGGAAGCCGTTCATCACCGACAGCACGATGATCAGCGCCGCGACGCCGAGCGCGATGCCGAGCATCGAGACGCCGGAGATGAAGGAGATGAAGCCGTTGCGACGGCCGGTGCGGCCGGCGCGCGTGTAGCGCACGCCGATTTGTAATTCGTAGGGCCAGTTCATAGGTGCCGGGATGCTACCCGGAATGCCCTCCGGATCGCACCGGTCACAGCCGTTCGATGCGAGCGAATGCGCTGTGGTTGTGGATCGACTCGAAGTTCTCGACGTCGACCGTGTAGCGCCCGATGCGCGGGTCGGCATTCAGGCCGAGCGCGACATCGCGCACCAGGTCTTCGACGAACTTCGGGTTCTCGTAGGCATGCTCGGTGACCCACTTCTCGTCGGCGCGCTTGAGCATCGGCCAGATCTCGCTCGACGCCGCGTTCTCGGCAAAGCGCACCAGCTCGCCCCAGGGCACGTCCTGCAGCAACTCGGCGCGGATCGTCACGTGCGAGCGCTGGTTGTGCGCGCCGTAGTCGGAGATCTCCTTCGAGCACGGGCACAGCGATTTCACCGGCACCAGCACCTGCGACCACACGACCGGCTTGCCGTCGCGCATCTCGGCGACCCAGCTGCCCTGGTAGTCGAGCAGGCTCTCGACGCCCGACACCGGCGCGCGCTTGCGGATGAAGAACGGGAACTTCACCTCGACGCGACCGTGCGTCGCATGCAGCTTCTCGAGCATCTCGGCAAAGCGCAGCTTCAGGCCGTCGGCGTCGAGCGGCTCGTGCAGCGCATCGAGCCACGCGACGAAGCGCGACATGTGCGTGCCCTTCTGCTCGGCCGGCAGCGCCACGTCGAGCTCCCACTGGCCGATGGTTGGCTGCACCGTCTTGCCGAACTTCAGTTGCAGCGGGTAGCGCACATCCTTCACGCCGACGCGCTGGATCGCCAGGTGGCGCTCGTCGCGCTCGCTTTGCGTGTCGGGAATGTGCAGCGCGTCTTTCAAATTCGTCATGTGATTCATGTCGGACTTCTATCTGTCAACGGTCGCAAGGATGACAGCATTCCGACCGCCCCATGCGCGAAAGGGCTTGACGACGCCGTTCAAACCCTTTGGCCGGCCACCGGCCGCACCAGCGCCGGCCGCGCGCCGAAGCGCTTCAGGATCGATTGCTCGATGCCCGCCGCGTCAAGCCCGCAGGACGCCAGCAGCCTGGCCGGATCGCCATGCTCGATGAAGGCATCGGGCAGGCCGAGCTGCAACACCGGGATCTCGATGCGCGCCGCCTGCAAGGCCTCGAGCACCGCGCTGCCGGCACCGCCCATCACGCAGCCCTCTTCGACCGTGACGATCGCATCGTGCGTGCGCGCGAGCTCGGCCACCAGCTCGGCGTCGAGCGGCTTCACGTAGCGCATGTTGGCCACCGTCGCGCCGAGGGCCTCGCCGGCGGCCAGCGCCGGGTACAGCAGCGTGCCGAAGGCCAGGATCGCGATGCGCTCGCCGCGGCGGCGCACCTCGCCCTTGCCCCAGGGCAGCGATGTCAGCTCGGGGTCGATCGCGACACCGGCACCGGCGCCGCGCGGGTAGCGCACCGCCACCGGATGGTCCTGCTCGAACGCGGTGGTCAGCAGCTGGCGGCACTCGCGTTCGTCGGCCGGCGCGAGCACGCTCATGTTCGGCACGCAGCGCAGGAACGCGATGTCGTAGGCACCGGCATGCGTCGCGCCGTCGCCGCCGACCAGGCCCGCGCGGTCGAGCGCGAACACCACCGGCAGGTTCTGGATCGCGACGTCGTGCAGCAGTTGGTCGTAGGCGCGCTGCAGGAAGGTGGAGTAGATCGCGACCACCGGCTTCAGGCCTTCGCAGGCCAGACCGGCGGCGAAGGTGACCGCATGCTGTTCGGCGATGCCGACGTCGTGGTAGCGATCGGGGAAGCGCTTCTCGAACTCGACCATGCCCGAGCCTTCGCGCATCGCCGGCGTGATGCCGATCAGGCGCTTGTCCTTCTCGGCCATGTCGCACAGCCACTGGCCGAAGATGGCCGTGAAGGTGGGCTTGCTCGGCTTGGCCTTCGGGAAACCCTCCGCCGGGTCGAACTTGCCCGAGGCCGCGTGGTACTTGACCGGGTCGGCCTCGGCCAGCTGGTAGCCGTAGCCCTTCTTCGTGACGACGTGCAGGAACTGCGGGCCCGGGCGGTCGCGCAGGTTCTCGAGCGTCGGGATCAGCGAATCGAGGTCGTGCCCGTCGATCGGGCCGACATAGTTGAAGCCGAATTCCTCGAAGATCGTGCCGGGCACGACCATGCCCTTCGCATGCTCCTCGAAGCGGCGCGCCAGCTCGAACAGCGGCGGCGCGTTCTTCAGCACCTGCTTCGCGCCTTCGCGCGCGGCGGCGTAGAACTTGCCGCTCATCAGGCGGGCCAGGTAGCGGTTCAGCGCGCCGACCGGCGGCGAGATCGACATGTCGTTGTCGTTCAGCACCACCAGCATGTTGGCCTGCGACACGCCGCCGTTGTTCAGCGCCTCGAAGGCCATGCCGGCGGTCATCGCGCCGTCGCCGATGATCGCGACCGAGCGGCGTTCCTCGCCCTTCAGCTTGGCGGCCACCGCCATGCCGAGCGCGGCCGAGATCGAGGTCGACGAATGCGCGGTGCCGAAGGTGTCGTACTCGCTCTCGTCGCGCCGCGGGAAGCCCGACAGCCCGCCGAGCTGCCGCAGCGTGGCCATGCGCTCGCGGCGGCCGGTGACGATCTTGTGCGGATAGGTCTGGTGGCCCACGTCCCACACCAGCCGGTCGTGCGGCGTGTTGAAGACGTGGTGCAGCGCGACCGTCAGTTCCACCGTGCCGAGGTTGGACGACAGGTGCCCGCCGGTCTCGGCGACGCTGTGCAGCAGGAAGTCGCGCAACTCGCCCGACAGCTGCTTGAGCTCGACGCGCGACAGCCGGCGGATGTCGGCCGGGCCTTGGATGGTGTTCAGCAGGGTGTGGTTCATCGGCGGTTCAGGAATCACGTTCGACCACTTTGTCGGCCAGCATGCCCAGCAGGCCGGTGCTCGGGAGGCCGCTGCGCCGCAGCGCCGCATGCGCCTGGTCGCGCAGCTGCGCGGCATGCCGGCGCGCCGGCTCCAGGCCCAGCACGCTGACGTAGGTCGGCTTGTTGTTGTCCATGTCCTTGCCGGCGGTCTTGCCGAGGGTTTCGGAGGCCTGCGTCACGTCGAGGATGTCGTCGACCACCTGGAACGCGAGGCCCAGGGCGTCACCATACTCCGCCAGCGCCCGCCAGGCCACCGGATTCGTGCGGCCGCAGGCCGCGCCCATCAGCACGCTGGCCTGCAGCAGCGCACCGGTCTTGCGGTGGTGCATGTCGCGCAGCGTGTGATGGGCGCGGCC
>Ga0209050_1000979_pt1 | contig 36465 bp, 26 predicted proteins | sample Araplavi_mTSA_r2_FD_184276 | JGI IMG/M metagenome (GOLD analysis project Ga0209050, IMG submission 184276) | Arabidopsis root microbial communities from North Carolina, USA - plate scrape MF_Cvi_mTSA_r2 (SPAdes) (version 2) | ecosystem: Host-associated > Plants > Roots > Endosphere | place: USA... | reverse complement strand
TTTTCCCCGGCGGCACCGCTTTCCTCTGCGACGCCGGCATGTGCGGCCCGTCCGAATCCTGCCTCGGCCGCGAGATCGACCCGATCATCCAGCGTTTCCTCACCGGCCGCCCCGTCGTCTATCCCGTCGCCAAAGGCCCCGTGAAGCTGAACGGCGTCCTTCTGGAAATCGACGAGAACACCGGTAAAGCCCTCAAGATCGACCGCGTCCAGGAACTCTACGTCCCGCAGGCGCAGTAAACGTCAAGGTAGGGCACACGAGGCCGCAGACCGTGGTTCACGCAGCCCTCTGCGTGAAGCGATGGATGCCTGCGCCAAAGGCGCAGGGTAACCTTTTACATTTCACGCAGAGGGCTGCGTGAACCACGGAGTAACAGCCAAGCCTCCTCAGATTTTCGCGAATCTTCGTGGCCTTAACGGCCGACGAATTTCTCCAGCGCCCCGCCGAGCAGGTCGCGGACGTCGCGCTCGATTTCCGTGCGGGTCGGTTCCCAGCCGGTCGCGGCGAGGTCTTCGTATTTGTCGCCCAGCACATTCGCGATGATCCCGCGGCTGTGGCGCCACTTGTAGACGAGCTGGTCGAGCACCCGGCAGTCGCTGTGCTGTGGCGTCACCGAAGTGCCGATGAGTTCGAGGCGGAGGCGGGTGGTCTCGTCGATGAGCTCGGGGATGTTCATGAACCACCAGCAGCCAAAGATGTGCAGGTTGCGGAATTTGCGCGCCGCCACACACATCGCGTGCTGATTTTCCCGCGCCAGCATCGTGCAGAGGAATTTGTTTTCCGGGAACGCCGCGCAGAGCCGTTCCACCGCGCCCACATCGCCGGTTCCGACGCTGTCGCCCGCGAGGCGGAGCAGGGGATTCACCTGGCGGCGTACCCCGATCATCAGGGCAAAGGCCTGGTTGTACTCGCGGCCGTGTGGCATGATCGCGTGTTCGATGATCTGCGAGGTCGCGTCATTGCCCGGGAATTGGAACTCCGGCGGCAGCGACACCATGCAGTACTGGGAATCGATCCGTTTCGTCCAATCGCCGAGGAACCGGCGGATGCCGTCGAAAGTCTTCGTATTCAGCTCCGGCGACACGTCGTAACCCCACGCCTGCAGCTTCGGCGCAGTATTCACCCAGTCGAGCAACAGCGGATCGATCCGCAGGGCCGCGACGAAACGCGGATCGCGCTCGAAACCGCGATCCCACACCGGCCGTTCGAGATCGTCGAAGGGCGAATTGGTCATGCAGATCTTCCGCACATTCGCCACCTCGCAAGCGCGGGTGATGAATTCGCCCGGCTGCCACTGCGCGTAGTGCTGGCGCAGCGCGGCGAGATCGCGCTTCTTTACGTCAAAACCGAGCGCGTTCAGGCAGGTCAGCACGCCGCGGCAGGCTTCGCTGATCGGCGAGTGATCGAGAAAAAGCGACTGCCACACCACCTCCGCCTGCTGGCTCTTCGAGAGCGCCCAGAATTGGTCGTACGACAGATCCGTCCAGCGGAAGGCCTCGGCCACGAGGTAGTGGTAGATCAGCAGCTCATCGATGCCCCAGAGCAGCAGGTCGCCAAACGCCGCATCGTAGAGATGCGTGTGGATATCATAGACGGGTGTCTCGTCCACGATCTGATGGACGAGGGCACGAAGGGAGGAGGTGCGCTCTTGGGTCATAGGGGGAAAATTAACGGTTCGGAAAACGCGGAGGGGAAGGGGAAAGATTGGTCGCCCCGTCAACTTTCACCAAACCCCGGCCGTTCGTTTCAAGTCGCGGCAAAAATGCAGTCTTCTCCGTAGAAATGGCTCGAATGCTTGACGGCGCGGCCTCTCGGGACTAGGAGGCGCCCCATGTTGCCCGCCTTCCGTCAAAGCCTGCTCGCCGTATTCGCGGTGCTGCTGGTGTTGGTTGGGTTGGGGCATCAGGTCACTGGCCGTTTCACCGCCCACGGGCACGAAATCGCGGTCGCCGAGTGCTGCGCCGCTGCGGAGTCGGCCAGCTCGACTGGGCATGAAGATCACTCTTCCAGCCCGGATTCGCACAAAGCGTGCGATCACGCCCTCTGCTGCCACGGCACGCTGGCCTGGGTGGAAAGCCCTGTCCTCCTGCCCGAACGGGCCTGGATCGAACTGGCCCACGAAGTGGAAAAGGGGAGCCGCCCCCCGGAAGCGGAGCCGCTCGGCATCGATCATCCGCCGCAACTAAGCTGACGGGCATCCCGCCCGTCTTCTGCCGGTACGCGTTGTTCACGCGCCCGGCCTGAACCCCACATCGCAGCCTCGCTGCGTCTACGCGTGCCGCCGTCCGGCCCGCCCTTGTCACCCGTCCTTCTTCTTTTCCGTGAAACCTCTCTTTTTAATCCTCTCTTTCGTGGTCCCGGCCCTTGCCGGCGCCCCGGGGTTGCCCTTCTCCGCGGTCGCCGACCGTGTCCGCAGGCAAAATCCCGATCTCGCCGCCGCCCGCCTTCGCCTGGGGGAAGCCCAGGGTCGCCTGCGGCAAAGCGGTCGGCTCAGCAATCCCGAGCTCGAGTTCGACTACACCCGCAACACCAGCGCCGCCCGCGAGCACACCTTGGGTGTCGCGCTCACCCAGCGTTTCCCGCTCACCGCCCGGCTCCGCTACGAAAAAGCCGTCTCCCGCGCCCAGCTCGCCAATGCCGAAGCCGAAATCCGCGACGTCGAGCGCAAGCTCATCGCCCAGGCCGAAACCGCTGCGGTCAAACTGCTCGCCCTGCAAAGCCAGCACGACTTGCGCACCAAACAGCTCGCCAACAGCCGCGAACAAGCCGCCTTTCTCCGCAAGCGCGTCGAAACCGGCGAAGCTTCGCCCGTCGACGCCATGCAGGTCGAACTCGAGGCCCGCCAGATCGAGAGCGAGCAACTCCAGCTCACCGTCGAAGAAGCCGCGCTCCTCGGCGACCTGCGCCCGCTCCTCGGCTTCACCGGCGACCAGCCGCTCACCCTCACCGGCACCCTCTCCGCCCCGCAAAATACAGCCGCCTCCGGCACTACCGGAAATCGCCCCGACGTCCAGGCCGCCGGCCACGCCGTCGAAGCCGCGCGCGCTGGCCTCGCCAGGGAGCGCGCCAGCCGCATGGAGGACATCGGCGTCGGCGTCTCCTACGAACGCGACCGCGCCGAAGACGCGCCCGAAGGCCTGCGCACCGATCAAATGCTCGGCGTGAAGGTCAGCATCCCGCTCCCGCTTTGGAACAACAACGCTGGCCGCATCCAGGAAGCCGAAGCCGCCAGCGCCCGCGCCCAGCAGGAGGCCGCCGCCATCCGCCTGCGGGCCGAGGCCGAAGTCTCCGCTGCCCGCGGCGAGATGAAAGCCCTCGCCCGGCTCATTGATGATCTCGGCACCCAACTCCTGCCCAAAGCCGCCGAACTCGAAGAGCAACTCCGCCAGACGAATGCCGCCGGTCAGGCCCCTCTCATCGAGGTCCTCCGCGCCCGCGATCGCCGCCTCCAGCTCGAACGCCAGCGCCTCGATGCGCTGCGCGATTACCACCTCGCCCGCGTCCGCTTCACCGCCGCTTCCGGCCAAAAACTTCGCTAGTCCATGCTCTCCCGCCTTTTCCTCTTTCTGGCCTTCGCCGCCACCGCCGTGGCCGCCAAGGTCGACGCGCAAAAAGCCGCGAACACCGTGATCCTCGATGAACACGGCGTCCAAAACCTCCGCATCGAAACCGTCGAAGCCGAGGAAACCACGTTTGAAGAAACCGTCTTTGCCCTCGGCCGCATCGAAGCCATCCCCTCACGTCGTGCCGTGGTGGCCAGCCGCATTCCCGGCCGGATCGTCGAGATCAAAGCGACCCTCGGCGACGTCGTCGAAACCGGCGCCGAAGTCGCGCGGCTCGAAAGCCGCCAGCCCGGCGACCCGCCGCCGAGCGTCTGGCTGAAAGCGCTGCGAGGCGGTCTGGTTACCGACAGCCAGGCCCGTCTCGGCGAACCGGTCGAGCCGGACAAGGTGCTGCTCGAAATCACCGACCTTGGCGAAGTACACGCCATCGCCCGGGTGCCCGAGCCGCTGGCCGGCCGGCTCAAGCCCGGCGACCTCGCGCACATCCGCGTCTCCGCGTTGCCGGACGAAACCTTCGACGGCGAACTGCTCCGCTTCGGCACCGCCGCCGATCGTGAAAGCGGCACTCTCGACGCCATCTATCGCCTGCCGAATGCCGCCCTGCGCCTGCGCCCAGGCATGCGCGCCGAATTCTCCATTGTGCTTGGCAAACGCGAAGGCGTGGTCAGCGTGCCGCGCGTCGCGTTGCAAGGCGAAGCCTCGAACCGCTTCGTCTACGTTGCCGACTTCGATCTGAAGAACGCCTTCGTCAAAGCCCCGGTCCAGATCGGCACGATCAATGACCGTTTCGTCGAGATCACCGGCGGCCTGCTGCCGGGCGATCAGGTCGTCACACGTGGTGCCTACGCCCTCGCCTTTGCTGGCAAAGGCAGCGTGAGTTTGAAGGAAGCCCTCGATGCCGCCCATGGCCACGAACACGCCGAAGACGGCTCCGAACTCCCCGCCGGCGGCAAAGCCGCCAAAGGCGGACACGCCCACGAACACGAAGGCGCTGAAGAGCATGGGGCTTCTCCGCTCCTGCTCCTTTCTCTCGCGTCGAATGGCGTGCTCCTGGTGCTGCTCATCGTTGCTTCCCTTCGCGGCCGAAAAGCCGTGAGTCCGGAGCCCGCTCGGTAACTGCGCAACGATCATGTTGAATCACCTGATTCGCCTCGCTTTGCAGCACCGCGCCGTTGTGCTCGCGATGTCGCTGCTGCTCATGGGGCTCGGATTTCAGACCGCGCGGGAATTGCCCGTGGAGGTGCTGCCCGATCTCACCAAGCCCACCGTCATCATCCTCACCGAGGCTCCCGGCCTCGCGCCCGAGGAAGTGGAAACTCAGATCACCCAGCCGATCGAAAGCGCGCTCATGGGCGTCGCGGGCCTCACCCGCCTGCGCTCGAATAGTGACGTCGCGCTTTCACTCGTCTTCGTCGAATTCGCTTGGGGCACGAATATCTATCAAGCCCGCCAGTTCGTGCAGGAGCGCTTGCAAAGCGCCCGTGAATCACTGCCGGCGGGCACGCAACCGTTCCTGACGCCGGTCGCTTCGCTCATGGGCGAAATCCTGCTCGTCGGCCTGCGCAGCAAGGATGGCAAAGTGCCCGCGATGGAAGTCCGTTCCCTGGCCGACTGGACCGTCCGCCGCCGGCTGCAAACCATCCCGGGCGTCGCCGAAATCCTGAACATGGGCGGCGGCGTCAAACAAGTGCAGGTGTCGCTCGACCCGCATCGCATGCAGGCCAATGGCGTCGCGCTGGAGGAGCTGGAAAAAGCCGCGCGCGAAGCCGCCAGCAATTCCACCGGCGGTTTCATCACCAGTGGTCCGCAGGAAATCATGGTGCGCAATCTCGCCATGACCACGGACCTCGCCGCGATCGCGAATACCGTGATCAAACGCGTCAACGATCGCCCCATCAGCATCGCCGACGTCGCGAATGTGGAGTGGGGTGTCCAGCCGATGCGTGGCGATGCCAGCATCAATGGCACCTACGGCGTGATCATGAGCATCACCAAAGCGCCGGGCTTCGATACCCTGACCCTCACGGGCAAAATCGAAGACGCGATCAAGGAAATGTCTTCCACGCTTCCCGAAGGCGTCGAAGCCGTCCTGCTTTTCCGGCAGGGCGATTTCATCGAACACGCCGTCGGCAATCTGAAGGAAGCGATCCGCGACGGCGCCCTTATGGTCACCGTGGTCATCTTCCTCTTCCTGCTGAATCTGCGCACCACGTTCATCACGCTGATGGCGATGCCGCTGTCGTTCGCGATCACCGTGCTGGTCTTCAAAGCCTCCGGCATTTCGGTCAATTCGATGACCCTCGGCGGCCTCGCCGTGGCCATCGGCATGGTGGTCGATGACGCCATCGTCGACGTGGAAAACGTCTATCGCCGCCTGCGCGAAAACGCCGCGCTGCCACACCCGCACCCGAAGCTGCAGGTCATCGCCCGCGCCTCCGGCGAAGTCCGCAACAGCATCCTCTACGCGACCGTACTGATCATCCTCGTCTTCCTGCCACTGCTCGGCCTGAGCGGGGTGGAAGGCCGGCTCTTCACTCCCATCGCCATCGCGACCATCGTGAGCATGCTGGCGTCGTTCATCGTGTCGCTCACCGCGATCCCGGTGTTGTGCTCGCTGCTCCTGAATCCGAAACCCGGTGAGCATCACGACGGCTTCATCACGCGAGGCATGAAAACGCTGCTCAAAAACACGCTGCTGCGCTTCGGTCTCTCCCAGCCGTTCCTGCTGCTTGCTTTGGTGGGAATCCTCGTCGTCGGTGCGTTCCTGCTCTACCCGGCGATGGGCAAGGACTTCCTGCCCGCGTTCCGTGAAGAAACGGCGCTCGTTTCCATGACCACCGCGCCCGGTACTTCGCTGGAGCAAACCAATCAGATCGGCGATGTCGCCGAGAACCTGCTCATGAAGATCGAGGGCGTGCGCCAGGTCGGCCGCCGCACCGGTCGCGCCGAGCGCGGCGATCACGTGGTGCCCGTCTCGACCATGGAGTTCGATATCGATTTCTCCAAACCCGCGGCCGGCCAAACAGCCCGGCCGCGCAAAGAAATCCTCGCCGAGATCAGCGCGAAGATGCGTACGATCCCCGGCACCTTCAGCGCAGTTACCGGCCCGCTCGCCGATCGTATCGGCCACATGCTCAGTGGGGTGAGCGCGCCCGTGGCGATCAAGATCTTTGGCCCTGATCTCGACCGCTTGCGGCAGATCGGCACCGAAGTGCAGACCATCGCGAAAACCATTCCCGGTTTCGAGGATGCACGCCTCGATCAACAGTCGCCGATCCCGCAGCTGCGCATCGCCGCAGACCGCGAGCGTTGCAAAGCCTACGGCATCACGCCGGGACATCTGAACGAACAACTCGCCACGCTCGTCGGCGGCTCTGTCCTCGCGGAGCTTTGGGAAGGCCAGCGCACCGTGAACCTCACTTTGCGCCTGCCGCTGGAGTGGCGCGATTCGCCGAGTAAACTCGCCGAGTTGCCCATCGAGACGCTGCACGACGACGAAAAGGGCACGCACCAATTCATCCCGCTCGGCCTCGTCGCCGATGTATACGAAGCGAAGGGTCCGAACGTGATCAATCGCGAGAACACGCAGCGCCGCTTCACCATCGCCATTCGCCCCACGGCTCGCGATGTCGGCGCGCTGGTCCAGCGATTGCAGACGGAAGTGGCCGAGCGGGTGAAACTCCCGGAAGGCTATTTCATCAGCTACGAAGGTGAGTTTCAGGCCCAGAAAGACGCCTCGCAACGCATCATGATCCTCACCGGCGTGGTCTTGATCGTGATCGCCTTCCTGCTCTACGGCTATTTCCGCACGCCGTTCTTCGCCCTCCAGGTGCTCTGCGATATCCCGCTCGCGCTGGTCGGCGCGCTGGTCTTCACGTGGTTCAAGTTGAACAACGTGAGCATCGCCACGCTCGTCGGTTTCATCGCCGTCGCCGGCGTCGCCGCGCGCAACAGCATCATGCTGCTCTCCCACTACCTGCACCTCATGCAGCAGGAAGGCGAAGGCTTCACCCGCGAGATGGTCGAGCGCGGCACGCTCGAGCGTCTCGTCCCGGTGCTCATGACCGCGCTCAGCGCCGGCATCGGCCTCATCCCGCTCGTGCTCGCCGCCGATCAACCCGGCAAAGAAATCCTCCACCCTGTCGCGGTCGTCATCGTGGGCGGCCTCGTCACTTCCACCCTGCTCGGCCTCGGGGTCACGCCCGCGGTCTTCTACGCCTTTGGCCGCAAAGCCGCGGAGAAAGCCGTGCGGCTGGAGGCGCCTGCAGCTCAGTAACCAAAAGTTCAGTCATCAGTAGTCAGTAACCCAAACCCAAATATGAAAACCAAACTAACCACCCTCCTCCTCGTGTTGACCTCGGTCTTTGCCTTTGGCCACGGGGGCATCGAAGTCGGTCCCAATGGCGGCCGCATCCTCGAACTCGCCAAGGATGAATCGCGTCATGGCGAAGTGACCGTGAAAGACGGGAAATTCTACATCGCCTTGCTCGATGGCGACAAAAAGCCGCTCAAGGTCGATCAGCAGACGATCACCGCCACCGGCGGCACCCGCGAAAAGCCCGAGAAGCTGACCGTCGAAAAAACGGCCACGGGTTTCGTGGTCCCGGCGGTGGCCGAGGGCCAATGGCTTATCGTGCAGTACAAAGAAACGTCCTCGGCGAAACCGGTGACCGCGCGGATGCAATACGACACGACCACGTGCAGCGCTTGCAAGAAGCCCGAGTGGGTCTGCGAATGCGACGCGAAGGGCGAGAAGAAGTAGGTCCGTCTTTGTGGCCGGGTGTCGTCCCCGGTATCGACGGCGCGATGCCCTCCACTTGCGAACCCGCGCTCCCTGGAGGGCATCGCGTTGCGATGCCGCCCCAAACAGCCCTGTAGCGGCGGTCTATGACCGTCGCACTCTTTCGCTGGTGGACGCCGCTCCGCAGGGACGGAATGCAACGATCATAGACCGCCGCTACAAATCAAAAAAAGAGCGGGACCTTTCGGCCCCGCTAAGCTTTCCGGGGCAGCTCTGGGAAGAGCCGCCTACGTGGGTCGATTCCCTTATTTCGCCGCGGGTGGGGCGGCGGCCGGAGTGACCGGCTTGACTTCGATGCCGTCCACCAGCGAATCCGGCGGATTCAGCACGAGGTGATCTGCCGCAGTCACGCCGCCGAGGAATTCCACGGTCAGGCCGAAGTCGCGGCCGAGTTCCACCTTGCGGATCGAAACTTTGTTGTCCGCGGTGACCAGCGCCACGACCGGCCCTTCCGGACGGAAGAGCAGGGTATTCGCCGGAGCGGTGAGCGGGGCGTCGGGTTGGGCTCCGATCAGGCGCACCTGGGCATAGCTGCCGGCGAAGAGTTCACCCTTCGTATTGTCGACTTCGAGTTCGGTCAGCAGCGTGCGGGAGGCGGCGTCGAAAGCGCCGGCGTTGCGGACAATCTTCGCGTCGAACTTGCGGCCCGGCAGCTCCGGCACGGTGAGTTCGACCGTGAGGCCCACCGTCGCGGAGCGGGCGTAGCTCTGCGGAATCCGCACGTAGACGCGCAGGTGATCGGTCTGGGCGAGGCGGTAAAGTTCCTCCTTCACGTCGATGTTCACGAGCTGGCCGACGTCGAGATGACGCGCGGTTACGGTGCCTGCAAACGGCGCGGTGATTTTGCCGAAGGCGACCCACTCAGTGAGCCGCTGGACGGTCGCCCGGGCGCCATCCACGGTCGCCTGCTTCAGTTTGAGATCGGCTGCCTTTTCGTCGGCTTCCTGTGAGCTCACCGTTTTGGCCTGGAGCATTTCTTTCCAGCGCCTGGCGGTGAGTTCGGAAAGCGCCTGCGCCGCTTCGGCTTGATGCAGATCGGCTTTGGCCTTGGCCAGGTCCTGATTGATTTCCGGCGTATCGAGCTCGGCGAGCACGTCTCCAGCATTTACCTTGGCGCCGATATCGGCATTCCAGGACTTCACGTAGCCGGCCACGCGGGCGACCAGCGGCGTTTCGGAAACAGCCTTCAATTCCCCGGAAAGTGCCAGCGGGACGCCGGCCTTGCCCGGCTGCGGCGAGACCAGAGTCACCGACGGAATCGCCAGCTCCTTGGATTCGTGCAACACCTGCTTGTGCTCTCTCATCCGCGGCACGAGCCCGGCGACAAAAACCGCGCCGACGACGAGCGCGGCGACGAAAACGATGCGACCGAGACGCGGGGGAGCCGGCGGCGAGGCTACCCGGCGCGGTGGCATGGGATCGGGCAGATCGTTGGGTTCGATGACGGCAGCGCCGTCGCGTTGGTTCGCATTCATATCAACAAATCGGGTTTTTCGTCATTGGCTAGACGGTTTCACACCAGGGCCGGTTCCTCCTTGGCCGGCGCTTCCTCCGGCACTTCGATGTCCGGCCCATTCTTGCGGTGGAGCAGGCTGAAGACGACCGGGACGAAGAAAAGAGTCGCGAGGGTGGCCAGGGCCAGACCACCGATCACCGCCCGGCCGACCGGCGCGTTTTGCTCACCGCCTTCGCCAAAGCCGAGGCTCATCGGGAGCATACCGATGATCATGGCGAGAGCCGTCATGATGACGGCGCGCAGGCGGATCGTACCCGCATTGAGCGCAGCGGTGATGGCATCGATCCCTTCTCCAAAATTGCTGCGCGCAAAGGTCACCACGAGCACCGAGTTCGCCGTAGCCACGCCGAGGCTCATGATCGCACCCATCAAGGCCGGCACGCTCAAGGGTGTGTGCGTGACCCAGAGCGACCAGACCACTCCGGCCAGCGCCGCGGGCAGCGCGCTAATGATGATGAACGGATCCAGCCAGCTCTGGAAATTCACCACGAGCAGGAGGTACACGAGGACGATCGCCACGATGAGACCGAGCCCAAGGCCCAGGTAACTGCTGCGCATCGTCTCCGCCTGGCCGCGCACGAGGATGAAGCTGCCCTTCGGCAATTCCTTCTTCGCTTCCTCGATCAGCGGCTGAATGTCGCGCATCACACCGCCGAGGTCGCGCCCGCTCACGCCGCCGAAGATATCGATCACCGGCATCACGTTGAAGTGGGAGACCACTGGCAGGCTCTGGCCGCGTTCGATCGTCGCGAGATTGGTCAGCAGCTGGCCGTCACCCTGGCCCGCCGTGCCCGCGGTGATCGGGATGCTTTCCAGCGCGCCGAGCGAGTCGATGCGGTGTTCGGGTGCGCGGATATTTACCGTGTATTGAATGCCGATCTTCGGATTCATCCAGTACGCGGGCTGCACCTGGCCGCTGCCGCTGAGGCTGAGCAGCACCGAGTTCGCCACGTCCTTCTCCGCAAGGCCGAGTTCGGTCGCCTTGTCGCGGTCGACGTTCACGGTGAAGCGCGGCTGATCGGCAGGCTGCTGCACGCGGAGATCCACCGCGCCGGGCACCTTCCGGATCTTCGCGGCGAGCCGCGAGGCAATGGCGCGATTGGTGGCCAGGTCGCGGCCGTAAATCTGCACATCGAACGGCGCCGGCAGGCCGAGGTTCAGCGTCTGGCTCACGATGTCCGCCGGCAGAAAATAGAAGGTCGTGCCGGGGAAATCCCGGTTCAGGCGCAGGCGCAATTCGCGCACATAATCGTCGGTCGGGCCGTGCCCGTGATTTAGCGAGACGAGGACATCCGCGTCGCCGGTGCCGATCACACCATTGTTCGAATAGCTCAGGCTGATACCCGAGAAGGGAATGCCGATGTTGTCGAGGATACCGGCGATTTCGTGATTCGGGATCACGCTGCGAATCGTCTGCTCCACGCGATCGACGAGGCGCACGGTTTCTTCCACGCGGGTGCCGCTCCGGGCGCGGAGGTGCAGGCGGAATTGGCCTGCATCGACTTTCGGGAAGAAGTCCTGCCCGAGCTGCGGCACGAGCGCCATCGACGCGAGGCAGAAGATCAGGAAGCCAAACGCGAAGGTCTTGCGCCGTTGCAGGATGCCTTCGAGCAATCCGCGGTAACCGGCGCGGAAATGGGAAAAGCCATGTTCGAACCCGCGCTGGATGTGCACGAACGGCGCGGTCCAGCCTTTCGGCGGCGGCTCATCGGAATTCTTCTCGTCATCCTCTTCGCCGTGGGCGTGGTAGGGCGAGTTGCGATAAAACCACATCACCAGCGTCGGCACCAGCGTTCGGGACAGGATGTAGCTGGCCAGCATCGCGAACACCACCGCTTCGGCCAGTGGCACGAAAAGGTAACGCGCCACGCCCGTGAGGAAGAACATCGGCACGAAAACGATACAGATACAAAGCGTGCTGACGAAAGCGGGCAGCGCGATTTCCTCCGCGCCATCGAGGATCGCTTGGACCAGCGGTTTGCCCATGGCCATCTGGCGATGCACGTTTTCGATCTCCACCGTCGCGTCATCGACGAGAATACCGACCGCCAGCGCGAGACCGCCGAGCGTCATCATGTTGATCGTCTCGCCCAGCGCACTGAGGACGGCGATGGAAGCCAGCACGCTCAAGGGGATGGAAAGGGCGATGATGATCGTACTGCGCCACGACCCGATGAAGAGCAGGATCATGATTGCCGTGAGGGCCGCCGCGATCACGCCCTCATGCAACACGCCGTCGATCGCCGCGCGTACGAAGAGCGATTGGTCGGCAAATTCCTGCACATCGAGGTCGGAAGTGACCGTGGCCATCACTCGTGGAAGCGCCCCCTTGATGTTCTTCACCACTTCCAAGGTGGAAGCCATGCCACTCTTCATCACCGTCAGCAGTGCGCCGCGCTGGCCATTCATGCGCACTACGTTTTGCTGTGGATTGTAGCCGTCGCGCACCTGCGCCACGTCGCGCAGGTAGATGGTTGCGCCATTCACCGTGCGGACCGGGAGATTGTTCAGATCGTCGAGGATCTTCGGGCTGCTGTTGACCTCGATGTTGTATTCCGTCTCGCCGATCTTGGCCGTGCCGCTGGGCAGGATCAGGTTCTGCGCATTGACTGCGTCGACGATATCCTGCGGCCGGAGGTTTTTCGCCTTCAGCGCGGTGAGATCGAGATCCACCGCCACCGTGCGCATCCGGCCGCCATAGGGCCACGGGATCTGCGCGCCGGGGATATTCGCTAGGCCGACGCGGACGGTATTTTGGGCGAGATCGTAAACTTCCTGTTCGGAGAGTTTCTTACTCGCGAGGCTATACTGGAGAATTGGAACGGTCGACGCGTTGTAGCGAATCACCAGCGGCGGCGTCTGCCCCGGGGGCATCTGCCGGAGAATCGTCTGGGCCACCGCCGTGAGCTGGGCGACCCCGGCGTCTACATTTGCGCCCGGCTGGAGGAAGACCTTAATAATGCCGACGCCGTTATAGCTATTCGACTCGATGTGCTCGATGTCGTTCACCGTCGCGGAGAGCGAACGCTCGTGATTGTAAATAATCCGCGCCTCGACTTCTTGGGCGCTCAATCCGGCGTACTGCCAGATGACCGAGATGACCGGGATGTTAATCGACGGAAAGATATCCGTCGGTGTTTTGATCAGGATGTACGGCGTCATCATCAGCAGCACGAGGGCGGCGACGACGAACGTGTAGGGGCGGCGAAGAGCGAGGCGGACGATCCACATAAGCGCGCGAGATGGCTAGGCGCGGCGGCGAACCCGGCGAGAGGCTTTCGCCGGGACTGCGTGAAGGAGTGAGCGCAGTTTTCCGAATATCATGCCCCGACGCTCGCATCGGAGCGGCCCCTTGGATTGAACGTCCTTGCTTGGGTCTGAGGACGCCCTTGCGGGTGCAAACCGCCGGGTTTGTTCGCAATACAGATTTTATTGACCCAGGAATTCACCTGGAGTGATTCCCAGTACACGCTTGAAGTGGCGGGCGAGGTGGCTCTGGTCGGAAAAACCGCATTCCCGGGCGATCGCTGCCATGTTCCAGGCCCGCCCGTTTTCGCGCAGAAGTTCCTGCGCCCGGTCGATCCGCAGGCGGATGAGGTAGTCGTGCGGGGGGTGGCCGGTGGAGACTTTAAATTGGCGGGCAAAGTGAAAAGGGCTCAGGCCGGCCGCATGAGCCAGCTCTTCGATGCTGAGAGAATCCGCGAGCCGGTTCCGCATTAGCTCCACCGCTCGCATCACGGCCACCGGCGGGGCTGCCTCCACCGGTTTGCTCGGGGGCAATTGTTTGAATTCGCGGAGCAACAGCGCGGCTATCGCCCGCCCAATGCCCTGGCCCACCGCCGAAGCGCCGGGCGGCCCATCAAGTTCGCGTTCCAGCTGGCGCACCAGCACACACGCGGGGTGATCGGCGGGGAGTTTCTGATTGTGGGCGGAGGCCGGAATCGAGACCGTTCCACCAAGCTCCGCAGCCACCCGCTCGAAAAACCAGCGCTCGAAACCGAGGATGAGAACACTCACCGGATTCGTCCAACGGAACGTGGTCGAATTCCCGGCTGGTGTGAGGCGTCCCTCGCCGGCGTCGTAGCTGATCGAGCGCGTTTTACCCGCGGACGATACCTCTCCGCGTACCGCATCGGTGAAGCAGTAGAAGACGTGCTGCCGCAACCCGCCGGGATAGTTCACCATCCCGGGGGTCCCGCGCCGTTCCTGCAAAAAAAGCCCCGGCCAACCGTGGGACCGGCGTACGACCGTAATCGCCTGAGGCACGTAGCTTTCGAGGTCGATCAACGGATCGTTCATGAGGGGCCAACGTAGGGCGGCGCCTGACGTTGTCGATAGAGCAGAGTGTCAGCTTTCGAAGCGGTAGCCGATCTCACGAATCGTGTGAATAAAAACAGGACAACGCGGATCAACTTCGATCTTACTCCGGAGGGTCGTTACACAGCGGTCCACGCTCCTTGCCGTAACAATAATACTATTACCCCAGACCGAATTCATAATGGATTCCCGGGTCAAAGCGCGCCCCGGGCGCTGTAAAAAATATTCGAGCAGCCGAAATTCTTTGCCCGTCAGCGGCACCACCTCCTCGCCCCGCAGCAAGCGGTGCGAAACCGTGTCGAGCCGCCACGGCCCGAACTCATAACTCGGCGCCGCGCCCGCCCGCTGCCGCCGCAGAAAAGCCTGCACCCGCGCCATCAGCTCGCGGACTCCGAAGGGCTTGGTGATGTAATCGTCGGCGCCCAGCTCCAACCCCCGGACGACGTCCTCCTCCTGCCCCTTCGCCGTGAGCATGAGAATCGGCATGGTCAGCCCTTCGGTCCGGACCGCCCGGCAGATTTCGTAGCCGTTCACCTTGGGCAGCATCAAATCGAGCAGGATCAAATCTGGCCCGCGATCCAGGGCCAGTGCCAGGCCTTCCTCGCCGTCGCGGGCGGTGAGGGTGCGATGCCCGCGGGCCACGCAGTTGTCCTGCACCACACGCAGAATGGTTGGATCGTCTTCGACAATGAGGATGGTCGCAGGCGTCATCGGGAACCGGGAATTTCGAACGTGAAAGTGCTGCCTTTGCCCAAGGTGCTCACCACCCGCACCTGCCCGCCATGCGCCTCGACGATGGATTGCACGATATTCAAACCGAGTCCGCAGCCGCCGACCTCACGGGAAAGCCGCTGATCGGCTTGATAGAATTGCCGGAAGACCCGCCGGCAATCCGCGGGCGAAAGTCCGATCCCGTTGTCTTCCACGGCAAAGGCCACGCCATCGTTCTGGACTGTGGTCCGCAGGACGATTTGTTTGGTTTCGCCGGAGTATTTCCACGCGTTGTCGAGCAGGTTGAGCAGCGCGGTCACCAGCGACTCCCGATCGCCCACCACCGTGGGCAAACCCGCCGCGGTGTGCACCTCAACGGTCGTGGCTCGCTCGCCGAATGCCGTGAGCGCCTCGGCCACAATCGTCTCCGGCGCGACGGGCGAAAAATCGAAAGCGAAGCGCCCCCGCTCCAGCCGCGAGAAAGTCAGGAAATGCTCGATCAATCGGCTCAATCGCCCGTTTTCCTGCGCGAGTAATTGCAAGTACTCGCGGGTGGTCGCCGGATTAAATTCCTCCGCCTCCAGCAACGTTTCCACCAACGCCCGCATCGCGGTAAGCGGGGTCTTCAGCTCGTGCGAAACCGTGGCCACCAGGTCGTTCTTCAACTGCGCCACCTGCATCTGCTGCTGCAATCCCCGCGCGATGAAAAACGCCAGCACCGCCATGCTCGCGATCACCGTGCTGCCGACCCACAAATATCCCGCGATCCGGCGCCCCGCGGTCGAATCGAAAATCGTGCGATCATCGAGCCTCAGCGCGAGCCGCCAGCCGGGCAGGCTCGGCGCCAGCGATGCGGTGAGCAGGGGGGGCTCTTCCGAGACCTCCTCGCCCCGCGCTGTCACCGCAATCTGCACCCCGGCGGGCAGGGGCAACTCCGCCGCCCATTGCCCGAGCCGCGCCCGCAACGTCGCCGTGGAAAATAACGCCAGCGCCCGGCCTTGGCCCGACCGCACTCCCCAGGTCGCCGCTTCCATCGGCTGGACGACCAGGGCCGCCGCAGGTTCCGTCGGCAAACCGGCGTCGAGGACCTGAGCCGCGAGATCTTCGGCGGCCAGCGTCGGCAGATCCACACCGGGTGCGAGCCGCTGCAGTTCGCGCAGCAAAAAGAGCCGCTGGGTGGAAGGAAGCGCTTCCCCGTCGTAGCGATTCACTCGCGCTCGCAAGGCTTCCACCGCCGTGGGATTGCCCGGCTCACGCTCCACCGCCAGCAGCTCTGCATTCGCCGCCGCGACGCGCGCGACTCCGTCCGACCGCGGGTAAATCACGCTCCCGTCCTCCCCCAGGCAAATCACGCTTTCCGCCCATCCGCCCCGCACTGCCACTGCAAAAAGCGCCGGCCCCTTTTCAGCCGCGGAATCGAAACGCTCGAGCCCGCTGCGCCACTCCTCCTCGATCCGCCGCTGCACCAGGCTGAGGTGCCCGCGATACGCCTCCGCAATTTTTTCCCGCACCGCGAGGCGTTCGTTTTGCATCGCCTCGCGCATAAACCACAGCACCCCGCCGACCGCCGCGAGTACCACGATCAGCAAAAGCCCCAGCAGGGGCCAGGCTCGTACGTCCTGGCCCCGGCGTGGGGCGAAAAAGCGGGCGGGTCCGCGCGTCACTTGGTGGTGCGATAGCTCGTCACGATCTGATCAATGCTCGCCTTCGCCGCGTCGAATTGATCCGCCGGTAACGCGAAGACGAAATGCTCGGAGTATTTCGCCCCGATCGCCCGCACCGAATAGAGCACCGCCGGTTTATCTTTCTCCGTGTAGTCGACGATCACGCTGACCGCCGGGCGCCCCGCGAGCGTCACATTTTTCCAACTATCGGCCCGCACCTTCGCGTTATTCAGGCCCTTGCTTAGATTCTCGCGGATATCCGATTCCGCCCACGCCCGGGCCGAGCCACGTGCGGCCGCCGGCAGCGAATCGGTGGCGAAGAGCCGCACCCCGCCATCTTCGAAAATCCCCTCCGGATCAAAGGTGCGAATGAGCGCCTGCTTGTCGGATTGGCCGGCGACAAAGTGATGCAACAGCCAGCCCGCCGGCGCGGTGAAAGTGATGCCGAGTTCGTCGTCGCGGAAAGGCACCGGATCGGTCGGCTTGCGTTGCGAGATTGCCGTGAGCAGCCCCGCCGCGCCGCCGGCTTCGAACTTCACCAGGTACCGCTCCGGCGTATCGGAGTACCAAAGGGTCTGGCCGATGTTCAGCTTGATCTTGAAGCAATCGAAAGTGCCCGCCGGGCTCTCCACTGACTCCTTGCCGGTCACTTCCGTGACCAGCGGAATCACCGTGCCGCCGCCGAGGCTGGAAAAAGTCGGGATGGTCACCTTGTAGCCGGGCTGCAGAGGCAGCACGCGCGTCAGGTGCATGAATTCCTCGTTGTCGTAGACCTGTTTTTCCGGATGCGAGGTGGTGGGCTCTCCGTCGCCTTTGCGCGTCTGGACTTCGCCGGGTTTGTAAGCCGCGGTCGCCACGCCCAGGAGCGTGTGTTTCCAGTAGCTGGTCAGCGGCTGCAACGTCTGCGCATCGACATCGACCCGGCTCACCATTTCGCCCCCGCCGCTCATCCGCCGGCCCAGATGCCAGACCGGCCGGCCATCGACCGTGGCCCGATCGGCAAAAAGCTCCATCGCCCCGATCTCAAAGCCGTTCGGGAGGATCAGCTTGTAGTGCTGCCGCTCGCCGTCCACCCACGGGGCCGCGCCGAGTTCGAGCTCCGCCGGGAGATGCGTCCGCGCTTTGGCCACCGCGTCCTTTTCCGCCGGGAAATCGCGCACCACTTTCTCAAAGGCCGCCTGCGCGTCGGTCGGTCGATTCTTTTTGATGTAACACTCGCCGAGGCGCACCAGCGCTTGCGCCGCCAGGGCCTGGCTGGCTTTGGCTTCATCCGCGATCTGTTGATAGATCGTGATCGCCGCATCGAGGTCGCCTTTGGTTTCCTGGGCGTAGATGCCTTTTTCGAGCAGCTCGGCGGGCGACGCCGAGAGCGCGGCCCCGGGCTGCAGCGCGAGTAGCGCGGCGCCGAGGAGAGAGGGGAGGGTAAAAGAAGGAATGGCTTTCATAACGCGCCGAATTTCGCGGCGGCATGTTACCCGATTGTTACCGGGGTTACGTTTATTTGTCCCGCCTATCCGCCTTATTTTGGAAAAACAGGACTATTCAGTTTGCCCGCTTTCGTGCAGGATAAACCGCTCTATGGATGCCAAAGCGAAAGCCTTTCTCTTCGAACTGCTGAATACCCCGAGCCCGACTGGTTGGGAGACCGCGGGCCAGAAAGTCTGGGCCGATTACACGAAAGGTTTCGCCGATCGCGTAGAAAACGACGCTTACGGCACTGCTTGGGCCACCCTCGAAGCCAAGGGCAAAAAAGCGAAGCGCATCATGATCGAAGCGCACGCCGATGAGATCGGTTTTATCGTGAAGCAGATCACGAGCACCGGCTTCCTCCGCCTCGATCGCGTCGGCGGCAGCGATACCGCCACCGCCCGCGGGCGCCGCATCCGTTTCCTCGGCGAGAAAGGCCCGGTCGACGGCATCATCGGCAATACCGCCATCCATCTGCGCAAGGACGGGCTGACCGACGAAAAAGCCCCGAAAATCCACGAACTTTATGTCGATGTGGGCGTCTCCAGCCCCGAGGAAGTCGCCAAGCTGGGCCTCCGGGTCGGCATCCCCGGTGTCTACGCCGACGGCGCGACCGAATTCGCCGGCGGCAAACGCATTGTTGGCCGCGCGCTCGATAACCGCCTCGGCGGTTTCATCATCGCCCAGGTCCTCACCCGCCTGAGCAAGCAGCGCAAAAAGCTCAATTCCACCCTCATCGCGGTCAATGCCGTGCAGGAAGAAATCGGCGGTCACGGCGCCCGCATGGCGGCTTATCGCCTCATGCCGGATGTCTGTATCGTGCTCGATGTGACGCACGCCACCGACACCCCCGGCATCGAAGTCGCCGTCCATGGCGAAGTGAAGCTCGGCGGCGGCCCTTCGGTTACCCACGGCACGGCCAATCATCCCAAGGTCATCAAACGTCTGCTCCAGGTCGCCGAGAAAGCGGAAATCCCGATCCAGCACGAGAGCAGCAGCCGCTACAGCGGCACCGATACCGACGTGATCTTCAACGTCCGCGAAGGCATCCCGAGCGCGCTCGTTTCGCTGCCCCTGCGTTACATGCATTCCATCGTCGAGATGGCGGATATGGGCGACGTCGAAAAGGTCATCGAGCTGCTCGCGGGTTTTGTCGAATCCGTCACCGAGAGCGACGAGTTCGGTGTGAAGCTGTAAGGCAAAGCGCCCGCTTGCTTCCCCCTGGCGGTCGCCCGTAATTTCGCGCCCGCGTTGACCACTCCTGCTCCAAACCACTGCGGCGGACGTGCAGCGAGAGGGCCATTTGTGCCTTTCCTGCTGCAGCGGAAGTCCCGCCGCGCCGTGGCGCTGGTTTTGGTCCTGGCGTTCCTGGTGCTGATTTCGGTCCTGATCCTCGCGTTTTTCTCCACCGTCTCGACCGATTTTCAGGCGTCGCAGACCTACTCCGATGGGGTCACCGTGCGGCACCTGGCCGAGACGGCGAATCAAATCGTCATCGGCCAGATCGTCGACGGGACCAAATCGTACGAAAACCCGCAGCAAACCGGCCCCGGCGCCGTGCGTCTCACCTGGAGTTCGCAGCCGGGTTTGATCCGCAACTGGCGCTCCGATCCCGCGCCCGATGGCACCCGCGCCCGCGTCGGCCGCACTTACAAGCTCTACTCCTCGCGCAATATGGTCGAGGTGCCGGCCGAAGGCGCGCCGCCCTTCGATCCGATCGCGGATTTGCCGGTCGAGCTCGAGGGCCAGCCCGATGCGTGGCCGGGGCAGCCGGGCCTGTTCACCGATCTGAATGCCCCGGTGCTGGTGGAATCTCCGGACGGCCCGATCCACGGGCCGAGTGGCGGCACCTTCTTCGCGCAATATCCCATCGTCGATCCGCTCGCCGTCGATCGCGGGGCTGGCGGGGCCGGCCAGATCGCCGGATTCCAAATCAAGATGTCCGACGGTTCGCTGCCGCCGGGCTACGGTGGGCTCCCCGTCATCGACGAAAGCTACAACCCGACGATCTCGCCCGCGGCCGACAAGACCGGCAATCCCGCGCCCATGCCGGTGCGCTGGATCTATGTGCTGCGCAATGGACGCCTCACGATGCCCGAGGCCGGTGCCGACGGGGTCGTGACTTGGACCCACTTGCCTGAAGGCGATCCGCGCCAGCCCAGCCGGGCCAATCCCATCGTCGGCCGCATCGCGTTCTGGACTGACGACGAGACCTGCAAGGTGAACCTGAACACCGCGGGCGAGGGGGTCTGGTGGGATCGCCCGTGGGCCGAGGGTACCGCCGAGCGCAGCCTGGCCGAAGACATTCCGCGGCAAAATGAATTCCAGCGTTACGCCGGCCACCCGGCGACCACGTCGCTGAGCGCGGTGTTTGGCCGGCTCTTTCCCGTGCCTGCCACGGCCAAAACCGGCGACCTCGCCATGAGCCCGTACTACGGCTTCAATGCACTCAGCCCCAGCCTCGCTCCCCGGGTGAATTCCCCCCTCGACACCGAGCGCTACAGCCCCACCGGCGCCGCCGCGCCGAGATCGAGTGATCCTTTGCGCGTCCGCCTGCGCGGCGACCGGCTCTACACTTCGGTCGATGAATTGATCTTCCGCGCCCCGGCTTATGGGTCGACCGCGACGGAGCGGGAATTTTTCGCGCCTTCCAATGTGAACGGCACCTTTTTGGAGCGCGCCCGCTTTTTCCTCACGGCCTCGAGCCGCGCGCCGGAAGTCAATGTACTCGGGCGCCCACGGGTCAGCCTCTGGCCGCTCCAGGCCAATACCGCCGACCCTGGTCATCCGGAGTTGGCCCCGGCGCGTAATTCCAAGGATCGGCTCATCGCCTTTTGCACCAGTATTTCCCGCACGGATCCCGGCAGTGGGCGCACCGTGTTTCCCTTCTACTTCCAGCGCTACAGCACTTACGACTCAGGGCTGAGCGGCCACGATTCCAGCCGGGCGCCGAGCTGTTATCGCCCGCAGGATGATTGGACCCTCGGACTGCCGCCGGGAATCCCCTCCCGCAATCAGTTGCTCTACGAATACCTGCGCCGGGAAATGACCACGGCGCTGCCCGGATTTGGCGGCCGCTTGAGCGATAAATATCCGAACGACGTCGATCAGCTTCTGGCCTCGATGTACGACGTGATCCGCAGCGGGCTGAATACCCAGAGCACCGGCGAAGCGCCCAACTACTCGTACGTCCCGCCACGGGGGGATACGCTCGGGCCACGTTCCGGCGAAGCGCAGGCCGTTCCTTTTTCCTTCGATCAAGTCCCTGCGCCGTCCCTGCCTGGCGCGGCGGTGCTGCCCTTTGAACGACACGCCCGGGGCTTCGGCCGCTTCGGCACGGTCACCGAAGCCGTCATCCAGTTCTATTGCACCAAGCTGCGCACCGGGGCCGATGGCAAACCGCTCGTCGATACCAACGGCAAGGTCACCCCGGAGAAGATGCGCGCGATCATTTTGCTCGAACCTTTCAACCCCGCGCCGGGGCCGCCGGTCTGGAGTTCACACGTGAAGTATCGGCTCACCTATGGCCCGCTGCGCTACACCTTGTCCGGCCAGACCACGCGCGATTTGCCCTTTCTCACGAACACCTCCGATGGCCGCGTGGAAAACCTCGTCGACAGCCGCACCGGCATCCAGGGCGGCCAGAGCGGTTCCGGGGGCACGACTGCTTTTGTCGGCCTGCAGGCGGGGTTTCGTTGTTGGAAAAGTGCGACGGAAGATCAGGACAAGGTGGTGGGTTCGCCCGATCCACGCCTGGGTTATCCGCTGATCACCGACGAAATCGATATTCCGGAAGGCACCACGAATTTCGACTTCAATGGTGGCGACCTCACCATCGAGCTCCTCCACGGCTACCCCGACAATACCGGCGCCGATCCGCTGGTGCAGACGATCTACACGAGCTTCCCGCCCGTAACCGGCCTGCTTTTGCCCTCCGTTGCTTCGGGAGACGAGGCGTACATGAACTACCAGGCCCGGCTGAAAAATCCGGCCGATCCTTCGAACTACGATTTCTTCCGGGATAAACTGATCCGTCCGGGCGACGTCGTCCGTAGCGTGGAAGCCACCATCGACGACCCAGCCCGGGGAGACCTGCGCTTTTTCAGCGCGCTCGGCACCCTCCCACCGGAAAGCACCACGCTCAAGAAAACGCCCACCGCACAGTACTCCTGGTTCCAGCCCCTCGGCGGGCCGCGGCCCAGACAGATCCCGCCGGATGGGAGCGACCCGGCTCGGGCCTATTGGGACGCTTATCAAAATCCGGCCAACCGGATTCTCCACGACCTGCGGCAGACCACCTGGCTTACCGCGCTGCAAAATCAGTTTTATGCGCAGTACCAGGCCCTCCCTGGGGCTCCCGCTTTGAGCGGCCTGCAGCCGGTCACCGCGAACTCCGGAAAATTGGTCGCAGTTTCTTATAACATCCAGCGGTATCCCGCCGTGCCGCGCGGCCTCACCTCGGCCAATGCAGCGTTTGGTCCGGGGGATTGGGACAACGGCCCGGGTTTTTTGGAAGACGGCCCCTTCATCAACAAACCTGACGAGGGCAACCAAAACAGCGGCGTGACCAGCTATTACAGCCGGGGTGTGTTTTCCGGCGAAACCGGCGCCTCGTACGCCCCAAACCGCCAGGTCGCCTCCGCCGTGGTGTTCGGCTCGCTGCCTTCCGGCCTCGGCCTCTCCGCCTTGCTCGCCGGGCGGAATGAAAGTTCGCCCTGGCAAACGCTGCTCTTCACTCCTTTCCCCGCGGTGGGCGACAACTCCTGGAGCATCCCGGGCAGCAGCCGCACGCACCCCGGCGCGCGTACCCGCAGCCGGGGCCTTTTGGTGCCGCCGGATCACGCCCTGCTCGATCTTTTCACCATGCCGATCGTTGAGCCCTACGCGATCAGCGAACCGTTCAGCACGGCGGGTAAAGTGAATCTGAATTACCAGATCGCTCCGTTTCACTACCTCAAGCGCGATACCGCCCTGCGCGCCGCGCTCAAGCCGGTCCGGCTCTTTGCGGTCAACAATTCCCAAGCCCAGATCTACAAGACCTCGTCCACCACCGCGACCAGCTTCCGCTACGATCTCGAACTCGACGAAACGTTGCGCGGATTCGAGCGCCGTTTTCAAAGCACGCCGCCGCGTCCCTTTATCACCGCGAGCGAAATCTGCGAGATGCCCCTGGTGCCCAAGACCAGCGGGGTCACGCTCGACAATGTGGCCGGCTGGTGGGCCGCGCGGCAGCTGACTGGCGACAACGCCCGCGAATCGCCCTACCAGCATCTCTACCCCCGCCTCACCACCCAATCGAATACCTACACCATTCACGTGAAGGTGCAGGCCTTGCGCAAGACCGCGCCTTCCCGGGCCCAGTCGCCGGGCGAGCAAAATCGGGCGTGGGCCGAGTGGGATGAAAAGCGCGACCGGGTCCTCGGAGAATATCGCGGCTCAACGACCGTGGAGCGGTATGTCGACCCGGCCGATCCCCGGCTGCCGGACTTTGCCAACCCCACCGTGACGAACGCACTGGACGAGTTTTATAAAATTCGTATCATAGCTGTTAAGCGCTTCACGCCATGACCCCCACATCATCCTCCTCCCGCCGTCGTAACGCCTTCACCCTCATTGAATTGCTCGCGGTAATCGCCGTGATTGCAGTCGTCGTCGCCTTCGCTGTCCCGGCGACCAACCAGATTCTGCGCGGTTCGCAGCTCACCCAAAGTTATCAAATGGTGGGCGACCAGATCTCACTTGGCCGCCAGCTCGCTCTTTCCCGGAATCGCACGGTCGAAGTCCGGTTTTATCAGTTCAGCGATCCCGAAACCCCCGGTGAGGATTACACCAAGCCTGCCGATGGGATGTGGCGGGGGATGCAGCTTTTTGAAGTGATGGAAAACGGCGCGGCTGTTCCGGCGGGGCCTTTCCAGCGTTTGCCGCGGATGACCGCGATGTCCGCAGGGACTTTTTCCACACTCCTCGATGAGGACAAGATTGGGACGGCCAAGCTCGCTTCCGCCGATCCGATGCTCCCGGAATTGCCGGTCGAAATCAATGGCCGGCGGGTCGGTCGCAATTACAAGTACCACAACTTCCGCTTCCTGCCGGACGGCTCGACCAATCTCCCGTCCAAGGCGCGTTCCCGGTCGGGTGCCAACACGGATGCCGATTCGTGGTACGTCACGGTGCTGAACACCACCGACCTCTCCAAGCCGCTGGCCTCGATCAACTTCGCGACGATCATGATCGATCCGTTCACGGGCAGCCAGAAGACGTACCGCCCGCAGGCGAAGAACTAATTTCCCCGCCGTCCGTTTTTGCTCTGCAACCGGGCGGCTAACTAAAGTGGCCGGGAAGCCGAAATCGATCCGGCAAAGCTGCGCTGGCGCGGTCCGCCGACCCCGTCCATAGTCCGACCTGCCAGCCATGCGCCTCCGCTGCACTTTTCTCTCCGCCGCCCTCGCTCTCGCCGCCCGTGGGCAAACGGTCATCCCCGGTAGTCAGCCCTCGCCGGCGCTTGCGGTTTCCCGGTCGGATCTAGCAGCCCCGACGACTGCGGTGAGCCGGCCCACTTCCACGGCGACGGTGGCGAGCCCCACCCCCGGGGCCAATACCTTTACCCCTTCCTGGGAAACCCAAAAGGGTGCGCGGACCTACCTCCTCGGCGTGCCCGCACCCCGTGGCCAGATCACCGATCGGGGGGGCGCTCCCCTGGCCCAAACGCGGGTCAGCTACAATCTCGGCATTTCCTTTCCGACCCCGCTGAATTTTTCGGAGCAGCAGGTCAAGACGTTCGCCGAACGGCAGATTCTCCTCGCCCGTTCCCTCACCGGCCGCACGATTTCCATCCAGGAGGATGCCCTCCTCAAGCACTACAAGAACCGGGGCGTCCTGCCGCTGATCATCGCGCAGGATATCAAGCAGTTCGAAGTCGAGAAGATCCAGCAGCAGAAATCCGACGCCCTGGTTTTGCAGCCCGTTTACCTGCGCTGGTATCCCCAGGGCGATCTCGCCGGGCACGTCATCGGTTACGCCGGCCGCTCGGGCAAAATGGCGGACAAGCCGATCGAGAACAACGATCTGCTCTGGCCGGATTCCGAAGGCCGCGAAGGGCTCGAACAGATGTTCGACGATCAGCTCAAGGGCAAGGTGGGGCAGGTCAATCTCTCCTTCGATCCCACCGGGCGTAAAGCCAGCGAGCAGGTCGTGCTCCCGCCGCAGCCGGGCTACAATATCGTCACCACGATCGATCTGAATTTGCAGCGACTGTGCGAAGAAGCCCTCGCCAAGGGCTGCAAACGCGGCGCCATGGTCGTGGTCGATCCTAATCTGGGCGACGTGCTGGCCATCGCCTCCTGGCCGCCCATCAATCCGAACTGGTTTGTTCCCAATATCTCGCAGACCGATTTCGATGCCCTGCGCAACGATCCGAACAACCCGCTCATCCCGCGCAGTTTCCGGTCGGCTTACCCGCCCGGGTCCACCTTCAAGACCTTCGTCGGCCTCGCCGCCATGCAGGCCGGCAAAGTCGATCCCTCCGACGAATTTCCCTGCCCGGCGTCCATGGAGATCGGCAATCTCACCTTCCGCAACTGGAAGAAGGAAGGCTCCGGCGATCTGAATTTCGTCGACGCCCTCACCCAGTCCTGCAACCCGTACTTCTACCAAGTCGGCTTGAAGATTGGTGCCCGCCCGATCTACGAAATGGCCCAGCGCCTCGGCCTCGGCGTACGCACCGGCATCCCGCTCGCCTCGGAAACCAACGGCCGCATTCCGACCGATGAGTACATGGTGAAGGTCTACAAGCGGAAGTTCATGCCGGGCGATATCGCCAACCTTTCCATCGGCCAGGGCGATACCCTCATCTCGCCGCTCCAGATGGCCCAGGCCATGGCGGCCGTCGGGAATGGCGGCACGCTGCTCCAGATGCGTCTCGTGCAGCAAATCCAGGGCATCGATGGGAAGATCATCACCGCCTACGACCCGCGCGCCCGGGGGAGCATCACGATCGACAAAAAGGTAATGGCGGCCCTGCGCAAGGGGCTGGTCAATGTGGTCAACAGCGGCGCCGGTACCGCGGGCCGGGCCTCGCTCGACAACACCATCGTGGCTGGCAAGACCGGTACGGCCCAGTGGGGCCCGAAAAACAACGAGCGGACCGCCGCGTGGTTTGCCGGGTTCGTTCCCTCGGAAAAACCGCGTTACGCCTTCGCCGTCGTGTACGAGGGCGAAGCCGGCAACGATGAAGTCCACGGCGGCACCTTTGCCGCCCCCATCGCCGGTCGCGTCTTCAAGGAGATCTTCAAAGAGGAGAAGAAGCCGAAGAACGGCAAAAAGAAGAAAGACAAGGACGCCGACGCTCCCGCCGAGGAGAAATCCGAGGATGGCACCCCAGTCCGCCGCGCCGAACCCGTCAACCGCGACGCGGACTAGGCACCGCGCCACGGTTGCACGCGTCTGCGGGCCAAAGGCCCGCCAGAGCCTGGCCTGGGGCTGAGCACAGCGATGCCCCAGGATTCATCAGCCCAATCCATGCGTCCTGAAGGGACGCCAGAATCGGAACTCCAAGCTGCTGGGATCCTCTCGGTGGAGGGAAAACCATAAACCATTCCCCTGACTACCCGAGAAGGTCGCAAATTTCGTCTTGCTGCTGATGGGTTCCCAGTCATCTTGTAGACGTTGCGTCAGAATCATTTCCCGCAACCTGCTGATGCGAGGCTCCGTTGCCCCCGCATCGGCTGAGCAGGAGCCGCTAGAAGAGTCGGGTTCGACTTTGCTAGTGCCGCAGCGGATCCCAACATGAAATCGGAAAAAATCGCGCTGTGTTCGCCGCTCCACGGATGCATACGCTCAATCGTTCAAGGCTATCCAACTCCAGAATATTCGGGTAAACGGTAAGATTCGCGCACGGGAAGTGCGCGTGGTTCTCGCGTCCTCAGGGGCTCAGCTAGGGGTCATGAAAATCCAGGACGCGCTGCGGAGAGCTCAGGAACTGGGGCTCGATCTCGTGGAAGTCGCACCCACGGCGGAACCGCCAGTCTGCCGCATCGTGGACTTTGGCAAGTTCAAGTACGAACAGGCCAAGCAGGACAAGGACAAGAAGAGCAGTCCTTCCTCCAGGATGAAGGAGATCAAGTTCCGCGTGAACATTGATCAGCACGATTACGAGACCAAGCTGCGCCACGCCGAGGAGTTCCTCGACAAGGGCCACAAGGTCCGCGTGTTGCTCCAGTATCGCGGGCGCGAAATGGCGCACCAGGAACTGGGCATGCGGCTCATGGCCAAGATCAAGCAGGACTTGGTCAATATGGCCATAGTCGAGCAGGAGCCGAAACTTCAGGGCCGTAGTGTGCTGATGACGCTCGCTCCGCTGCCCAAGGCCAAGCGCCACCGTCACTTCTTCTCCGAACACGAACTCCAGCACAAGGATGGCGATGATGTCGAAGGAGACGACGTAGACACCGACGTCGACGCTGATGGGGACGAGGACGAGGATGCCGACGAGGCTCCCCAGGCGGCCAAACCGGCTGATCCTGCCCCCGCTCCGCGCCCGCGCGAAGTGAAGGCTGGCACCCGCTAAGCCCGCGCTTTCACCTCCCAATCGCTTCGTCTTTGCCGGACGACGCTTCGTCCTGTCTTGCCTTCACGGGCCAGTGAGTTAGGTCGTTGCCTCCTCCTGCCCGATGTCCATCCACGTCGAAACTATCTCGCCCCCAGCTGGGCAATCGTTTCGGCTCCTCCGCTGGCGGGATAATCTGAAAGACGTCGAGCAATGCGACGGACTGGGTCGCACCTCGCCCGCCCAAGGTGCAGGCGAACGCTGGCATCTGCATCGCGAGATGGAGCTGACCTTCATCGAGCGGGGAGAAGGCTTGCGGGTCGTGGGCGACCACATCGCCCCGTTTTCCGGTCCGGAACTCGTGCTGCTCGGGCCGCACCTGCCGCACTGCTGGCATGGGCTGCGCCGTTCCACCGGCTTTGCCCTGCAGTTTCACTGCCCGCTCGATCACCCCATCCGCGCGCTGCCGGAATTCGCCGCGCTGCAAACCCTCTGGCGTCGCGCCGGCCGCGGGTTGCTTTTCGAGGCCAGGGTGTGCGCCCGGGTTGCCCCCAATTTCGAGGCCATGGTCAGCGCTCCGGCGCCGACCCGGCTCGGCTTGCTGTTGAGTATCCTCGGCGAGCTCGCGCTCGTTCCCGCGCAGCAAGCGAGTGAACTGTCCGGCCTCGATTTCAGCGTCCGCGAAGGCACCCGCCATCAGGAAGGCATCGCCCGCGTCGTTCGGCGGGTATTGGAAAACTACGCCCAACCCCAACCGCTCAGCGAAATCCTGCGCCTCGCCGGCATGAGCAAGGCCACCTTCGCCCGGCAGTTCCCCCGCTTTACCGGCTGCACCTTCAGCGAATTCCTCGGCCGGATCCGGCTCGATCACGCTCGGCAACGCATCCTCGCCGGCCACGATTCGGTGAGCACCGCGGCTTTCGCCGTCGGGTTCAATCACCTTTCGCACTTCAACCGCGCCTACCGCCGTGCCTTTGGTTGCACCCCCACAGCCGATCGCCTGGCGGCGGCTTAGCCGGGGCATCTTGTGGCGGGGCCCCGAGTTTCTCCTTTGCTTTTTCTTTCCGCCGGATTGTAACGCCGCAACCTCGTCCTCGTCCCTCCGCCATGAAAAAGCTCCTCGCTATCCTCAGCCTTGCCAGCGCCGTGACCCTATCTGCCCTTGCCGCCAATCCCGATACGCGTGTTTTCGAAATGCGCACCTACTACGCTGCTCCGGGTAAACTCGACGCTTTGCACGCCCGCTTCCGCGATCACACCTGCAAGCTCTTCGAGAAGCACGGCATGACAAATATCGGCTACTGGACGCCGATCGCCAGCGAGCCCAATGCGCCGGATAACCCCGAGCAGAAACTCGTCTACGTGCTGGCTTATCCCACCCGTGAAGCGCGCGAAGTTTCCTGGAAGGAATTTCAGGGCGATCCGGATTGGCAGGCCGCGAAGACGGTTTCCGAAGCCAACGGCAAACTCGTCGCCAAGGTGGAACAACTCTTTTTCGCCGCCGCCGATTTCTCGCCCGAGATCAAGCCGAGCATCAGCACGGATGGCCGCGTCTTCGAACTCCGCACCTACACCACGCGCCCCGGCCTGCTCGACCATCTGCACGCCCGCTTCCGCGATCACACCGTCGCGCTCTTTCAGCGCCATGGGATGACGAATCTCTTCTACTGGAAGCTCCTGGCCCAGCAGCCGGACAACGCTGCGCTCCTCGGCGCACCGGAAAACACGCTGATCTACCTGCTGGCGCATCAATCCACCGCCGCCGCAAAAGCGTCCTTCGATGCTTTCCGCGCCGATCCGGAATGGGTCGCCGCCAAAAAAGCCTCCGAAGAAAAAGCCGGTGGTTCGCTGACCGTCGAGAAAGACGGCGTGAAATCCGCCTTCCTCAAGGCGACCGATTATTCGCCGACGAAGTAGGTCAAATGTAGTGCGCTTATTTTTTGGCGGCCTTCTTCAACTCCAGCCCGATCGGACAATGATCCGACCCGCGCACCTCGGGGTAAATCGTCGCGCCCTTCAAACGCGTCCGGAGTGAACCCGAGGTGACGAAGTAGTCGATCCGCCACCCGATATTGCGGGCGCGGGCGGTGCCCATCTGGCTCCACCAGGTGTAGTGCCCGCCGTCCTTTTGAAACTCGCGGAAGGTGTCCACAAACCCCGCGTCCACCAGCGCCGTGAACCCGGCTCGCTCTTCGACGGTGAACCCGTGGTTCTTCACGTTGTCCTTGGGCCGCGCGAGATCGATCTCAGTGTGCGCGACATTCATGTCGCCGCACACGATCACCGGCTTGGTTTTCTCGAGTCCGCGGAGATAGGCGAGAAAATCGCGGTCCCACTCCTGGCGATACGGCAGGCGGGTCAGTTCGCGCTTCGAATTCGGCACATACACATTCACCGAATAAAAGTCCGGAAACTCCAGGGTAAGCACGCGCCCCTCACGATCGTGCGGCGGCAGACTCATGCCCCGGGAAACACTGATCGGTTCCTGCCGGCTGAGCGTGAGCACGCCCGAGTACCCCTTTTTCTCCGCTGCATTCCAAAAAGCGTGATAGCCCGCGGGCCACGTTTCCGGTGGGACGTCCTCGGCCGCGGCTTTCGTTTCCTGCACACAAAGCAGGTCCGGCTGTTCGCTGTTCAGGAAATCCAAAAAGCCCTTTTTCAGGACGGCTCGGATGCCGTTGACGTTCCAGGAAATGAGTTTCACGCCGTGGAGTGAAGAGCCTGCCCGGCACCGAGGCAAGTGCCGGGCTGCTCGATTCTCGAAAGGTGGCGCACTTAGGAGTTGGCCAGGCGCCTGGCGATGGGTTGATCGAGCGACCAGCGGCCGGCGCCTTCGATGATCGTCACCACGGCGAGGGCGACCATGAGGATGAAGAACTCGATGCCCTCACCTTTCTGCTGGCCAAACCAGTTCATGAAAAAGCCGTTCGGCAGGTTCACCTTCGCTGCGACGATCATGGTGATGCCGATGCTCAGCGCGGACAGGCGGGAAAAGAGGCCGAGCGCCAGCGTGATCGGCGCGAGGAATTCCGCGGCGAAAGCCAGCAGAGCCAGCGGCGCGGGAATATGTAGCATGTCGGTGAAGAGCTTCAGCATGGGGCCAAAGCCCGGGCCACCAAACCAGCCGAGGACCTTTTGCGCCCCGTGCGGAAACATCACGAGAGCGAGGCCGAGGCGCGCGACGAGCGGGCCCCAGGCGTCGGTGGTTTGGAAAGAGCGGAGAAGGATCGATTTCATATGGATGAGGAACGGAAGGCTTCCGTCGTGAAGGCACCGTAAGGTCGTCCGGTGGTGGCGGATAATGCAGCGCGGGTCTTGCCGTTATGCGCTGAAAGCATAACCTCCATCGCCATGCTCAATCGTTTCCGCGCTCTCCTGGTTGCCCTCGAAGAAGGCAGCCTGAATCGCGCGGCGACCCGGTTGCACCTCTCCCAACCCGCGCTTTCCCGACAGATTCAATCGCTCGAAGAAGAGCTGGGCGGGCGGTTGCTGGAGCGGCTGCCGAGCGGGGTTCAGCCCACCGCCCTTGGGCACGAAACGGTCGCGCGGTTGCGCCCGGTCCTGGAGTGCTTCGATACGACCATCACCGAACTCCGCAGCATCGCGCGCGGGCATCGGCGCGAATTGCGAGTCGGGTTCATTGGCTCCGCGGCGCAATGTTATCTCACCCCGGCTCTCATCCCGCTGCGCCAGGCGCATGAAGACGTGAAGGTGAAACTGCTCGACCTCACTCCGGGCGAACAGATCCGGGCCTTGCGTGCTGGTGAAATCGATCTGGCCATGATCGGCCAGGAAGGCGCCTCGCTGGCCCGGGAATTTCACACCCGGCTACTCGCCAGCCTCGGCGTGCTGGTGGTGCTGCCTCGTGATCATCGCCTCGCGAAGCGCAAGCAACTGGCCCTCGCCGAACTGCGAAGCGAAGGTTTCATCGGCGCGCCGGATGCCGCCGCCCCCGGCCGCAATCGCTGGGTGACCCGGCTTTGCCGGGCCGCGGGCTTTCGCCCGAAATTTCTCGGCAACGGCGACAGCATCGAAGCGTCGTTTTCCCTCGCGGTGAGCGAAGGTGCCGTGATGCTGGTGCCGGCGTATTTCAAGGAGCGGGCTTATCCTGGCTTGGTGCTGATCCCGGTGAGTGACCCAGGCGCACGCTGGCAATTTCTCCTCATGTGGCAGCGGGGTCGTTCGTCGCCGCCGGCCACCACGCTGGTGGATGCTTTGCTCGAAGTGGCCAAACGCGCGGCGGCCAGAGTTTGAGGCTCGCCGCCGCGCCGGGAGTGGATCATCATCGCGGCTGCGATGGCTAAGCGTCCGTTATCTCAATTTGAAAAACGGGGAGGTCGGGACGTTTCCTGGGGCAGTATGCTTTTTGGTCACGCGATTCTCTTCATCGCGCTGGTCGCGTTTCCTGGATTTTGGACCGCGGTCGCACCGATCACGACGGTCGAGTTTACGCGGACGGGCTCCACGGTCCGGGCCGAGATTCGCCCGCGCATGTGGTTCGTGGTTCCGTATCGGCACATCGTCGTGCCCGACGTGTTGTCCATCGACGACCGGATCGTTTCAGGCTCGAGCGAACGGGATTTCCGTCCGGGCGGCTCAAGTACCGATCAGGTGCCTTCGGAAAATCAGGCTTTCCTGACCGTCGAGGGAAAGGACACGCGGGGGAAGATCGAAGTGTCACCGGTGAACGTCGTCAAAGTGCGACGTGAGGTGCAGGCGTTTTTCGACGACCCCGCGCAAACGCATCTGCGCATCATCACGGTGGCGAATTGGAAATTCAGCGTCTTCGCCGGCGGCTTCCTCTCCCTGCTGACCATCCTCTACATCTACATGATGCTCAGTCAGCTCGTCCGCACCCTTTTCGGACGCGGAGAAAAATCGGCTCCCGCTTCTTAAGTCACTGATCCCCCCAAAAAACTCCGGGTCCTCCGCGCCCTCTGCGCGAACCCTAAAAATCAGCGCTGTAGATCGACCGGAAATCCGCGCAGATCGGAGTTCTCCGCCGGAGCAAACGCCGGAATATCACCCGCCGTGCGAACGCTGGTATTTGGCCGATCCGCGGCCGTGACGTTGAAGTCGAGGGTCTGATCGCCACGCGCGATCTTCAGGGTCACTGCGTCTTCGGCCGAGATGAAAAAGGCGGCATCGATGACATCCTCCGGGCTGGTGATCGGATGCGAACCGATCTGGAGCAGCACGTCACCGGATTTGAGCCCGGCTTTTTGCCCCGGGGCACCGATGTTCAGAAGATTGATCTCCGCGGTGGAGCCAGACTGGGCAGTAGCCGCGGTATCGACTCCAACGCCGAGCCAGCCTGGGCGGAGTTCGCCGTAGCGGACGAAATCGCGATGCATCTTTTCCGCGGCTTCGATGGGGAGGCTGAAACACGCGCTACCCTGGTCGAGCCCGGCGATAAGGATGCCCACCGCTTCGCCGCGCATATTCAGCAGCGGCGCACCGCCCTGGCCGCGTTGCACCGGCACATTGGCGCGGATGTGACGCGTGGCGAAAAAGCGGTCGAGATACTTGATATCGAAACTGCAGATGCAGCCGAAGCTCGGAGAGAGCGGCAAATCCATCGGGTAACCGACCACGACGACCGGTGCGCCCATCCCGAGTTCGCTGCTTTTGCCGAGTGAAAGGAACGGGGTCTCGGCATCGACCTTCAATACCGCGATGCCGCTGCGTGGATCAGCAAAAAGTCGGCGGGCCGTATGCTTTTGCTCTCCGAAGCGGACTTCGATCGCCGTGCTTTCGCCACCGATGGTGTAGCTGGTGTAAAGTGTACCGGCGGGATCGACAAAAAAGCCGGTACCGCTGAGCTGACCGTGGCGATCCATCGCCTCGATCCGGACGACGGCTTTTTGCGAGCGCTCAAAGACACTGCGAACTTCATTGGCCAGCGTTTCGGCGACCGAGCCAGAAGGCGGCGCCGGATTCTCCTGGGCAAAAACGCCCGAGGTCAAGGCGGTGGCAACCAACACCCAAGTCCGCCCGCGCATTCCCGAAGTGGCAGGAAAAGCTCCCAAGCGCTTAGAAGCTGAACGAGACTTTGGTCGCCTCGAAGCTCGGGGGGCGTGCATCAATCACGTAGCGGGGTTGGCGAACAGAGGTACCACCGGTGGTCTCGGAGGAGGCGCGGCTGGGCGAAATGCGGGCATTGGCCAGAGTTTCCTCTTCGGCCGAGGTGGTCGTGACTTCGACCGGAGCTTCTTCCTGCAGCGAAAGCAGGCGGGTAACACTGGGCGTTTCCGCACGAAGGTCGACCGCGGGTGTGCGGGTGGAGGCTACTTGGGCCAAGACGGTTGCCGGAGCCGGAGCTTCGGGAGCGACTTCTGCGACAGCAGGAAGAACCGGTGTGGGTACTTGAGCGAGAGTCTGGCCGCCGGAAATACCGGACGAAGTGCCCAGCATATTGATCGCCAGCAAACCGGCGACGGCGACCGCAGCCATGGCTCCCGCGTAGGAGAGACCGCCCATGCTGTGCTCGCTAAAGAAAGTCTGTAGGCGTTCGGCCGCGATTTTCCACAGCGGCCGTTTCAGCAATTCCGCCCGTTGGCGCCGATGCACATCCTGAAGCAGCTTCTGGTAATATCCCGATGGCGGTTGCTCATACCGCTTAAGGCGGAGGAGCGCGCTGAGCTGCTGGTCTTCGGTCATGGCGTACTTGCGGGTGTCTTTTGGCGGTGGAACGTTCCGACTACGAGAGAAATTCGCTGAGAAAATTCTGCAGTTGCCGGTGGGCGTAGAACAGACGCGACCTCACGGTTCCTTCAGAGATACTCAGGATCTTCGCAATTTCTGCGTGTGGCATACCCTGGATATCAAACATCGTGACTACCGCTCGGTGATCCTCAGACAGGCGCTGCATGGCCTCGTTCAATCTTTTCTGCAGTTCGTTCAGATTGGCTTCACGCACGGGGGTGCTGGCGGCCGCCAATTCGACAAAATCTTTATCTTGGTGAACACCGGAGTCGATATCGTCGAGACTCTGGTGGGTCCGCCGCGATCGTTTCTTGAGGAAATTGATCGTCATGTTCACCCCGATCGAGTGGATCCAGGTGTAAAACGACGATTTCCCCCGGAAGGTATTGATCGACCGGAAGGCCTTGGCCCAGATGTCCTGGAGCATGTCGTGCGTGTCGTCGTGGTTCGACGTCATGTTGTACACGAGGCCGTACAACCGCGGGCTGTACTTCAGGATCAGCTCATCGAACGCGGCCGGATCACCCGCCTGCGTGCGGGCCACCAATTCGTCGTCCTGCCGCCGGCTTTCGTCGTCGGACGAAGCCGCGGCATCGGCGGAATTGGGTGGTGCGGGCGGTTCCTGCATTGGGAGCCGCTTGCTAACAGGCGGAGCCGGGGCAGGGGAAGGCGAATGCACCGGGTGCGGCGGATACAGAGCGTCGGAAGTCACAGGCGCGTGCATTCATAGCACAGTTTTCCGGAATGATCACCGGACGTGGAGCTCCCTCGACGGGTGATTCCGTGAGCATTTTAAGAGGGTCGGTAGAGCAGGGTGATGCTGGTGCGCCGGCCTTTGGTCAGCTGCCAGCCGTTCACTTTCCACTGGTGCCAGCCCGCGGGTGTTTCCGGGTACGCGCGGTGGGCGAGCGGGGTGGGGAGAATGACAGCGCGCGGACCCGGCTGGTTCATCCACTCGGCCAGTTCATCGTCATCGAGTGGCTCCAGCCAGCCGCGCAAGGTGTGGCGGAAGTACCAGACCAGGCTCGGCTCGCGGTAATCGATGGCGCCCCAGGCCGTTTCCGCGGGCAGCGTTGAGCGCGCGGCCTGGTAGAGCTGCCACGAGGGGAATGATTTCGCGGCAATCGGGGGCAGAAGCAAAAGCACCAGCGCCAGGCCCGCAGCCGCCCAATTGGCCGTCCGCCAGAAAAGACGGCACGATCGTTTTTCCCGCCACCACCGCGCGAGCAGCAGAGCGAGAAACGGGAATGCGGGCAGGATATAGTGCGGCAGCTTGGTGCGGCTCAGCGTAAAAATGCCGAAGACCAGAATCGCGCCGGTGAGGAGATATCCATCGAGCGGCTGCCGCTGTTCCCGCTGCCAGTAGTGGCGGGCGGCAGGGACCAGCCAGAGCGACCAGGGGAAGGCTCCTGGCCAGATGGTGAGAAAATAGAGCGGCAAAGTGCCGAGATAACCACCGAGGGAACGCGCCCCGTGCCCTTCGAGCACCAGCACCGAGCGGGCGACGACGTGTTTGCCCAGGCCGACAGCGGCGAATTCCCCGTGGGTTTGCCGCAGCGCGGGAATGCCCCACGCTCCGACGAGCGCGAGAGCGAGAGCGAAACCGGCGAACCATTCGAAGAAGCCCCAGCGCCGGACGGCTGGGCCGCGGGCGAAAGCCAGCATCCCGATGGGGACCAAAGCGATCGGACCTTTGGCGAGGAAGCCCAGCGCGAGGCCGACCCAGCAAGCGAGCCACCATAGCCGGCGCGAGCTGGAGGTGATCGCGGTCAAACTTCCCCACCCGGCCCAAGCCGCAAAAGCCACGGCGAGCACCATGGGAAAATCCGCTACGGCGGCGCGGGCGTGAATCGCGGTTTGCAGGCACAGCGTAAAAATCACGCCGGCGCGCAAGCCGGTGACGCCTTCGCCCAGCCGCGCGCCCCAGATTGCGACGACGAGTGCGGTGAGCGCCGCACAGACGGCGGAGGGAAACCGAACGGCAAAATCGTTTTCGCCGAAGACCGCACACGCGCCGGCTTGCAGCCAGTAGATCAGCGGCGGTTTGTCGTAGCGCGGTGCACCGTTGAAGGTCGGCACGATCCAGTTGCCGCTGGCGCGCATTTCCCGGGTGGCCTCGGCGAAGCGCGGTTCATCGCGATCGATGAGCGGCAACGCCCAATTGCCCAAACAATGCA
>Ga0209050_1000975_pt1 | contig 36650 bp, 30 predicted proteins | sample Araplavi_mTSA_r2_FD_184276 | JGI IMG/M metagenome (GOLD analysis project Ga0209050, IMG submission 184276) | Arabidopsis root microbial communities from North Carolina, USA - plate scrape MF_Cvi_mTSA_r2 (SPAdes) (version 2) | ecosystem: Host-associated > Plants > Roots > Endosphere | place: USA... | reverse complement strand
ATCAAGCGCATCTGCCAGTCGGTGCCGGCGAGCTGCGGGAACCAATGGCGGTCTTCGTCGGTCGGGTTCTGGCAGATGCGCTTGATGTCGGTGTACATCGCGAAGCCGAGCGCATACGGGTTGATGCCGTTGTAGCCGCGGTCGCCGACACGCGGCTGGTACACCACGTTGGTGTGCGACTTCAGCCATTCGATCATCATGCCGTCGCTCAGGTGGCCGTCGTCGTACATGGTGTTCAGCAGCGAGTGGTGCCAGAACGTGGCCCAGCCTTCGTTCATCACCTGCGTCTGGCGCTGCGGGTAGAAGTACTGCGCGACCTTGCGCACGATGCGCACGATCTCGCGCTGCCACGGCTCCAGCAGCGGCGCGTGCTTCTCGATGAAGTACAGCAGGTTCTCCTGCGGCTCTTCCGGGAAACGCCGCGACTCGGCTTCTTCGAGCGCCGCCTTGTCGGCCTTGCGCGGCAACGTGCGCCACATCTCGTTGATCTGGCGCTGCGCATAGGCCTCGCGGTCCTTCGCGTCGGCCAGTTCCTGCGCGAGCGACTTCCGGCTCGGCCGGCGGTAGCGGTCGACGCCATGGTTCATCAGCGCATGGCAGCTGTCGAGGAAGTTCTCGACCGCGTCGAGCCCGTGGCGCTCCTCGCATTCGGTGACGTAGTTCTTCGCGTAGACCAGGTAGTCGATGATCGACGACGCATCGGTCCACATGCGGAACAGGTAGTTGCCCTTGAAGAAGCTGTTGTGCCCGTAGGCTGCATGCGCGATGACCAGCGCCTGCATCGCCATCGTGTTCTCCTCCATCAGGTAGCTGATGCAGGGGTCGGAGTTGATGACGATCTCGTAGGCCAGGCCCATGTGGCCGCGGCGGTAGTTCTTCTCGGTCGAGATGAACTCCTTGCCGTAGCTCCAGTGCCGGTAGTTCACCGGCATGCCGACCGACGCGTAGGCGTCCATCATCTGCTCGGCGGTGATGATCTCGAGCTGGTTCGGGTAGGTGTCCAGGCCGTAGCGCTCGGCGGTGGCCTTGATCACCTCGTGGTAGCGCTCGACCAGCTCGAACGACCAGTCGGTGGGCGAGGGCAGCGGTTCGTGCGCACGTTTCGGCGCCGCGACGTCGGAGGCGCGGCGTTTGGGGGAAGCGGTCAGCATCTGTTTCTTGCGCCTCTCGGCGCCCCACGGTGGAGTGACTTGGAGGTTCATGTCGGCGCACCCTCCTTCTTGAACAGTTCGCGGAACACCGGGTAGATCTGCGAGGCCTCGGTCACCTTGCGGATCGCGAAGGCCTTCGCGTCGGCGGCCAGCGCCGAGTATTCGTCCCACAGGTTCTGCTCTTCCTCGGCCACCTGCACGTACGCGAAGTAGCGGCACAGCGGCAGGATGTTGTTGGCCAGCAACTCGCGGCAGCGTCCGCTGTCGTGGTGCCAGTTGTCGCCATCGCTCGCCTGCGCGCCGTAGATGTTCCATTCGCTGGTCGGGTAGCGGGCCCGCGCGATCTCTTCCATCAGCACCAGCGCGCTCGACACCACGGTGCCGCCGGTCTCGGTCGAGTGGAAGAAGTTCTGCTCGTCGACCTCTTGCGCCTGCGTGTGGTGGCGGATGAAGACGATGTCGATCTTCTCGTAGTGCCGCGTCAGGAACAGGTACAGCAGGATGAAGAAGCGCTTCGCGAGGTCCTTGCGCGCCTCGTCCATCGAGCCGGACACGTCCATCAGGCAGAACATCACCGCCTTCGAGGTCGGCACCGGCACGCGCACGCGGCTGCGGTAGCGCAGGTCGATCGGGTCGAGGTAGGGGATGCGCTTCAGGCGCGCGCGCAGCGTTTCGATCTGCAGCTCGAGCGGCGGGATCTCGTGCGCGAACGGGTTCGGGTGCGGATGGCGCTTCAGCTGCACCAGCTGCTTCTCGAGCTCGGCCAGTTCGTGCCGCGACTCGGCGCCGAGCGCGATGCGCCGGCCGATCGCGCCGCGCATCGAGCGCACCACGTGCAGGTTGTTCGGCGTGCCGTCGCTGCTGTAGCCGGCGCGGTGGGTCTTGAACTCGGGCGTCTCGGCGAGCGTCGTGCGCGCGAGGTTGGGCAGCGCCAGGTCGTCGAAGAAGACCTGCATGAACTCTTCCTTGCTGAGGTGGAAGACGAAGTCATCGTCGCCCTCGCCGGAATCGCTCGCCTGCCCCCCCCCGCCGCCACCGCCGCCGCCCTTCGGCCGCTCGATGCGGTCGCCGCGCACGTAGTCCTGGTTGCCCGGGTGGACCATCTCGCGCTTGCCGCCCTGGCCGTGGCCGAACACCGGCTCGGCGATGTCGCGCTTCGGGATGTGGATGTCCTCGCCCTGCGCGATGTCGCGGATGCCGCGCCCATCGACCGCGCGCTTGACCGCCTCGCGGATCTGGTCCTTGTGGCGGCGCAGGAACCGCTCGCGGTTGCCGATGGACTTGTTCTTGCCCGCCAGCCGTCGATCGATGATCTGCTGAAGCATTGGGGCCTTTCGTGGGTCGTCAGGTCACGAGCTCTTGCGCACCCGCAGGTACCACTCGCAGAGCAGCCGCACCTGCTTCGACGTGTAGCCCTTCGCGACCATCCGCGTGACGAAGTCCTCGTGCTTCTTCGCCTCGTCGGCACTCGCCTTCGCGTTGAAGCTGATCACCGGCAGCAGCTCCTCGGTGTTCGAGAACATCTTCTTCTCGATCACCGTGCGCAGCTTCTCGTAGCTCGTCCAGACCGGGTTGTTGCCGGCGTTGTTGGCGCGGGCGCGCAGCACGAAGTTGACGATCTCGTTGCGGAAATCCTTCGGGTTCGCGATGCCGGCCGGCTTCTCGATCTTCTCGAGCTCGGCGTTCAGCGAGCCGCGGTCGAACACCTCGCCGGTGTCGGTGTCGCGGTACTCGTGGTCCTGGATCCAGTAGTCGGCATAGGTGACGTAGCGGTCGAAGATGTTCTGGCCGTACTCGCTGTAGCTCTCGAGGTAGGCGGTCTGGATCTCCTTGCCGATGAACTCGGCGTAGCGCACCGCCAGGTGCTCCTTGATGAACGCGAGGTACTTCTGCTCGGTCTCGGCCGGGAACTGCTCGCGCTCGATCTGCTGCTCGAGCACGTACATCAGGTGCACCGGGTTCGCGGCGACCTCGGTGCTGTCGAAGTTGAAGACCTTCGACAGGATCTTGAACGCGAAGCGCGTCGAGATGCCGCTCATGCCCTCGTCGACGCCGGCGTAGTCGCGGTACTCCTGGAAGCTCTTCGCGCGCGGGTCGGTGTCCTTCAGGTTCTCGCCGTCGTACACCAGCATCTTCGAATAGAGGCTGCTGTTCTCGGGTTCCTTCAGGCGCGTCAGGATGCCGAACTGCGACATCATCTTCAGCGTGCCCGGCGCGCAGGTGGCCTGCGCGAGCGACGAGCCGCGCAGCAGCTTCTCGTAGATCTTGACCTCTTCGCTCACGCGCAGGCAGTACGGCACCTTGACGATGTAGATCCGGTCGAGGAAGGCCTCGTTGTTCTTGTTGTTGCGGAACGCCTTCCACTCGCTCTCGTTGCTGTGCGCCAGCACGATGCCGTCGAACGGGATCGCGCCGAAGCCTTCGGTGCCCTTGTAGTTGCCTTCCTGCGTCGCGGTCAGCAGCGGGTGCAGCACCTTGATCGGCGCCTTGAACATCTCGACGAATTCGAGCAGGCCCTGGTTCGACAGGCACAGGCCGCCGGAGTAGCTGTAGGCGTCGGGGTCGTCCTGCGCATAGGTCTCGAGCTTGCGGATGTCGACCTTGCCGACCAGCGACGAGATGTCCTGGTTGTTCTCGTCGCCCGGCTCGGTCTTCGCGATGCCCACCTGCTTCAGCACCGACGGGAAGCGCTTGACGATGCGGAACTTGCGGATGTCGCCGCCGAATTCGTCGAGCCGCTTGACGGCCCATGGCGACAGGATGCGCTGCAGGTAGCGGCGCGGGATGCCGTATTCCTTCTCGAGGATGGGGCCGTCCTCGACCGCATCGAACAGCCCGAGCGGCGATTCGTTCACCGGAGAGCCCTTGATCGCGTAGAACGGCACCTCCTGCATCAGCGCCTTCAGCCGCTCGGCGATCGACGACTTGCCGCCGCCCACCGGGCCGAGCAGATAGAGGATCTGCTTCTTTTCCTCCAGCCCCTGCGCGGCATGCCGGAAATACGACACCACCTGCTCGATGGAGTCTTCCATGCCGTAGAACTCGGCGAAGGCCGGGTAGATCTTGATTACCTTGTTCGCGAACAGACGGGACAGCCGCGGGTCGTTGCGCGTGTCGATGGTCTGTGGATCCCCGATCGCCTTGAGCATGCGCTCGGCGGCGGTGGCGTAGGCCACGGGGTTGCGCTTGCATTCGGCGAGGTACTCTTCCAGCGAGAGTTCCTCTTCACGCGTGCGCTCGAAGCGTGCTGCGAAATGGCTGATCACGTCCATGCTGACCTCCTAAGACATCGGGATGGCGACAGCGAAGGGGCCACCTTCGCTGCCGTCTGGGGAAGTTCTGATGAAGTCCCCGGTCGAGGGCTCCATCAGAGCTTTCCTTTGAAAGGTCAGCCGATCACGTGATTCAAGCTTGCGTCATTTCGGGTTGTCGTGTGTGTGGAGATGTGGAGGAAAACGACCGCTGTTCAACGCTTCCATCAAGTGAAGGTGTACAGCAAATAGTGTGCCCCTGTCTGTTGCCGCGTGTCACCCACCTGAGTGGATGATGCATGCAATGAGCCGTTTGAGGCCGGGGAAGTTCCTGATGCGCAGCTCAGGGATTGTGAGGACAACGGAATGTCGATCGGCATGTCAGGTGCTGGTGAGGCCAAGCTTGTCGAGCAACCCATTCAACTCCTCCAGCGAGCCGAAGGCAATGGCGACTTCGCCTTGTTCGCCGCGCTTGGTGCGCTTCTTGACGCGGATCTCGACCTGCGCCGTCAGTGCATCGGAGAGTTCTTCCTCGATGCGCGCGATGTCGCGCGGCTTTTCTTTCGGCACGCGCAGCAGCGGTTGCTGGCGCGACGAGCCCATCTTCGTCACCAGCTTCTCGGCCTCGCGCACGCTGAGTTTCTTCGCGACGATCTCGCCGGCGCCGAGGATCTGGTGCGCGCCATCGAGCGGCAGCAGCGCGCGCGCATGGCCCATGTCGAGGTCGCCGGCCATCAGCATCTGCTGCACCGGCTCGGCCAGGTTCAGCAGGCGCAGCAGGTTGCTCGCCGCACTGCGCGAGCGGCCGACGGCCTGCGCCGCCTGCTCGTGCGTCAGGTGGAATTCGTTGACCAGGCGGGCGATGCCTTGTGCCTCTTCGAGCGGGTTCAGGTCCTCGCGCTGGATGTTCTCGATCAGCGCCATCGCCGCAGCGGCTTCGTCGGGCACCTCGCGCACCAGCACCGGCACCTCGTCGAGGCCGGCCAGCTTGGCGGCGCGCGTGCGGCGTTCGCCGGCGATGATCTCGTAGCGGTTCGGCGCGACCGGGCGCACCAGCACCGGCTGCATGATGCCCTGCGCCTTGATGCTCTCGGCGAGCTCGTACAGCGAGCCCTCGTCCATGCGCGTGCGCGGCTGGTACTTGCCGGGCTGCAGCTGCGTCAGCTTCAGCGTGCGCGGCGTGCCGTCGTTGGCCGGAACGGGGGTGTCGCTGACCGTGGGGCCGAGCAGTGCTTCGAGGCCGAGGCCGAGGCCTTTGGGTTTCTTGGTTGCCATCGGGGCATTTTCCCCGATCACCCGGCGCGGGCCGTCGGCGGCAGCTGCAGCGATTGCAGCAGCGCGCGTCCGTCGGGCCACGCACCGAGCCCCGAGTCGCCGTTGATGTGGCCGCGCGGGCCGATGTCGACCTGCCGGCTGCCCCACGCGCGGGTCATCCGGGCAGCACGTTCGGGGGCGCAGTACGGGTCGTCGCTGCTGGTCACCGCGATGCTCGCGAACGGCAGGGCCTGGCGTGCGATCGGGCGCCATGGCGTCAGCTGGGGCGGCATGTCGGCACGCTCGATGTCGGGCGGTGCCACCAGCAGCGCGCCGCGCACGCGCTGCGTGTGCCGCGAGTGGGCGGCCCAGGCCGCCACCAGCTGGCACCCCAGGCTGTGCGCGGCCAGCAGCGCAGGGCGCTCGTCCTGCAGCAGCACTTCTTCGAGGCGGGTCATCCAGTCGCCGCGCTTCGGCCACAGCCAGTCGGCCTGCTCGACGCGCAGGTCGCCGTGTTCACGTTCCCAGAGGGTCTGCCAGTGGCCCGGGCCGGAGTTCTCCCAGCCGGGGAGCAGGAGCACCCGCACGTCGTGCAGGGCCTGCGATTCTTGCGAATGGGCGTTTGTCATGCAGGTGGCTTATCCTCGCGGTCCGAATTCTTTTTTGGTCAGGTGGACGATTCAATGAAGCATCGCGTGTTTGTCGACGGCCAGGAAGGCACGACCGGTCTGCGCATCAACGAATACCTGGCGGCGCGCAGCGACGTCGAAGTGTTGCGCATCGATGCCGACCGACGCAAGGATGCCGCCGAACGCGCCCGCCTGCTGAATGCCGCCGACGTGGCCTTCCTGTGCCTGCCCGATGCGGCCTCCCGCGAGGCCGCGGCGATGGTGACGAACCCGAACACCTGCCTGATCGACGCCAGCACGGCCCACCGCACGGTGCCGGGCTGGGTGTTCGGCCTGCCCGAGCTGGCGGCAGACCAACGCGAGCGGCTGCGCGGCAGCAAGCGGATCGCCAACCCGGGCTGCCATGCCAGCGCCTTCATCCTGCTGATGCGGCCGCTGGTGGATGCCGGTCTCGTGCCGGCCTCGCTGGGCGTCAGCGCGACGTCGATCACCGGCTACTCCGGTGGCGGCAAGAAGATGATCGAGCAGTACGAAGCGGGCGGCGATGCCCGCCTCGATGCGCCGCGGCCCTACGGCCTGACGCTGGCGCACAAGCACCTGCCGGAGATGATGGCGCATACCGGGCTGACCAACAAGCCGGTGTTCATGCCGATCGTAGGCAGCTTCTACAAGGGCTTGGCGGTGAGTGTGCCCTTGCACTTGTCGACCTTGTCGGCGGGCGCGACTGCCGAATCGCTGCATGCGGCGCTGAGCCGGCGTTACGACGGCGAGCGCTTCGTGCGCGTGATGCCGCTGCGCGATGCGCCGACGCTCGAAGACGGCTTCTTCGATGTGCAGGCCTGCAACGACAGCAACCGTGTCGACCTGTTCGTGTTCGCGAACGACGATCAGGTGCTGCTGATGTCGCGCCTCGACAACCTCGGCAAAGGCGCCAGCGGTGCGGCGGTGCAGTCGATGAACGTGCACCTCGGTCTCGACGAAGGCCTGGGGCTGTAAGACCCCAGAGCGTTTCAGGCCTCGACAGCCTGGTTTGCCCGCGCGACCATCTCGGTCGCGAATTCGACGAAGGCCTGCGCACCCCGCGAGGCCGGATCGAACACCACGCCCGGCAGACCGTAGCTCGGCGCCTCGGCCAGGCGCACGTTGCGCGGGATCACGCTGTTGAAGACCTTGTCGCCGAAGTGCACCTTCAGCTGATCGCTGACCTGCTGCTGCAGCGTGATGCGCGGATCGAACATCACGCGCAGCAGGCCGATCAGCTGCAGGTCGGGGTTCAGGTTGGCATGCACCTGCTTGATGGTGTTGACCAGGTCCGACAGCCCTTCGAGCGCGAAGTACTCGCACTGCATCGGCACCACCACGCCGTGGGCGCTGCACAGCCCGTTCAGCGTCAGCAGGCTCAGCGACGGCGGGCAGTCGATCAGCACGAAGTCGTAGTCGGACGCCACCGCCTCGAGGGCCAGCTTCAGCCGCCTGTCGCGCCGCTCCAGGCTGACCAGTTCGACCTCGGCACCGGCGAGTTCGCGGTTCGCGCCCAGCACGTCGTAGCCGACCTTCTCGCTGCGCTGGCGGGCTTCGGCGATCGTCGCCGACTCCAGCAGCACGTCGTAGATGCTCAGCGACATCGCCCGCTTGTCGATGCCCGAGCCCATGGTCGCGTTGCCCTGGGGGTCGAGGTCGACGACCAGCACGCGCTGGCCAATCTGCGCGAGGCCGGCGGCCAGGTTGACGGTGGTCGTCGTCTTGCCGACGCCGCCTTTTTGGTTCGCGATGCAGAAGATGCGGGTCATGGAGGAGGGCGCTGCTGGAAGAGGGATCAGTTGCTGCCGAGGCGGATGCCGAAGCCGATCAGGAAGATACCAGCCGCCTTCTGCAACCACGCTGCCAATCGCCGGTGTCGGCGCACTTTGTTCGACACCGACTGCGCGAACGCGCACAGCGTGAGGCAGTAGGCGAGCGTGATCAACGCGATCGTCGCGGCCATCGCGGCAAAGGTGACTGCACCACGGTGGGTGGCGGGGTTGATGAACAGCGGAAAGAAGGCCATGTAGAACACGATGGCCTTCGGGTTCAGCAAGGTGATCAGGAAGGCTTGGCGCGCATAGTCGCGCGGCTCGATGCGGATCGGCGAGGCGTCGCCAGGCTTGGCGAGCAGCAGCCGCAGGCCGATCCAGACCAAGTACGCGGCGCCGCCGTACTGCACCAACCGGAACGCGGTCGGGTGCGAAGCGAGCAACGCGGCCACGCCCCCGACGGCAAACCACAGCAGCACCTGGTCGCCGGCGATCACACCGAGCGTGGCGGCCGCACCGGCGCGGAATCCGCCTTTCGCGGTGGACGTGAGCAAGGCCAGTGTGCCCGGGCCGGGCAGCGCCAGGAACAGCACGATGGCCAAGCAGAACGAGCCGTAGTCGGAGATGCCGAGAACGGTCATTCGGCGGCCCGAGGTCGGATCCAGATCAGGCAGCGCTCGGCGTCGAGGTCGGGCACCTGCAACGGTTCCACGTGAAACACATCGAGGGTGGACGGCAGTTCGGCGATCTCGGCGGTTGGAGGCTTGCCCTTCATCGCCATCCAGATCCCGTCAGCTGCAGCGAGGTGCTTTGCGGTCAGCCGGGTGAAATCGCTCAGAGAAGCGAATGCGCGGGAGGTGACCACATCGGCTCCGCCGGGCGGCAGTTCTTCGACACGGGCGTGCTGCGACCGAAGCTGGCGCAGCCCCAGCTCGGCCGCAGCCTGCTGGATGAAGCTGGCCTTCTTGCCGACGGTGTCGACGCAGGTGATCTGCCAGCCGGGTTCGGCGATGGCCAGCACGACCCCCGGCAGGCCGGCGCCGCTGCCGACATCGAGCAAGCGCAGCGGGCGACCGGCCGCATGCCGGCGCAGCGGCAGCACGACCGACAGGCTGTCGAGCAGGTGGTGGGTCAGCATCTCGGCCGGATCGCGGACCGCCGTCAGGTTGTAGACGCGGTTCCACTTCGCGATCAGGTCTTGGTAGGCGAGCAGGCGCGCCTGCTGGTCGGCGTCGAGCGCCAGCCCGAGTTGGTCCAACCCGCGGGCGAGGACGGACTCGCGGGCCTCAGGCGGCTGCATCGTTCGGAGCGGTGTCGTTGCCTGCGCGGTCCGCCGCCATGAACTCCTTGAAGCGACCCTTCTTCAGGTGGATCAGCAACAGCGATATGGCAGCCGGCGTGATGCCGGAGATGCGAGAAGCTTGGCCCAGGGTCTCGGGCCGGTGCTTCGCCAGCTTTTGCCGGGCCTCGAAACTGAGCGCGGTCACCTGGGCATAGTCGAGCTCGGCCGGCAGGCGCAGGTTCTCGAAGTGGGCGGCGCGCTCGACTTCGTCGTTCTGCTTGGTGATGTAGCCGGCGTATTTGATGCTGATCTCGGCTTGCTCGATCACTGTATCGGCGAGCGTCGGGCCGAGTTCGGCTTGCAGTGCAGCGCGTGAGAGACCCAGCTCAGGTTTGGCGATGGCGGCGACTTCGGCAATGGCGTCGAAGCCGACCCCCGGTCGCCGAAGCAGGTCGGCCAGGCTGTATTCGTGCTCGATGGCCTTGCCCAGCAGCCGTTCGGCGTCGGCCGCGGGCAGCAGGTTGGGGTGCACCCAGGTCGAGCGCAGCCGTTCGGTTTCACGTGAAACAGCGTCGCGCTTGCGGTTGAAGGCGTCCCAGCGCGCGTCGTCCACCAAGCCCATTTCGCGGCCGGCCTCGGTGAGCCGCAGGTCAGCATTGTCTTCACGCAGCTGCAACCGGAATTCGGCGCGGCTGGTGAACATGCGGTACGGCTCGGTCACGCCCTTGGTGATGAGGTCGTCGACGAGGACGCCGAGGTAGGCCTGGTCGCGGCGAGGCGTCCAGGCGTCGTGCCCCTGGATCTGGCGAGCGGCGTTGATGCCGGCGAACAGGCCCTGGGCCGCGGCCTCTTCATAACCGGTCGTGCCATTGATCTGGCCGGCGAAGAACAGGCCGCCGATCGACTTGGTCTCGAAGCTGGCCTTCAGGCCGCGCGGATCGAAGTAGTCGTACTCGATCGCATAGCCGGGGCGGAGGATGTGGGCGTTCTCCAGTCCCGGCATCGAGCGCACGGCGGCGAGCTGGATGTCGAAGGGCAGGCTGGTGCTGATGCCGTTCGGGTAGAACTCGTGCGTCGTCAGGCCTTCCGGCTCGAGGAAGATCTGGTGCGAGTCCTTGTCGGCGAAGCGGTTGATCTTGTCTTCGATGCTCGGGCAGTAGCGCGGGCCGACGCCTTCGATCACGCCGGTGAACATCGGGCTGCGATCGAAGCCGCTGCGGATGATCTCGTGCGTGCGCTCGTTGGTGTGGGTGATCCAGCAGGGCAGCTGGCGCGGGTGCTGCGACGCATGGCCCATGAAGCTGAAGACCGGCATCGGATCGAGGTCGCCGGGCTGCTCGGTGAGCTTCGAGAAGTCGATCGTGCGGCCATCCAGGCGCGGCGGAGTGCCGGTCTTCAGCCGGCCTTGCGGCAGCTTCAGTTCTTTGAGCCGCGCGGACAGCGACACGGCGGGCGGATCGCCGGCCCGGCCGCCGGCATGGTTCTGCAGCCCGACGTGGATGCGGCCGTCGAGGAAGGTGCCAGCCGTCAGCACGACGGCCCGGGCCCGAAATCGAATGCCAACCTGCGTGACGGCACCGACGACGCGATCGCTTTCGACGATCAGATCGTCGACCGCCTGCTGGAACAGCGTCAGGTTCGGCTGGTTCTCCAGCCGGTGGCGGATGGCCGCCTTGTAGAGAATGCGGTCGGCCTGTGCGCGGGTGGCCCGAACGGCGGGGCCCTTCGAGCCGTTGAGAATGCGGAACTGGATGCCGGATTCATCGGTGGCAGCCGCCATCGCGCCGCCGAGCGCATCGACCTCCTTGACCAGGTGCCCCTTGCCGATGCCGCCGATCGACGGGTTGCAGCTCATCTGGCCCAGCGTTTCGATGTTGTGCGTCAGCAGCAAGGTGCTGCAGCCCATGCGGGCGGCAGCGAGTGCGGCCTCGGTGCCGGCATGGCCGCCGCCGACGACAATCACGTCGAAATCATGGGGGAACAACATGGGGGCTCCGGTTGGGGTCGCAGCGGCGGCTTTCCGCGCTGCAGTCGCAGGGCGCGAGGGGCGCCGGCGAGGGCTGAATTTTAGGCGGGGCTCGCATTCCCGTCACCCGTTGTCGCGGCCTGCCGCGCCTGCAGCGTGGTTTCGTCGACACCTTGGTTTCACGTGGAACAATCAATGAACACCGCTTTGGCTTGCCGACCCGGTTGTGGCGCCTGCTGCACCGCGCCGTCGATCAGCACGCCGATTCCCGGCATGCCCGATGGCAAGCCGGCAGGCGTGCCGTGCGTGCAACTCGACGCCGAGCTGCGTTGCAAGATCTTCGGCCAGGCGGATCGGCCCGCGGTCTGTGGTTCGTTGCAACCCGGCGCCGAGATGTGCGGCACCAGCGCCGAGCACGCGATCCGTTGGCTGACCCAGCTTGAGCGCCAGACCCGCCCGGCACCGCGCTGACACCGCTGCGGCTACCCCCAATGCCGAACGGGGAGCGGCTCTCTAGACTGGTCCATCCTGACTGAGCGGAGACCTCGACATGCGATTCGATTCCATCACCCGTCGCACCTGGCTGGCGGCTGCAGCAGCCGGCGGTCTCCCGTCGATCGGCTGGGGGCAGGGCGCTGCCTGGCCGACCAAGCCGATCCGCTTCGTCGTGCCGTTCGCGCCGGGCGGCAGCTCGGAGATCGTCGCCCGCTCCACCGCCGTCGAGCTGGGCAAGGGCCTGGGCCAGGCGGTCTATGTCGAGAACAAGCCCGGCGGCAGCGGCAACATCGCGATGGCCGACGTCGCGCACGCCGACGACCAGCACACGCTGATCCTGGGCCACATCGGCACGCTGGCGGTGAACCCGTTCATGTACGACAAGCTGCCGTACGACCCGATCAAGGATTTCCGCCCGATCACCTTGCTGGCGAAGGTGCCCAGCCTCTACGTCGTCCACCCGGACGTGCCGGCGAAGAACCTGAAGGAGTTCATCGCGCTGGTGCGCAGCAAGCCGGGGCAAATGAACTTCGGTTCCGCGGGCAACGGTAGTGCCGGGCATCTGGCGATGGAGTACCTGAAGGCCGTCGCCAACCTGTTCATCGTTCATGTGCCGTACCGCGGCACCGGGCCGCAGTTGACGGACCTGCTGGCGGGGCGTCTCGATGCGGCTTCGGTCGGTGCGCCGGCCATCCTGCAGTTCATCAAGGCTGGCAAGCTGCGCTGCCTGGCGACGGGTTCCAAGCAACGTCTGGCGCAACTGCCCGACGTGCCGACCGTCGCCGAGCAGGGCTTCCCGAACTTCGAGATGACGCAGTGGTACGGGCTGATGGCCCCGTCCAGCCTCGCGCAAACGTATGCGGACCGCCTCGCAGTGGAGGCGGCGAAGGCCATCCGCTCGCAGGCCGCCAAGGAGCGCCTGGAAGGCGACGCGGCCGAGGCGATCGGCAACACGCCGGCGCAGTTCGCGCAGTTCATTGCGCAGGAGCAGGCGCGCTGGAAGCCGGTGATCACGCGGGCGCGCATCAAGCCGGACTGAGCGGCCGGCGCAGCGCCGCCCATCCGGCAACGGCGAAACTGAGCCGAGATCGACGCGCTTCCCGGCGCTTTGCCGGCGGCGCGCGCGTGGGAGCATCCGCGGACACGGACGATCGGGCGGCGCTGGGTTGCCGCCGACACCGTGGCTGGATCGTCGTCCATGGTGTTGAAGTTCCGTCAGTTGCTGCGTCGGGTTGCCGCTTCGGTCAAGTTCAAGATCGTTGCGGCCGGCGTGGTCACGGCCGTTGGCGCGACGGCGGTCACGACGCACTTCGTCTTGTCGACCACGCAAAGCCGCTCGCGGCAACAGTTGCTGCTGCAAAGCGCCAACGATGTCGAGCGCACCGCCAACCTGTTGTCGAGCAAGCTCGAACTCCTGCAGACGGCGCTGCAAGGCGTCGCGAACCAGGTGCGGCCCGAGATGCTGACAGACCGGCCGGCGCTGACGCAATTCCTGCTCGACAAGCCGTCCGCCGGCCTGCTCTTCGATTCGGTCTTCATCGCGGCGCCCAACGGCGACCTGCTGGTGCGGCTCGAGAAGGGGGTGCCGAACACGACACTGCCAAGCCTGGGAGGCCGCGAGTACTTCCAGCGCGTGATGCGCGAGAAGCTGCCGGTGGTGTCGCGGCCGCTGGTCGGCGCGATCAGCCGTGCCGCGATCCTCGTCTTTGCGGTTCCGGTGCGGCAGGTCGATGGCCAAGTCACGGCCGTCGTCGGCGGATCGCTGCGGCTCGACAAGACCGGGCTGCTGTCGTTCCTGCGCGATTCATCTGGCCGCGACAACTCGCGCGACCTGGTGATCGACCGCAGCGGGCAGATCCTCGCGCATGCCGATCCGCAGCGCATCCTGCGCAATGCGCGCGAGGAGATCGGCCTGAGCGCCGAGTTCCAGCGCTGGGTCCTCGACGGCAGCACCATTCACGTGGAAGGTGCGGCCTCGGTGGGCCATGGTTACCTGGTGGCGCTGGCTGGCGTGCCGGCGGCCGAATGGATGCTGGTTCACGTCACGCCCGAAGCCGATGCGATGCAATCGCTGGCGGCGGCGCGCGACACCGCGTGGCGGGTCGGGGCACTGGTGGGCCTCGCGGCAGCGCTGCTCGCGGGGCTGCTCGCCTGGTTCATCACGCGGCCGATCTCGCGCCTGCATGCGAGGGCCATGAGCCTGCTCGATGACGAAGCCCCCATCCGCGGCGACTGGCCGCGCGGTGGTGGCGAGATCGGCGCCTTGTCGCGCGCGTTCCAGCATGTCGTTGAACAGCGGGCGCTGCGTGGCAGCGAGACCCATCGCCTGCTGATGCAATTGCAGGCCGTTCTGGACGCGGCGCACGCTGGCATCGCACTCACGCGCGAAGGGCGTTTCGAGCTCGTGAGCCGGCATTTCTGCGAACTGTTCGGCCGCGACAAGGCCGAACTGCTCGGACACGACACGCGGCAAGTCTTCACGAGCGAGCTGCAGCACCAGCAGCTGAGCCAGCAGTCGCGCGATGCGCTGGGCGAGACCGGCGTGTTCGAAGCCGAGAGCCAGCTCGCACGGCGCGACGGCAGCAGGTTCTGGGGCCACATCCGTGGCAGCCTGTTGCCCGACAGCGATCGGCGCGCCGGCATCATCTGGATCGTCGAGGACGTGACCGAGGCGCATGAACGCAACGCGCGGCTGTCGTGGTCGGCGACGCATGACGCGATGACGCGCCTGGCCAACAGGGTGCAGTTCGAGAAGGTGCTCGACGAGGCGACGCTGAGGGCCGCCGAGCAGCCGTTCTGCGCGCTGTTCATCGACCTCGACCGTTTCAAGGCGGTCAACGACAGTGCAGGGCACGCGGCCGGCGACGCGCTGCTGCGCGACATCGCCGTGCAACTGCAGGATCGCGTGCGCCCCTCGGATACGGTGGCGCGGCTGGGCGGTGACGAGTTCGCGGTGCTGCTGCCGCACTGCCCGGTCAAGCGTGCGGTGGACCTGGCCGACAGCCTGCGCGCGGCGATCAACGGCTATCGCCTGGCCTGGGAGGGCCGCAGCTTCAGCGTGGGGGCGAGCATCGGGCTCGTGCATGTCGACGCCGGCTTCGCGACTGCGGCCGAGGTGCTGCGGGCCGCCGACATGGCCTGCTACGCCGCGAAGCGCGACGGACGCAACCAGGTGGTGGTCTATACCACTGCGATGGCAGCGGCTCAGAATCTGGTGGGGGTTTGAAGGGCCGGCCTCGCGGGAGCTGAGGCGGCCGGGCCAAGCCTGTTGGCACTTCGACAGTTCGAAACGCAACAGACCTGGCTTGGCACGACTGACACTGACGAGATCAGGGACATCCCTGTCTCTTCGAGGGAACCTCGCTGCGGTGACAGCCGCTCACGGGTTCCTCTTCGATTTACTACTTCCTCCGCTGAGTTCGTTGCAGTGATCCCGGGAATCTGGAGCGCCCGATCACTGCTCGATCAACTTTTACTACGGTCTAACACTCTCACGACTGGACCTGCGTCCAGGAATCTCACCAAGTCTTGTTCGGCTGGTCGGTGCCGCCGCTGATCAGACGCAGCAACTTGCTGTCGAGAACGACGGGCTCATTGCGAACGATCTTCGACTCGCTCTCGAAGCGGATCTTGTCGTTCGATTGCGTCGAGGGGATCAGTGCGATTGCTTGTTGCATGAGGAGCTCCTGGCTTGCTGCGTGCACGCCAACTCGTGCACTGGCTCTATTGCAGCAGCCCCCCTCGTTTGCGGTAACTGTCAGCTCTTACAGGTATCGCTGCCTGCCAAGTTCGGGCAGTGCGAAAGTCAACGAATCAGCCCCATGCGCAAGGCCTTCAGAACGGCCTGATGCTTGTTGACGCAACCCAGTTTGTGCATCGCATTGTTCACATGCAGTACAGCGGTTCGCTCACTGATTCCGAGGATGTTGCCGACCTCCCATGCGGTCTTGCCGTCCATCGTCCAGCGCAAGGTTTCAACTTCGCGTGGCGTGAGTGGCGAAGTCCCCGGTTCTTGGGCCGAGGGAATGAGAATTCGCGACGCCGTCTCATAGGCATGGACGGTGAACAACTGCAGATCGGCGACGATGCGCGTCAGCTCCTGGCGGTCCGTGGGCAGTGCCTGGTCCCGCTCGACGCCGAACATGAAATGTTTGCCGTCGGGAAGATGCAGGGTCAGCCCGATGCCGTGCGAATAGCCGAAGCGGGCCTGCTGTTCCCACTTCTCGCCCTGACCCACCGCGGTGTACGTCTTCTGATCCCAGATGATCGGAACACTCTGTCGCTTGCAATGCTGCATTACGGGGTCGGTGCGGCCATTGCCGACTTCCTCGAATGAATCCCGATATGCGGACGGCGCATTGTCGACAGCGATGAATTCCGGGTCGCCCAGGAAATGGTCGATGACGGTGATGGCGCTGACTTTCTCGAAGCCGAGCTGCTGCGCAAAGCGAACGATCTCGCTCTGGAACTCCTCGCGGGTTCCTGCTTGCAGCACCGACATGTACCCACCTTGCAGCATGGTCCTCTCACCTCGCAACCGTTTGCTTCGGCCTCACTACCTCAAGAGACCCTGACAGGTCTTACAGCTGACAGAGATTACAGCTGGCAAGGTTTACAGCTAGGCGAGACCGTGACTTGACCACATTATTGGTCAATCACAAAACTCAGGGATCAACACGATCAACCGCTATGACGCCTGCATGGACCATCTACGCCTGGCCACCCGTCAAGTGGCAAGCGGACAGCACCCCCGATCTTCACTTCGTTCACCTGGGCACCCGCGTACTGAATCCCGGCGATGAGGACGGACCGAGCACCGGCCAGACCTTGTGGGGCGGGCCCCTCTCCGAAGGCGCGGCCGGCGTGGCCTGGGACTGGGTGCAGCTGGAGCAAGGCATCGTCGCGATGGCCGACCCGCTCGGGCTGATCACCAACCTGCAGCTGCTGGGTGCCGGTGGCGAGAAGCTCACCGGCATGGAAGTGGCGATGCGTCTCAACGAGATCGTGCACACGCTGCCGTGGCAGACGGAAGTCCAACGAGCCCTGGACCGGGCGGCCTGAGGACCGCGCCGCGACCGCTGCGCCTCAGCCCGCCGCGAGCACCATCTCGGTGTGCGGGATCCCATCTTCCATGTAGCGCTCGCCGACCACCTCGAACCCGAAGCCGGCGTAGAACGCCTCCAGCCGCGACTGCGCCGAGATGCGGATGCCATGGCCGGGCAACACCTCGCGCGCATGCGCGATCGCACGCCGCACCAGCTCGCGACCCAAGCCCAGCCCGCGCGCCGCCTCGCTGGTGATCACCCGGCCGATCGACGGCTCGACATACTTGGCGCCCGGCGGCAGCACGCGCGCATAAGCGAACGGCTGGCGCTGCGACGGCAGCCACGCAGCCAGGTGCCATGCCGCTTCGTCATGGCCGTCGACATCGAGGTACGCACAATTCTGTTCGACCGAGAAGACCTGCTGGCGCGTCATGTAGATGTCGTGCAGCTCGCGCAGCGACAGCTCATCGAAGCGGCAGAAGCGCCATTGCAGCGCATCGAGGGAAAGGGGAGGAGTGCTCATCCCGACATGATGCCCTCTAGCGGACGGCCGCAGCGCGCAGGTGCCGCGCGACGAACACGACGCTGACCACCGTCAGCACGCTGCAGACGCCCAGCGAGATCGCGATCGGCTGCGCCGCCAGCGCCTCGCCCTTCAGCACGCGTGTCATCAGCGTGAACTGCGCGAGCCCCGGCACCCACGCATGCCACCAGGCCTCGCCGCCCTGGTTGAACAGGGTCATCAGCGGCAGCAGCGATGCCGCCAGCACCACCACTGTGCTGTTCGCCTGCGCCTCCTTGAAGGTCTTGCAGCGGATCGCCACCGCCATCAGCACGGCCGACAGTGCCGCCGCGAGCGGCAGCAGCACCGCGATGAACCGCAGCGCCTCGACCCAGCCGAACTGGAACATCGCCTGCAGCGTGTCGCTGCGCAGCAGCCACTGCGCCGGCAGGAAGCTCAGGCAGCACAGCACCGCGATCAGCATCGCGAGCGCGAACACCGCGCCCCACTTGCCGCCGACCAGCGCCCAGCGCGGCGCCGGGTTGGCCAGCAGCGGTTCCAGCGACCCGCGCTCGCGCTCGCCGGCCGTGGTGTCGAGCGCGGCGTTCAGCGCGCCGTAGACCACGGCCATGATCACGAAGAACGGCAGCATGCCGGTCAGCTGGGCGGCACGGCCCTGCGCGCTCGCGAGGTCGTGCTCCTCCACCTGCATCGGCTCCAGCAATTGAGGCGACACGCCGCGCAGCGCCAGGCTCAGCGCACTGCGCTCGCGCATATATGCCGCCAGCAGCCGCTGCACCCGCCCGGCGCCGGCCTCGGCCGCCTTGTTGCCAGTGTCGGAGACGACCTGCAGCACCGGCTGTTCGCCGCGCACCAGCGCGGCTTCGAAGCCGGGCGGGATCACCAGCACCGGATCGCCGAGCTTCTGCGACCGCAGCTTCGCTTCGTAGTCGGCCGGCGCGGGCGTCACGGCGTAGCTCTGCCGCTCGATGAAGTTGCGCAGCGCCGGGGCATGCTCGATGCCCGACACGACCACCTCGCGCTTCTCGGCCTGCGCCTCCAGCGTCGCGATCAGCCCCGACAGCGCGACCAGCAGCAGCGGCCCGAGCAGCACGCTCGACACCAGCACGACGATGAGCGTGCGGCGGTCGCGCAGCGCGTCGGCCAGTTCCTTGCGCAGCACGATGGCCAGCAACGACAGGCCGCTCATGCTGCAGTCCCCAGCGATGCCGGCCGCCCGATCTCCTCGGCAAAGGCGAGTTTCACGAAGGCCTCCTCGAAATCCTGCTCGCCGGTCTGCGCGAGCAGCTCGCCCACGGTGCCGCTGGCGACGGTGCGCCCGTGCGCGACCACCGAGACGCTGTCGCACAACCGCTCCACCTCTTGCATGATGTGCGTCGAGAACACGATGCACTTGCCGCCGCCGGCCGGGCTGCGCAGGTGGCGCAGCACCTCGCGCAGCGCGCGCGTCGCGAGCACGTCCAGCCCGTTGGTCGGCTCGTCGAGCACGATGTTGGCCGGGTCGTGAACCAGCGCGCGGGCCAGCGCGGTCTTCATGCGCTCGCCCTGGCTGAAGCCGTCGGTGCGGCGTTCCATCAGCGGCTTCAGGTCCAGCGACTCTGCCAGTGCGTCGGCGCGGGCGTGCGCAGCGTCGCGCGAGAGCCCTTGCAGCCGGCCGTAGTAGACGATGTTCTCGCGCGCGCTGAGCCGCAGCGACAGCCCGCGCGCATCGGCCAGCACGCCCATGCGCGCCAGCGCCGCGCGGGGCTGCGTCGCGACATCGAGCCCGTCGACCTCGAGCCGGCCGGCGTCCGGCGTGATCAGCCCGGCCAGCATGCGCAGCGTCGTCGTCTTGCCGGCGCCGTTCGGCCCGAGCAGGCCGGTGATGCAGCCGTCGGGGGCGTGCAGGTGCACGTCGGCGACGGCCTGCACGCTGCGGCCGCGCGCGGCGGCGAAGCACTTGGCCACATGGTCGATGCGGATCATCTCGGCGCTCCGGGTTGCAGCGGCACGAAGGCCGGCGGACGCGGCACCGCGACCAGGCAGGTCGTGTCGAGCGCCAGCGCCGCGGCATCGTAGGCCGCATCGATGAAGCGCTGGATCAGGTCGCGCGCGCAGCCGACGCCCATCACGCCATGCCCCGCGTTCGGCACCACCACCGAGCGCGCCTGCGCCCCGAGCGCACGCGCGACGCGGTCGGCATGGCGCGGCGGCGTGATCGGGTCCAGCCCGCCGCTCAGCAGCAGCACCGGTGTCGTGCTGGCCGGCAGGCGGTAGAACGCGTCGGGGACCGCGCCGCGCGGCCAGTCGGCACAGACGCGCGCGTACAGCGTGCCCAGCGAGCGGCCGAAATCGGCCCCCGGCGGGTCGGTCGCCTGCGCCATCCGCGGTGCGTCTTCGGCGCAGACGACGCTGAAGTGCATGCCCATCGCGAGCCCCATGCCCTTGCGTGCGCTCAGCAACCCGCCGAGCCCGATCAGCCCCTCGAAGCGGCCCTGCGCCGCGTCCTGCAGCGCGCTCGGCAGCGCGGCGGCGATCCACGGCGCGTACAGCGTGCCGCGCACCGCGCCCAGCACCATCTCGCGGGTCAGCGTGAAACGCTCGATGCGCCCGCTCAGCGGGTTCGCAACGCTGACCTCGCGCGGCAAGCCGGCGAGCAGCGCCTTCCAGTCGGCGCGCAGCGCCGGGTGCGCGCGCGTGCAGGCGGCCTCGGCCTCGCAGGCGGCCAGCAGCGCGTCGAAGGCCTGCTGGCCGTCGGTCGAGAAGCTGACCGGGAGCACCATGTCCGGCGGCGCGACGCCGTCGAGCACGCTGCGCCGCAGCCGTTCCGGGAACTGCCGCTGGTACTCCAACGCGGCCCGCGTGCCGTACGACGCGCCGACCAGGTCGATGCGCGCCGCACCCAGGCGCGTCCGCACCGCGTCGAGGTCCTGCATCGCGAGCGTCGTCGTGAAGAAGCCGAGGTCGGCCGGCGCGGCCAGCGGCGCACGCGCGGCGAGGCGGTCGCGGCAGGCGGCCATGCGGGCGAACTGCCGGGCCGGGTCGGCTTCGTCGGCCAGCGACTCGCGGCCGCCGCCGTCGGGGGCGTTCGCCGGCCCGTCGTCGCACGCCAGCGGCGCCGAACGGCCGGTGCCGCGCTGGTCGACGAACACGATGTCGCGCCGGTTGTTCAGGCGCTGGAACAGCGGCATCACGCTGCCGGCCAGCGAGATCGCGCTCTGACCCGGGCCACCGGCGAGCAGGAACACCGGGTCGGGCAGCTTGCGGCGCGCCATCGCCGGCACGACGACGTAGTGCACGTCGATCTGTGGCCCTGCGGGCCGGGCCGGGTCGAGGGGGCGCCGCACTTGGCCGCACAGCACCTCGTTGCGCAGCCCGGCGACGCGGCAGGGCGTGGGCGCTTCGTTGGCGGCCCGCGCCGGCAACACCGGGCCAGCCAGAACGGCGCCCAACAACGCCGCCAGCAACGAGCGCGTCATTCGCCGAGCAACCGCTTCAGTTCGCCGCTGGCGATCAGCCGCCGCACGTCGTCGTTGCCGCCGACCAGCGTGCCCTTGACGAAAACCATCGGAAACGTCGGCCAGCCGGTCCACATCTTCAATGCCGCACGCGGCCGCCACTGGCTCAGGTAGCTGCCGAACTCGAGGTAGTGGTGCGCGACACCGGCGCCCTCGAGCGCCCGGCGCACATGGCGGCAGTGCGGGTTCTGCGCCATGCCGACCACCAGCACCGGGTTGGACGCAGCCGCGGCCTGCACGTTGTGGACGATGTCGGCATGCAGTGTCGCGACCTTCTCGCGGATCGCCGGGTGCATTCGGGATTCTTCAAGGACTTGGCGCGGCATGCGGGCTCCAATGGGTTCCACGACGGAAAGCGGGAGATTAGCCGACACGCAGGCCTCCCCGGCACCCGATGGCGCCGGCCGCGCAGCCGCTGTGTAATACCGGGTCCGCCACTTCCGACGAAGGCCCACCATGAAGCTCTACTACAGCCCCGGCGCCTGTTCGCTGTCGCCCCACATCGTGCTGCGCGAGGCCGGCCTGGCGTTCGAGCCGGTGCTGGCCAGCACCAAGACGCACCAGCTCGCCGACGGCACCGACTACTACACGATCAACCCGAAGGGCTATGTGCCGATGCTGGAGCTGGACACCGGCGAGCGGCTCAGCGAAGGCCCGGCCATCCTGCAGTACCTGGCCGACCAGGTGCCGACGAAGAACCTGGCGCCGGCCAACGGCACGATGCTGCGCTACCGGGTGCAAGAGTGGCTGAACTTCATCACCAGCGAGCTGCACAAGGGCTTCGGCGTGCTGTTCAACCCGGCGATGCCGGAAGAGGCGAAGGCGGTGATGCGCAGCAAGGTGCAGGGCCGCTTCGCCTGGCTAGACGGCCAGCTGAGCGGCAAGGCCTACCTGATGGGCGAGCACTTCAGCATCGCCGATGCCTATCTGTTCACCGTGAGCCGCTGGGCGCCGCGCGTCGGTGTCGAGCTCGGCGGGCTGGCGAACGTGTCGGCATACGTGGAGCGGGTCGGGGCGCGTCCGGCGGTGCAGGACGCGCTGAAGGCAGAAGGCTTGACATGACCTTTCGAAGCGCCCTCGTCACGCTGTGCGCCGGGTTCGCGGTCGGTGCACACGCCGCCCCGGTGCCGGGGCGCTACGACGCGCAGCTGTGCGTTGCCACCTCCGAGGCCACGCCCAACTGCGGCCCGGCCCAGGTCGACTGGCGCAGCGGCCAGCGCGTGCAGGTGCAGGTCAGCGACATCGTCTACCGGCTGAAGCTGCGCAGCAGCCAGCTCGACGTCGTGCTGATGCAGGGCAGCATGCAGCTCGACGAGTTCAGCGCCGACTACGCCTGGCAGGGCGACACGCTGCAGTTCGCCGACCGCGACAAGGGCGCCCGCTACGAACTGCAGCTCGGCGCCCGCAAACGCTGAGTCAGGCGGTCTTCTTCGCCACCGGTTTCAGCAGCGCATCGCAGGTCGCGCGCTGGCTGTCGCCGTCGGGCAGCTGCCGGCACGCGGTGTCGAGTTGCGCCTGCAGCCGCTTCACGACCGCGCGCTGGCCGGGCGTGCGCTGCCAGGTCAGCAGCTTGTCGCTGGCGCGCTGCAGCGAGCGGCCGCTGCGCTCGTAGAAAGCGCCGGGCTGCCCGGCCGCTTCGGTGAACAGCTGCTGCGCGGCGCGCTCGATGCGCGCATCGTCCTGCGGCGACAGCTCGACCAGCGCCGCCACGTAGCGCGCACCCCATTGCAGCCGCGTCGCCGGGCCTTCGCTCTTGTCGAACGACGCCTCGTACCAGTCCAGCGCGCCGGCCTTGTCGCCGCGCTTCTTCGCGTTGGCGGCCAAGCCCAGCATCAGGTAGTACGGCGAATGGCTCTTCGCGAGGTTGGCCTTCAGCAGCGCGTCCGATTCGTCCAGCAGCCCGGCCATCTCCAGCAGGTCGGCCGCGCTGGTGATCACCGCCTGGCGCTCGTAGCCGTCGGTGATCTCGCGATCGGCGCGGGCCGACTGTTCACGCACCTCGGCCAGCAGCGCGTCGGGCAGCGCCGGCGCGGCATCCTTCGCCAGATCGATGCGGGCCAGGTCGACGCGTGCGATCAGCGCGGTCAACCGGTCGGCGCGCGACAGCGTGGCGTCGGCCTGCAAGCCCTTCAGCGCATTGTCGAAGGCCGTCAGCAAGGTCGGGCGCTCGGGCGTCCTCGGCGCCGACAGCACCCGCACCAGGTCGGCGGCACTGACGGTCAGCACGTCCATCTGCGCGCGGGCGGCCGCCGGATCGGCCAGCAGCGCCAGCACACGTTCGCGGTCGGCCGGCGTCGCCTTGACCTGCGCCGCCTCACCAGCGGTCAGCGCCTTCAGCAGCAGCCGCTGCGAGGTCTCCGGCTGGTCGGCCGGGCAGCCCTGGGCGAGTTGGCGCAGCACCGCGACCGACTGCGCCTTCGGCAGCACCTGCTGCTCGTCGGTCTCCCACGAATAGAACGCCAGCAGCTTCCAGTCGTTGGCAGACAGGGCCGCGCCGCCGGTGCGCGCATCGGCGAGCACCGCCTTCACCGGCCGCTGCGCGCTGATGCCGAGCGTCAGCACCTGCGTGTACTGCGCGGCGTCGACCTCGCCGGGCAGGCGCGTCACCTCGGCACCGGCCGGGTTGAACAGCAGCATCGTCGGATAGCCGCGCACCGCGAAGCGGCTGCCGAGCTTCTGCGCGCCGGGGCTGTCGCCGTCGATGTAGACCGGCACGAAGGCGCGAGAGCGCTCGATGAAATCCTGCCGGTTGAAGAGGGTGGCCTTGACCTGGTTGCAGGGGGGGCACCACTTCGCGCCCCAGTAGACGAAGACCGGCTTGTTCGCCGCCTTCGCGTCGGCGAACGCGGCATCGACGTCGGCGTCGCTGGCGGCCTGGCGCCACGCGATCCCGGGCGCGTCGCGGGGCGCGCTGGCCGCAGCGGCGGCCGTGACGACGGGCGCGGCTGCCACGGCCGGCGGTGCATCCTGCCGCGAGCAGGCGGCCAGCACGGCCAGCAGGGTCAGGATCGCGAAGGGCGGGTGGGTTCTCATCGGCATCTCCCGGGCGCAAGACATCCAGTGTGGCGCATCCGCGATACCCGATCCTCGAAATCCGATCGACCTTATTCGCCTGGCAACGAAGGCTGCGCACCGAGGTGCGCCTGCGCATCGTCGTCGTGCCAGCCGTCGACCGGCGTCGCGCGGGCCAGCGCCATCCACAGGTGGAAGGGCATGCGCATCGGCCGCCGTGGCGCCGCGCGCTCGACGTCGAGCGTGCCGCCGCGCGCCACCAGCACGCCGCATTCGGGCGGGATCTCGTCGGCGCGCGCAATGCCCTCGGCCAGCACGTACCAGCACTCGCTGCTCAGCTGCAGGTAGGCCGCGCGCTTGGCGGCGCGCCGCAGGTCTGACAGCAGGTCGCTGCGCTGCACCTTGACCTCGTGCACGATCGGTTCGAGGTAGGCCTCGACGGTGGTGTGGCGGATCGAGAACACATCGGGCATCGCCATCACCCAGCCCTCGTCGACCTTCGCGCGCACCGACAGCCCGCGCCATGCCAGGCGGCCGGCGCGCGTCATCTCGCGCGCGACGCGCTCCACCAACTGCTCGTGCGCGTCGCGGCGCGCGCGGTTGCGCTGCAGCGTCTCGGCCAGCACCGCGATGCCGGCCTCGGTGACGCGCAAGGTCTCGTGGCCCGATGCCTGCAGCACCCGTTCGAGCAGGCCGAGGAACAGCAGCTCGACCTCGACCAGGTCCTGGCACGGCCAGCCGGCCGAGCGCCAGACCTCGCGCAGGCGGCGGCGGTGCACGGCGGTCAGCAGGTGGGCGGCTTGGTTCATCGAAGCGGCAGTGTCGATCCCTCGCGCAACGCGTGCAACAGCAGCCGGCCCTTGGCCAGCGTCTCGTCGAGTTCGTCGCGCGGGTCGGAGTCGGCGACGACCGCGCCGCCGACCTGCACCATCACCCGCCGGTCGTGCACGACCGCGGTGCGGATCACCACCGACAGGTCCATGCCGCCGGCCGCATCGAAGTAGCCGATCGCGCCGGCATACGGCCCGCGCCGCACCGGCTCCAGCGACTCGATGACCTCCATCGCCCGCACCTTGGGCGCCCCGGTCATCGAGCCGGGCGGCCAGCAGGCGCGCAGCAGATCGGCGGTGCCGGCGCCGTCGCGCAGCCGGGCGCGCACCGTCGACACCATCTGGAACACGCTCGGGTGCGCCTCGATCTCGAACAGGCCGTCCACGCGCACGCTGCCGACCTGCGCGACGCGGCCCAGGTCGTTGCGCATCAGGTCGACGATCATCAGGTTCTCGGCCCGGTCCTTCACGCTCGCGGCCAGCGCCGCGCGCTGCTGCGCATCGGCCGGTGCATCGGCACCGCGGGGGCGCGTGCCCTTGATCGGCCGCGCGCTGACCTCGCGGCCTTCCAGCCGCAGGAAGCGCTCCGGCGACACGCTCGCGATGGCCCCGTGCGGCAGCGGCAGGTAGGCGGCGAACGGCGCCGGGTTCAGCGCGGTCAGCCTGCGGTACAGCGCGAACGGGTCGCCGTCGAAGCGGCCCTCGAGGCGGTGCGACAGGTTGGCCTGGAAGAGGTCGCCGCGCGCGATCAGGTCGAGCACCTCGCGCACCTGCTGCAGGTAGCGCGGGGCCGGGGTGCGCGAGTGCATCTCGCCGGCCTGGAACTGCGTCGCCGCCGGCGCCGGCGCGGCGGCGGCGTCGAGCAGCGCCTGCCAGGCGCCGTCGCGCGCATCGGTCAGCCCGGGCCAGTGGCTGCGGCAGGCGTGCCAGCGCTGCGTCGCCGGGTCGTGGGCCAGCACCTGGTCGCACAGCAGCAGGCGCATCGCCGGCAGCGCGGGGTCGATGGCCGCCTGCACCGGCAGCCGCTCGACATGGCGCGCCAGGTCGTAGCCGAGCCAGCCCAGCCAGCCGCCGGCGAAGTCGAGGCCGGCGGGCCGTGCGCCGGCCGGCAGCGCGGTGCGGGCCAGCACCTCGCGCAGCGCGTCGAACGGGTCGCTCCAGCGCTGCAGCACATGGCCCTGCGGATCGCGCAGCCAGGTGGCCTGCGCATCGGTCTCCAGCACCGCGGCCGGCGGCCCGGCCACGTACGACCAGCCCGCCTGCCCCGGCATCGGCTTGCTGCTTTCCAGCAGCGCGGCCGGTCCGCGGGCCAGCAAGCGGCCGCAGAGGGCTTGGGGGGTGGCTGCCAGCGGCAGGGTTAGGATGCTCGAACCGGAATCAGCCACGCAGTACACGCACAGGACACAGGGCGCATGAGTGTAGAGCGGCAACTTTTCCCCCCGACGGCGCGGCACGAATCGCTGCGCCGCCTGCTGCTGGCGCAGGACGGCTCCACCACCCGCACCTGCTCGGCGATGTGCGGCCTGCCGGTGCAGGTGCTGCTGCACCACCAGCACCGCACGGTCGAGGTGCCGCGCACGGTGGCCGAGCAGCTCGGCGGCACGTCGTGGCTGGAACGGGTGACGAGCCTGGTGGCCGGCGGCCGGGTGCTGATGGACAACCTGTCGTACACCCGCCTCGACGCGGTGCCCGACTGGTTCCTGCGCGGCCTCGACGAAGGCGCCGCGCCGATCGGCCACCTGCTGGCCCGGCTGTTCGTGCAGCGCCAGGCCATCGAGAGCGAACCGGCGCTCGAAGCCGGGCTGTGGCAGGTGGTCGGGCTGCCGGATCCGCGGGCGAGCCGGGCCTACCGCATCGTCACGCCCGAGGGCCCGCTGATGCTGATCTTCGAGGTGTTCCGCGGCGGGCTGGTGCCGCAGGCGGAGCCGGTCCTCGGCTGAGGCCTCACAGGCTGACGAACGGCCGCTCGCGCATCCACTTCGTCGCGACCCATTTCTCGCCGGCCAGCACCGGCCGGCTCGCGTGCAGCGAACGCTCGTCGAGCCCGTCGTACTCGAAATACACCGCGTTGCCGCACTGCGGCGTGACCTGCCAGCTGCGTTGCGGAAAGTCGGTCTCGCCGCCGCCCGCCACGTCGTTCAGGTAGCACACCAGCGTGCTGATGCGCTGGCCGCTGCGGGCGATCGACGCGCGGTTGGCGTCGTTCGACGGCTGCAGGAAGTCGAAGTGCGGCGCACTGCCGGCGCCCACCGGGTAGTGCAGCAGCTGCAGCCCTTCGCCGTGCGACACCGGCAGCCCCATCAGCTCGGCCAGCCGCCGGTCGAGCCGGGCGATCAGCGGCGTCTCGGCCGGCCGGAAGAACATGCCCAGGCTGCTGCGCAGGCCACTGGCCACGTCGCGTCCGCTCATCGGGTCGACCAGCGTCGACGGCTTCAGCCGTGGGCGCGCGAGCGCGATCAGCGCCTCGCACTCGGCGGCGTCCAGCACGTCCTGCAGCACCGCGAGCAGCGGCGCATCGGTGCGCATCGCGACGCGGATGCGGCGGTCGTGGGTCTCGACCACCGGGCCTTCGGCCAGTCGCGCAGCGGGCGCGACGGTGTCGACCGCGACCGTGTCGACAGGGAAGGGCAGTCCGCGTTCGCGCGCCTGCACGAACGCGTCGACGATGGCCTGCGCCGCCGCCGGTGCCACCTGCCGCTCGCGCATCGCGTCGACCAGCGCAGAGGGCGCCTGCCCCTGCGCCAGGTGCTGCGCGACCCATTCGCCGAGCGCCGGCGCAAAGCGCAGCTGTGACGTCATGAGAGGCGCCGTCATGTGCCCAGCAGGTCCACCGCGACCCAGCCCTGCTCGGTGCGCACGAAGTTCTCCTCGAGCTGCGCGGTGCCGGCGCCGCGCACCACGCCGGCGACGACCGGGAACACCTTCTGGATCTCGCCGTCGCGCGTCCACGGTGCCGCGTCGACCTGGTAGGTGTAGGTCACGCGGGCGTGCGTGTCCGGCCCGCGCTCGCCCCGGTCGAGCTTCCAGCCGACGACGCGGTCCAGCGACAGGTGCGCGGCGCAGAAGTCGCGCGTCTTCGCGTCGCGCTGCACCAGGTAGCGCTGGCCGGCCTCGGTGAGCTCGAAGCGGCGCACCTTCATCGCGTGCTTCGTGCCTTCGTCGTCGACCGCGACCTCGGCCACGCCGGAGCTGACCAGCCCGAGCCGTTCCAGCGCCGGCATCTGCAGCGCATTGCGGCCGCCGACGTCGATCTCGTGCTGCGTCACGTCGATCGGCCAGGCGGACTTGCCCAGGCACAGGTCGCCGCGCTTGGCCAGGTAGGTGGTCATCGCGGCAGTGAACGTGGCCTGGTCGGGCGCCGGGTGGCAGCCGGCGATGGCGAGCACGGCGCTCATCAGCGCGATCAGTCGAAAGGTGAGCGGGTTCATTGCGTGCAGGGTCCGGTGGAAGCGGGCGTCGCCGGCGGCTGGTAGCCGTCGGTCAGCGTGTTCAGGAAGCAGATCAGGTCGGCCATGTTCTGCTCGCTCATCGGCGGGGCGCTGTGGGCCTTGCGGCCGTCCAGCGGCATCTGGGTGTCGATGTTGGCGACGAACTGCGGCGGCAGGTCGTCGTACTTCTTCACCTGGCCGCCGACGTACTGCGTCTTCACGAGGCCGTAGCTCGGGAAGCCGGCATCCGGCACGGCCTTCGGCCGGCCGCCGACGGTCGGGTACCAGATCTCCGGCAGCGTGTCGCGCGTGTTGTAGAAGCGGATCACCTGCTCCAGCGAATGCATCACGCCGTTGTGGAAGAAAGCCTTGCGCGTGGCCACGTTGCGCAGCGTCGGCGCCTTCACCATGCCGCAGAAGGTGTTGCCGGCGGCCGGCGGGTGGTCGCTGCGCAGCGGTCCGCACAAGCCGGTGTCGACATAGGCCGGGTCGGCGTTGGCCGGGATCGCCGGGTTGCGCGGCACGCCGATCGCCTCGTACGAGAAGTCGGTGAACAGTGCCGAGCTGCCGTTCAGGCCCGCGCCCTGGTAGTGGCACGACGCGCAGTTGCCCACCTGCGGGTCGGCGAACACCTTGAAGCCGCGCACCTCGGCCGGCGTCAGCGCGCCGCCGATCTTGTTGCCGGCGTACAGGTCGTACTTGCTGGAGTACGGGTGGAAGCTGCGGTCCTCGAGCTGGTAGGCCTGCAGCGCAAGGCCGGCCTTCGCGAATGCGGCGGCCGGGTCGGCGAACGCGTCGGCCCCGAAGGCCTGGCGGAACAGGTCGGCATAGGCGCCGCCCTTCAGCTTCGCGACGACGGCGGCGCCGTCGGCATTGGCCATCTCGTTGGCGGCCAGCAACGGCATGCGGGCCTGCTCGGCGAGCGTCGCCGCGCGGCCGTCCCATGCGAAGCCGCCGCCCGGGCCGGGCACGCTGATGCCGTCGGGGTTGTCGAGCAGGTCGGCGTAGGGCGGCGTCACGTCCTTGTAGCGCAGCGACGGCACCGCGCGCGTGCCGACGTCCTTCAGGTCCACACCGCCGGCCTGCACCGCCAGGTCGTTGGCCGGTGCGTGCGCATGCTGCGGGTCGTGGCAGCTCGCGCAGGCGAGCTGGCCGGAGCCGGACAACGTCGTGTCGAAGAACATCTTCTCGCCGACCTGCGCGGCCAGGCTGAGGGAGGAGGACGGGCCGGCGGCGCTCGCGGCCGAGCCAGCCGAGCCGGCGGTCCGGGCCGGCCTGGCGTTCGGCGCGCCGCCGTCGCCGCAGGCGGCCAGGGCGAAGGCCGCGGTCCATGCCGCGGCCCGGTAGAACGAAGTGATGTGCATGATGTCGGCGCCGCCGGCCGCGGGGCGTCCCGCAGCCGGCGGCGGAACGGCCTTACTTCAGCGACCAGACGTTGGTCTGCACGGCATCCGGGCCGACCTGGGCCGCGGTCGTCACGTCCGCCGACTGCTTCGCGGTGTAGCCGGCCGGCGCGACGAAGGCGTGGTTGATCGGGCGCACCGCGTCGAAGTGGGTGTCGGCGCTGCCGCTGAACTCCGGCAGGTTCAGGATGTTGGCCGCGATGAAGCGCTCGGTGTACTTCGAGCGGTTCATGTACGACGCGTCGTTCGCCGGGTCGGCCAGCTGGAACATGTCCTGGAAGGTGCGCACCAGCGAGAAGTGGCTGTACGCGTCGTTGTCGCTGACGCCCTTTGGTGCCGAGGCCTGGTTGCTCAGGATGCCGAAGATGCTCTGGCCGTGCCCGTGGTTGCCGCGCGTGTAGTTGTTGATCGACGAATCCGGCGAGAAGCTGCCGTCGGCGTTCTGCTTCAGCGGCTTGGAGACGCTGCCGTTCGATACGCTCCAGCCGCAGCAGGAGTTGAAGCCGCTGGTCGCATTGCCTTCGTCGAACATCAGCACGATGGCCACCCGCTTGTTCGGGTTCTTCCAGATCGGCGAGTCCTGGATGCGCTTGACCAGCGCGTCGACGTAGTTGTCGCCGCGCGTGATGATCGCGCCGCCGGTGGCCGTCGGCACGTTGTTGGCGACGCTGCTGCAGTCGCTCGCGGTGACGCCGGTGGCGCCGCCGGCCACGCTGCCCTTCACGCTGATGCCGTGCATGTCGTCGCACTGGTCGGGCACCAGGAAGTTCAGCGTGCCGATGTTGCCGCTGGCCAGGTCGGTGCCGAGCTGGTCGACGTCGTAGTTCGCCGGCACGGCGTAGGCGGTGCTGTTCTTCATCACCGCATCCCACTGGCCGCCGCCCATCGTGCGGTTGCTGTACTTCCATTCCGGCGCGCTGCGCACGTTCTGGTAGGCCATGCCCGGGTGGTGCTTGGTCTTGTACAGGCCGGCCGGCAGCGGCAGCGCGAGGCCGGTGGTGCCGACCTGCGCGGTGTTGCCGCCGAGCGTGCCCGGCGCGTAGACGTGGTCGGCCGCGATCACCGCGGCATCGGCCACGCTGTCGGTGCGGAAGTCCTGGCCCGGGTTCATCGACTCGTTGTAGGTGCGCCAGGTCAGGCCGGCCGCGCTCAGCGCGTTGAACAGGTTCGGCGCGGTGATGTTGTGGTTGACGGCGACGGCCTGCGTGCAGGTCGCGGCGAACGGCGAGTTCTGCAGGCCGGGCTGGGTCTTGTCCGGCAGCGGCAGGTCCTTGACGGCGTTGTCGCCGGTGGCGTCGCAGTTCCACTGGCTGTCGTCGGTGATGCCGAAGTCATCGGCGCCGCCGAGCGCGGTGTAGTTCGGCTCGCTCGGGTTGCCGGTCGCGTAGTACGAGGTCAGCTGGTTGCCGGCCTTCAGCAGCGCGTTGATCTTCGGCGCGAACGGCGAGCCGGCGATCGACAGCGTGGCCTTGTTCTCGAGCATCACGACGAACACGTGGTCGTAGCGCGGCACGCCTTCGAGGTTGAAGGCGGCCTGCTCGGCCTGCGCGAAGGTGATCTTCGCGCGGGGGTCGTCGCCGGCCGGGGCGGTGGCCTGCGTCACGTTGGCGGCACCCTTCAGGCGGGGGTCGCCGCCCGGCACCGCCAGCGCGTCGGGGTACAGGTCGCCGCGGTCGAGCTTGGTGATCGCGAAGGTGAAGCGGTTGTCGAGCACCTTCGATTCGGCCAGCATCGCGGCCTGCTCGGCACCGGTCACGACGTTGACGTCGGCCAGCAGGTTGGCGGCGCTCACGCCGATGCGGCCGGCGAGGTTCTGCTTCTCGGCGGCATAGGTGCTGCCGTTGGCTTCCATCGTGCGCAGCACTTCGGACGACAGCGGGCTGATGACGACGCTGCCGGCGGCCTGCTCGATCACCTGGTCGAGCGACGCGCGCAGCACGTCGCGGCTCGCGACCTTGGCGCCGCTGGCGGTGTTGGTGGCGTCGGTGCCGATGTCGGCGATCAGCGCTGCGTTGGTGGCCATCGTGATCGTGAACTTGCCGTTCGCATCGGTGACCACCGGGTTCTCGCCGGCGTCGCAGACGCCGTTGGCATTGGCGTCGACGCAGACCTTGGCGCCCTGGTAGTACGAGGCCTTGACGGTCGGGTCGGTCGCGCTGCCGGCGACGAACTGCGTCGCGGTGACGACGCCGCTGACGGTGGGCGTCGGGGCGGGCGCGGGCGACGAGCTGTCGCTGCCGCCGCAGGCCGCGAGCACGGCGGCGGCGAGCAGGGTCAGGGAGGCGGTGCGGGACGTCGAGAAGGCTGGTGCGGTGGTGATGCTTCGCATGGCAGGGGTCCGGAGGGTGGGTGAGCGCGGCGGACTCTAGGGAGCGCACATGACGGATCGGTGTCAGGAACCGCGTCCGTCGCCACCCCGGCACGCGCCAGCCCGCATGGCGGCTCGCTCGGCGGGGCTTCGTAAAGTACTGTGGATGCCTGTGTCGCCGAATGTCGACGGGTTGCCGTCGGGGCTGGGGCGGGCCTTACGACTGCGCTGATTGAGCTGCACGATTTCTGCAAACTGATCCCGTATCCGCGCGCGCCGGCATGCGTGCGCAATTGCCGCATTCGGCATCGAGGCGCATCGGCAAAAGTGATCGTGTTGCGCGATGCCGACGCGTGCGCGCGCCGAGGTTGCCGCTGTCACGGATATCCCCTGCAATGCGCCCGGTTCAAAAGGGATCAGGGACAAGACGATGAGAACGGGATGGCCGCGCCTTGCGGCGGCGTTGTTGCGCGTGCGCGCGGCGGTGGTGTTCGTGCTGGCGGTGGTGGTGGGCACGTTGTGGATGCCGACGAGCGCGCATGCCGGGGGCAGCATTTTCCTGGAGCCGAACTGCTGGAACTCTGGGGTGTGGGGCAGTGCCATCGCTCCCTATGCCAGGCCGAGCAAGCAGTGGCCGGAAGGTTGCTTCGATACGACGTTCGATGTGGTCAACGCGCAGTGCCGGCTGTCGCTCGACCTGGGCCATGCTGCGACGTGCGAGCTGTATACGCCGCCGGCCGCGCTGAGCGACATTACCGCGACGACCGTCGGCGTGAACCATGCCAAGGGTGGTTCGGATGGCGAGAACTACACGAGCGTGCCGGTGGGCTGGTTCGGGCTGTGCCCGGAGAACTCGGTGAGCAAAGGCGGGCTGGAGTGCGGGTGCAAGGACGGCTTCGGTCCCGGCGTGAACGGCAAGATGTGCGTGCCGGTGAGCGTGGTGTCGCAGGCGAACACTCCGCCGTGCAACTGCAAGATGCAGCCGGTAGTGGGCAACCCGATCTCGCCGCTGCGCGGGGTCAAGCGCGAGACGGTGGGACTGGGACTGCAGCTGGCGGGACTGCCGCTGGCGCTGACCTACGACAGCAGCGACCTGGTTCCCAGGACCCCGGCGGAATCGAACGACGGGGCGGGGTCGGAGATCCTGGCCCCGCAGTTCGGGCGCCCGGGCTGGCACGGCACGCTGTGGCGGCGCATGTTCACCGCCCCGGGGGCCGAGGACGGGGCGGTCATCGCGCATGTGACGCGCGGCGATGGCACGGTGGACATCTTCAAGCGCCCGGCCGGCGGTGCGTACGCATCGGCCAGCGGCAGCGCCAACCGACTGCAGGCGGACAGCGAAGGCGGACTGCGCCTGGATGACGTGACAGCCAACGCACAGGAGGTCTACGACGGGTCCGGCCGCTTGAGGCGGATCGCGTGGATCGACGGCCGGCGACTCACGCTGAGCTATGGCGCGGGGGCGACGCAGGACAAGCCGGTGGCGGCGAGCGACGGCCATGGCCGCACGCTGGGCATCGACTACAACGGCGGTGCATTGCCATACCGCTTCACCGACCCGGCGGGCGCAGCGACCACGCTGGAGTACGGCGGGATCGCGACGCTGGACCGGCTGAACTGGCCCGACGGCACGTCCAGGCGCTTCCTGTACCAGGCGCCGAACCTGGTGTCGGCGCTGACGGGCATCGTCGATGAGGCACAGGTGCAGTACGCGAGCTTTGGCTACGACAGCACGGGCCTGGCGATCAGCAGCGAGCACGCCGGGGGCGTGGACCGGTACGCGACGAGCTACGGCACGCCGCCGGGGATGGAGGCGGTGTCCGTGCCGGGCAAGTCGGTGTCGCAGCGCACGTGGCGTTGGACGGCGCCGCAGGACGTGGTGGTGACGCAGCCCAACGGCGCGACGCAGCGCTGGACGGCCACGAACGTGAACGGACACAACGCGCTGCAGACCCGCGAACAGCCGGCGGGCTCGGGCAGCGCAGCAGCCACCAGCGCGCAAAGCTACGACGCCAAGGGCAACCTGACCAGCCGCGACAGCGTCAATGGAATCCGCACGTGCTTCGAGAACGATGAAGCCCGCAACCTGGAGACCGTGCGCGTCGAGGGATTGAGCCCCCAGGCGGCATGCGACGCGGCCACTTCGATGGCAGCCGCGCTGCCGGCCGGCGCGCGCAAGACCACGACCGAGTGGCATCCGGACTGGAGCCTGCGCAGCCGGGTGGCCGAGCCGAGCCAGATCACGACGAATGTCTACAACGGCCAGCCCGACCCGTCCGCGGGCAATGCGATTGCAAGCTGCGCGCCGGCAAGCGTCACGCTGCCCGACGGCAAGCCGATCGTGGTGCTGTGCAAGCAGCTCGCGCAGAGCACGACGGACACGGACGGCCACCTGGGCTTCGGTGCCAGCGCTCAACCTGGGGTCCCGGTGCGGGTGACGCGCTGGACCTACAACCAGGACGGCCAGGTGTTGACGGTGCGCGGGGCGCGCGCGGACCTGGACGACTCGTTCAGCATCAGCTACTACGCCGACACGAACGGGGATCACACCCACGGAGATTTGCAGTCGATCACCGACGCGCGGGGCAAGGTGACCACCTTCGACAAGTACGACCGCTATGGGCAGGTGCTGCAGAGCACCGACCCGAACGGGATCGTGACGACGAACACCTACGACGCGCGCCAGCGGCTGCTCACGCGAACGGTGGGCAGCGAGACGACGACCTACGCCTACGACCCGGTGGGGCAGCTCACGCGGGTGACGCAGCACGACGGCACCTGGCTGGGCTTCGCGTATGACGCGGCGCACCGCAGGACGGCCAGCACCGACAGCGACGGCAACCGCATCGACGATACGCTGGACAACGCAGGGCAGAGCACGGGCCAGTCTGTGCACGATCCGCAGGGCGTGCTGGCCAGGCGGGTGGCGCGAGTGCTGGATGCGCTGGGGCGGCTGCAGCAGCAGACGCGGCCGGGGGACGCTTCGCCGTACGGGGCATGGAAGGGCACAGGCTTGGGCACCTGGATCGCGCTGACCAGCGAAGGCCAGGGGTTCCAGACGCCCCAGGCCTGGCGGGTGCGCTACGGGGTGGACACGCGCTGGATCGAGCGCGAGGTGAACGGAGCGGGCTCGTGCGGCACCGCGTTCTTCGGCGAGGACCCGGCGCCGGGCGTGCTCAAGAGCTGCCAGCGCTACGCGGAGACGGCGCCGCCGGCAGGCAGTGCTGGCACCTGGACCACCGTGGCCAGCGAAGGCCAGAGCTTCGAGGCCACGCGGGTGTGGCAGGTGCGCTACGGGGCGGACACGCGCTGGATCGAGCGCGAGGTCTATGGGCTGACGCCGTGCAGCTACGTGTTCTTCGCAGGCGACCCGGCGCCGGGCGTGGCCAAGAGCTGCCAGCGCTATGACAGCGCGGTGGTGATGCCGCCCACGGCAGCCGCGGCGGTGGAGCGCTACGACTACGACGGCGAGGGCAACCTGACGCGGCAGACGCAGTCGCCGGACGGGCTGAATCTGCAGACGCAGCTGGCCTACGACACGCTGGAGCGGGTGAAGGAGAGCACCGACCCCGCGGGAGGCAGGACGAGCCTGCAGTACGACGGCGCAGACCGGCTCACGCAGGTGACGGACCCGCGCAACCTGATCACGCAGTACGTGCGCAACGGCTTCGGCGAGGCGACGCAACTCACCAGCCCGGACACCGGGACGGCCACGCAGACATACGATGAGGCGGGTAACCTGAAGACCCGCACCGACAGCCGCGGGGTCTTGGAGAGCTACAGCTACGACGCGCTGAACCGGTTGACGACGGCGGTCTACAGCCAAGGTGGCCAGAGCGGACAGACGACCCAGACGCTCAGCTGGGGCTGGGACATGACGGGCCAGGGCTATGCGAACGGACTGGACCGGCTGGGCCGCACGGACCACCCGAACGGCAGTGCGCGCTGGCAGTATGACCCGCTGGGCCGGGTGACGCAGGCGATGCAGACAGTCAGCGCAACGAGCGGCGCCAACGGCAATCCCGTGACGACCACCGTTCAATACGGCTACACGCTGGGGCGCTTGACGAGCATCACCTATCCGTCGGGGCGGCAACTGGGGATCGCCTACGGGGGGCGGCGCATCGGCGCGCTGAGCCTGGCGCAGAGCGCCGGGGGGCAGACCACCCCGCTGCTCAGCGAGATCCGCTGGGAGCCCTTCGGGGCATGGCGCGGCTGGACGTGGGCGATGACGGGGACGGTTCCCGACGGCGCGCTGCGGCAGGAGCGCTACACCGACCAGGGCGGACGCATGGTGCGCTACCGGCTGGGCGATGTCTACCGCGACGTAAGCTACGACGCGGCAATGCGCGTCGCCGGCTTCACGCACCTGAACGCGAACGATGGATCGGCGCAGCCCGCGCTGGACCAGGGGTTCTCGTACGACGCGAACAGCCGGTTGACCTTGATCGCCACGGCTTCATCCAGCTGGAGCATCGCCTACGACGCCAACGGCAACCGCGCGGGCCTGAGCCTGAACGGCAGCCCGAGCACGTACGGCGTGGAGGCGACGAGCAACCGCACCGCGAGCATCACGAACCCGGCGCGGAGTTTCGGGTACGACAGCGCGGGCAACACGACGCTCGACAACGCGTCGGACGGCACGGGGTACACCGCGACGTACGACCTGCGCGGGCAACTGGCGACGCTGACGAAGGGCGGTGTGACGACGACGTACACCTACGACGCGGACGGGCGGCGGGTGCGCAAGGTGAGCAGCACGGGGCCGGCGAGCACGGTGGTG